>OBLN01000587.1_pt1 | contig 13082 bp, 10 predicted proteins | sample 1519301 | NCBI WGS metagenome assembly OBLN01 (sample SAMEA2452533, study PRJEB22499) | sediment metagenome | reverse complement strand
GAAGGCAGGTGTTGCATCATCAAAACGCCACCTCCCCCGCCGCATCTGGCGGAGCGGGAAGGTCTGTTGGCCGTGGGGGGAGATCTGAGTCTTCCACGGCTGATATTGGCCTACAAAAAGGGGATATTCCCCTGGTATTCCGAATATGATCCCATTATATGGTGGTCTCCGGATCCGAGACTGGTGCTCTATCCCGACCGGATGAACGTTTCAAAAAGTCTCAAAAAGATTCTGAAGCAGGGCCGCTTCCAGATCACCCTCGACCTGGCCTTTGACCGGGTCATCCGGGAGTGTGCAGTGGTGCGAACCGAGGCCGGACAGGGGACATGGCTGGTGGAAGAGATGATCCAGGCGTACATCCTGCTTCATCAGGCGGGATACGCCCATTCCGTGGAAGCCTGGTCCGATGGAAAGCTAGCCGGGGGACTTTACGGCGTTTCTTTAGGCGCCTGTTTTTTCGGTGAATCGATGTTCACCCGTGTCAGCAATGCATCCAAGGCGGCCTTTGTCACGCTGGTGCGTCAGCTCAAAAAATGGGAGTTCGATATGATTGACTGCCAGGTCCGTACCGACCATCTGGTTCGACTTGGGGCGGAGGAGATCCCGAGAAAAATATTTCTGAAAAGCCTCGAAAAATGCCTCGCGGTCAAAACCCGGCGGGGGAGGTGGCGTTTTGATGATGCAACACCTGCCTTCGACAATGAACATCGAAGCCAAGGAGTTGTGGAATTATGAATGAAGCATGCCTGTTTTGCAGGATTGCCGGCGGCGATACCGACACGGACTTTCTGTTTGAGAACGCATCGGTTGTGGTCTTCAGGGATATTCATCCCCATGCGCCGGTCCATCTGTTGATCGTGCCTAAAAAGCATATCCGCAGCATCAACGATGTGGTGGCCGAAGACCAATCGCTTTTGGGGGAAATGATCGCGGTGGCCCGTGATATGGCCGCCAGGGAGGGGCTATCCGCATCAGGTTACAAGCTTCTGTTCAATGTCGAACGCGGCGGGGGACAGGTCATTTTTCATCTTCATCTGCATCTTCTGGGCGGCTGGAATCGATAGGGGATCCAAATGAAAGGATATTGGTATTCGCGCCCGCGAATGACGGTACGGCTGAAAACCGTTCTTTGCGGCCTGCTGCTTGGCGTCTGTCTTTCCTGCGGTCAGGAAACCCGTCCGCCCGACAGTCCCGCAGTTCCGGAAAGTTTCACATTTTTCGAGGTCGGCGCCAACACACCGCTCACCGACGGTCTGCGGTCGGATCTCAGGGGCAAGCTCGGCAAAGAGAGCATTTCGGGCCGCAACGTGATGAATCTCGAGATCAACTACTCCGGCTTTCTTCGGGAGCATTTTCCCGATCTCGACATCCTCAACCGGGAGTTGAACGGCTCCGGCGGTATTCGTGTCGAGCACGATACAGTGACCCTCATGTATCGGCACATGTCAAAGCAGGTCACTCCCTTTGATTTCGTTGAGCTCATATTTGACGCCAATACCCGGAAACCTCTCGTTATCCGCATCCGGGCCGGCAGAGACGAAGTCGATATCCTGGATACCCTGAAGGACCGCTATGGGGAGCCGAAAGCCATTGCCTGGGGAGACGGCGGGGCCCGGGCCTACTCCTGGGATAAAAACGGAGATGTTCTGATTCTGTCGGCGGCGCCGAACCCGGTGGGTCGGCGGGAGTTCAGCATCAGTATGTATTACGTCAACAGTATCAAGGCGATGGCGAAGCGTGAAAAAGCAGCGCGTCGCCAGGAGCGGCAAGGGGAAGACAGCGTTGTAAAGGACGCATTTTCCAAGGTGTTTCAAGGGCTTCCACATGCCGTTTTGTCGCCTTCGGCCGGGCCGGCCGTTACAGGATCCCGCGGCGTGATCACAATATGATTCCACGGAGCCGCCGGAAGGCGGAATGACATGGCGATCCGTAGCATTGCTGCCGGCCTCCTGACGGCCCAGACCATTGCCGTCGTTCATGTTCGGATCTCCAACATCGATCATTACGAAAAGGTCAAATCCCTTCTGGATGCCGGCTTTGTGGCGGTGCCGTCGTCCGCCGTCGCCGAATCTCTGAAAGACTGGCATACCGCTTTTTACGGCGGGGTGTTCTTTACCTTAACCCTGGGCCTGGGGCTTACTTTTCTGTCCCTTCCCGCCGTTGGGTGGTGGCATCGGAACCGGAACCTTTCGGTCCGCTGGAGTCTCATCCTCTTGTGGACCGGTCTGATCGGGGTGATGAATTCCAACGGTGTCTCGGCGGCAGCCACCGCCTATGCCGTCTTGATTCCCGCAGCGGTCTTCGCCGCGTCGATCCGGGATAAACGGGGCCCGGGCAGCACTGTACGGGGCGTCGGAGCAATCCATCTCCTGGGAATCCTCGTTCTGGGCGGGATAATGCTGTTGAAGGCCGACACCGCCGTCTTCTCCGCCGTGCGGGATCGTCTTCTCCTCACCAATCCCATCGGTATCGGCGCCAATAATTTCTACTACCGGTATACCCTCTATCCTGCCCAGGCCTTCAAGTCCCTCAATCAGGAACTCATCCGAACCTGGCGTGCCACAGACCTTCGCGGTAACCCGACGATCGCTCGTCTGAGACCGACCCTCGCCCGACTGGACTGGCTGGAAATCGGTGAAGGGGGGCCTCATGACATGGTGGTGCGAATCGATGGGGAACGCCTGTCGTTGTATCGTCAGGGAAAAACGATCCTCGAGGTTCCCGCCGGGGAATTCCTTGCTCGCCCCGGATTGACGTTGAAGGATTTCTCAGCCGAGACGGACCGCGACGTCGGTTTGAGGCGGATCACTTTTGCGTCCCTCACGGCGATCTGTCTGCTCACCATTTATGGTGGTGTCTATTTCCCCGTTCACTGCCTCGCCGGAAGACGCTTGGGACCGATTGGAACGGCTGCGGCGAGTGTTTTTGTCGCCTTGGCCGCAGGCAGTCTTGTGCTGTCCTGGACCTCGGGGACGATCGAAAAGAAGGCGGCAGGCAAGGCGGCGTTGAAAGCATTCCTTCATGCCGATGACGCCGCGTTGCGGATCAAGGGCCTGATCCGTCTTTGCCGTGAAAAGCGGGATATACAAGGGCTTGCGGATCCTCGAGGGATGGCGCGTGGTGAGGACCCCATGGAACGTTACTGGCTGGCAAGGTCCCTCGCTTTCGCGCGGAGCCCCGACACCTTTACCGTTCTCGTGGATCTTCTGGACGATCCCCAGGTCAATGTCGCCTACCAGGCCTGCCGTTCATTAGGGCGGAGAGGCGATCGACGCGCCGTCGCCCCTCTCCTCTCGGTAATCCACCGCTCCCGTGAGTGGTATGTCCAGCTCCATGCCTACAGAGCCTTGAAGAGATTGGGATGGCATCAGAACGTATTCAACTGAGATCTTTGGGAGCGGCGGTTGCCGCCGTTGTCGGCATCGAAATTCTGATGTGGTGGTCCATTGAATCGGACCGTATCAACCCGATGGCGGCCCTCGGTTGGGGACGGATCGCCGAGATTGTCGCTTTCACGCTTGTCCTTCGGGTCTGGAGGGGCGGACTTGACGAGATCGGTATGCGGAAGGGTTCGATATTGCCGGGTCTTCTTCAGGGTCTGGTCTGGTCCGCCGTCGCCGGCGGGATGGCGGGGTGTGCTTTATTTGTCTTGCCGGGTCTGGGGATCGATCCCCTGGAATGGCTTCCCGTCCGGCTTCTCCGGGAAACGGACGACCGCATCACCCTTTTTGTGGTCGGTGGGCTCATCGGGCCTGTTGCCGAGGAAATCTTCTTTCGGGGAATCCTATATGGCTATCTGAGGCGTTGGGGGGTGGTTATGGCCACGGGTATCAGTACTGCCGCTTTTGTTCTCCTCCATTCCTCCCCGGGTGTTGTTCAGGCGGTCGGCGGCATCCTGTTTGCTGCGGCCTATGAGGCAAAAGGTCGTCTGACGGCCCCCATAACGCTTCACGTGTTGGGTAACACGGCGCTGTTTTTCTTGTCGCTTATGGTTTGCGGAGCCCGTCACCCGTAGCGAAAAGCTTCCACGGGATTGTACCGGGCTGCCCGGCGGGCGGGGTAGAGGGTCGACACGTAACAGACGGCCAGGGTCGACAAGACGATAACGATTACGTCCAGGAATTCGAGACTCACCGGAAGGGTCGTGAAAAAGTAGACATCCTTTGGCAACTCGATAAAATGATAGCGTTTCAGGACGCCCGAGAGAACGAATCCGCCGATGGTGCCCAAAAGGGTGCCCACCGTTCCGATGGCCATCCCCTTGTACACGAAAATCTTTCGAATGCTGCGATCTGTTGCCCCCATGGCCTTCAGTATGGCGATATCTCCAGTTTTTCCCATGACCATCATGATGAGTGTGCTTGCGATGTTAAAGGCCGCCACCAGAACGATCAGCGCGAGAATGATGAACATCACCGTCTTCTGAAGCTTCAGGGCCGAAAAGACGTTTCGGTTCATGCGCATCCAGTCCTGGCCCCAATATTCGTGACCGAGGCTTTCGGCCGCACGCTGCGATATCTCTCCGGCCCGATAGATGTCGTTGACCCGGATTTCAATGCCGGAGACGGCATCCTGCACCTGCAATATTCTCTGTACATCGGAGAGGGTCGCATAGGCCATGCCTTTGTCGAACTCGTAAAGTCCGGATTCGAAGGTGTCGACGACCTGAAATTGCCGAACGGTGGGTAGTTTTGCAATGCCGCCGCCGGGAATAATGAGTGAGACCCGTTTTCCCGGAGCCACGCCCAGAAGGTTCGCCAGTTCCTTGCCCAAAACGATTCCCGGAACGGCTTTTCCGGATTGGCCGGTATGGTTCAGGGCATCCAGCGCTTTTCGATCCAGGCTGCGGATTACCGTTCCGGCGGTAGCGGGATCGATTCCCCTGAGGACGACGCCGGTGACGGCCGAAGCCGATCGCAGCATGACCTGGGTAAAGATATAGGGGGTTGCCGCCGTGACGTCCGGTGTCTGCCGGAGCTTCTGCAATGTCTGGGAGTAGTTCGTAAACTCCCCGCCGTGCCGGAGGATGACGGCATGGGCGGTGATCCCCAACATGCGGGAGCGAAGCTCGGATTCGGCTCCCGACATGACGGCGATGACCACGATCATCACCATAACGCCCACGGCCACCCCTGCGGTGGAGAGGAAGGTGATCAGAGAGATGAATGTCTGCTTCTTCCGGGTTATCAGATATCGATTCCCGATGAAATATTCAAAAGCCATGAGGCGTCATACCCGATCGTCGTGGGTCATTGGCTATGCTTTGTCCCGGACAGCAGTTTTTCCAGACCGTCTCTGGCAAAGTCGATGGACGAATCAAGAGAAAGGGCCATCTGAAAATAGAAGATCGCCTGTTCCGTATTCCCCATATCCCGATAGTTGACGGCGATGTTGGCATAATCGATGGCGGAGCCGGGGTCGATACGCAAGACCGCCTTGAAGCTTTCGATGGCCTGTTCGTGCTGTTTCAGCTTGAAATGGCAGAAGCCCTTGAGATTGTAAAGGTCGGTGCGCGCCGGATCGCGTCGAATTCCCTTTTCCAGAACGGTCAGCGCGTCCTGATAACGTTCAAGATCTTTCAGACACACCCCCATGAAAGAGTAGATGCTGGGGACATCCTGTGGTTCGGGATTCAAGTCGAGAGACTTCTGAAAACAGGTCAGTGCGGTTTCGGTTTCACCCATCTCGAGATAGGCGGTTCCAAGATAGAACTGAATGTAGTATTTGTCCGGGAGCCGGTGTTCGACCTCCATGAGGGTCATGATCGCCACCGGCGCGGGGTTCTTTTCGGCGATGAGCTTCGCGCAGAACATTCCGACACTTCCCCCTTCGGCCCGCTCTCTGAAATGGGCGCCGGGGATAATGGTGTAGAAAGCCGGGATTCCCAGTTTTTCATGGGTGACGTCGACGGCGAGGACGTTCATATCGTGACGGGAAAGCGCTGAGAGAAGGTTCAGAATCTCGATTTTGAGGTTGTTGTGGGAGAGGTCGGGAAGTGCGTCGATGGTAAGCGTCGCCTCCGGTCGGGTAATGTACCGGGCCTCGTCGATGTCCGTGAACTTGGGCAGCCCGCTCGCCAGAAAATTGGATCCCGAATTGAAGTCTCCCCCCAGCTGAGCGGTTTCGCTCAGCGCCCGACACAGGGCCTTCTGGGGATTGGGCGTAGTCCCGGCGGTCCAGACGATCTCGCTTTTTTCCGGGAAGGTTTCGGGATCCCAGGCCAGGACTCCCACAGTGGGGATGCCCGTGTCGAGGCTGAAATCCGAAAGATGGATCCGAACTCCGGCTCGTTTGAACTTTTCGATCATCTCCCGGACGACCGGGTCGGATACGGAATCGGGCTGAATACCGGGAACGTTGAGACGACCCCGGCTCACCACCGATGAAACATGACGCTCCACCACCTCGCAGATCCCCTGGTTGAGGGCTTCCTCCACGCAGTTTCCCGCGCAGGCGCCGTTGAATTCGTTGATGGTGAAAAACCAGTCAAAGGGGATGAGGATCGGTTTGTCCTCGGTGAGGCTGTAACCCCGGGCCCACCGGAGGGGGAGCGACTCGAAGATTTTCCGGGCCTGGTCTCGATCCTCGGAGGTGTCGTGGACGGAGCGCGCCACCGCTTTGAATGAAAGGGCGCGATCCTTGAGATTCTCGCAGGTATCGATGATGAAATTCCCAGGGTTGTGATAGTAGCTGAAGAAGCTGAACCGCTCGCCAAGTTCCATCACCGCGCTGGCCTCGGCCTGCTCGGGCGTCGCCCCCTTTCCCATTTGTTTTCGAGTGCCGGTGACCGTTTCGGCGTCGGGACCGCAGTAGCTCATGTAGACCGGAATCCCCAGGCGGCCGTTGTCGATGCGAACGACCTCATCCAGGATGTGAAGATTCAGTTGTGCTATCCTGTCCTTGAACCGCCTTACGGTTTCTTCCGGCGGCAGCGTTTTATCCAGGTCATGGGTTGACTGCTTGAAGACGTCGTTTAATACAAGTTTATCGGTCATGCTTTTCTCCATTAGGATACTACGATTTCATAATCATTTATCATGCACATTTTTCAGGGAATAAAACAAGTATTTTTTAATTTGACACGCCCATCGGCTTCTGGTATAGACACCTACTCATGTTGTGGGGATGTAGCTCAGCTGGGAGAGCGCAGCGTTCGCAATGCTGAGGTCAGGGGTTCGATCCCCCTCATCTCCATTTCACGACTATAACGCCTTGATTTAATGATCAAAGGCGTTTTTTGTTTTGGTAAAACGTCCTGCCTTGCACCAATCGTCTACACTGGTGTTACATTATGTTTAGTCGTCTCAACGGATAGACAGACGTCAGAAGAGGCGGGTCGAAAGGGCGAACTCGAAACATGACCTTCCAATCTTTAGCCCCCAGATCAGCCTGTATTTTATGGTGTCAACTTTCAACTTCCGTTAGGCTCACCGGCCTTTTTAGGCTGAAGACTGAAGGGGCATAGACGCACTTTTCGTCACAAACTCAACCCTGTAGCCTTCATCCCTATAGTTTCAACGGTCCGGACTGCTTGAGCGTGGGCGTGTTTCCGGGCCGCCCGGAACACGCTTCAGCGGAACTTGACAAAAGTGCGCAGAGCGCGGGTTCTTTCCTGCCGGCATCGGCCCATGAACACCGAAAGTCGAATTGATAATATCTAACGACGCCGTGTTTACGGCTGCATGACCTGAAAGGAATGGATTTCCTTGAATACCTGTGCACCTGCGGTGATGGTGACGGAAAAGATATAGGCGCCGGGCGATGCATCGGGGGGGATCTGGATATAGGCGTTCACGCCCCATGTGCCCGGAACGAAATGATGAGGGGTGGTGTCTCTGAGTACAACCCTGCCGTTGTGGATCACCTGCCGGAGGATAGTGCCGCGGAGGTCTTCCGGAGTGCAGGAGGCATAGACAAAGCGGGTCAGGATCTGTTCCCCCGGGACCATCTTATAGGGTCTGAAAAAGGTTTCCTTCAAGTAAACCGAAGTCGTGTTTTTACAGGAATATTGCTTTCTTGTTTCTTCATAGGTGGCGACAAGGTGCTCCCCTGGTTTGTAGGTCCACTTGTAGGTCTCGATTTGCGCCTTGAGCAAGGCTCTCTGGCAGGCCGTCAGTGACAGCAGTGCCAGAAACAAGATTGCCCATCGGATTATTTGATGATGTGCCATCCGTCATTTACTCCTTCAGGGGGTTCAGCAGTTTCCTTGCCGGGTCTTCTATTTTCGGCTTGCCCGGTTCTTGCCTTCGAATCGACTTCGCTTGCCGACGACGTTTCTTCCAGGGGTCCGTCGGTCGTCTGGTGCGTGTTGCCGGGTCGTTTCAGCGCTTCGCTTGCCGGCGACTTCTTTTCCAGGGGTTCGTCGGTCGTGTGGTGCGTGTTGTCGGGTCGTTTCAGCGCTTCGCTTGCCGGCGACTTCTTTTCCAGGGGTCCATCGGCCGTGTGGTGCGTGTTGCCGGGTCGTTTAGACGTTTCGCTTTCGATGCTTTTCATCGGTGTCGTCTCCGAAGGGGCGTCCGGCTCTGAATTCAGTATGGGTGAAGCTGGAGATGGTGACCGACCCTCAGTTTCCTCGGGAACGAACGATTCCCGCGGGAGGGAGGATGTTGCCGTATGATCCCGGTTCTTTTCCGCTGGAGGACTTTCCGGGACTGCCTTTTGAAGCGGCGATGCATCAGGCAGCTCTGTCTCGTCATCCATTGTCACGGGCAAAGGATCGGCGGTATGGATCCGGTCGGCAGGCGAGGAGATCTCTGGAGTGCTGTAGCCGCGCGAGTCTTGCTTCCGGGAATCCCCAAAGAAGAGAAGACGGAGTAGGATTCCGATCAGAACAATTCCCGTTCCCATGAGGAGGTAGAAACTTTTCCGCTCGAAACGCCCCAGGAAAAGACGGGCTTCCCTTCTTTGTTCGATGGAGACAACGTCATTTTCTCCGTCGATTGATTTCCGCTCTGAAAGTGGATCATCTTGATTCGAAAACGGCTTGCCGGAAAGCATGTCGACGCCACTCTCGCCGTCATCGCTGAACTCCAGCAAGGCGATCGAGAGTTCTTCCGCGGATTGAAATCTGTCCCGGGGATTTTTAGAGAGGGTTTTCATGATGAGGCGGCAGAGGCCCCTCGGGAGGGTTGGCGTAATGGCCCCAGGGTCGTGCGGGACCTCCTCCATATGCGCTTTGATGACCTCGAACCGCGATTTGCCGTGGAAGGGCACCTGTCCCGTGAGCATCTGATACAGCGTAATGCCTAAAGAATAGATGTCCGATGCAGCATCGACCGTTTCACCTCGGAGCTGCTCAGGAGACATGTACCACAGCGATTCCAGACGCATCCCCATCAGGGAGATTCCTTTTTCCCCGAAGACCTTGGTGATCCCGAAGTTCTTCACTTTGATGTTTCCGTCTCCGATGATCAGGATGTCGGCCGGCTTTAGATGACGGTGATAGATGCCGCGCTTGTTCATGAAAGCCATGGCGTTCAAGATCTTCAACGTTATCCGGAGGGATTCCGACAGGTTCAGGGAGCCCGTCTGGTTGAGCCGTTTTTCCAGGCTCTCCCCCTGGATATATTCAGTGACCAGATAGATCCCCTGGTTGTCTTTCAGGTATTTCAGGACATTGACGACGTTGGGATGAAACAGGCCGGCTTGTCGATTGGCCTGGTGCAGAATCCGGTCCCGCATGGCCAGGTTCGCGCACAATTCGCGTGAGAGCACCTTGATGGCGACCAGTTGCTCGGTTTTGGAATGAACGGCTTGGTAAACCATTCCGATATCACCCTGACCAAGGAGACTGAGAATATTATAGGGGCCGATTTGTTGACCAATCATCGTTCATGCGTTCCGCGTTGGTGGCGTGACCGAACCTGCCTGAAAGCCGCTTTCTTTCCATAATGATAATTCACATTCTCAACTTTCATGGGCCGTATCCTCCCGGCACCGCTTTCCGGTCACCGTCATGAAAGTCGAAGGCTGCGTCACATTGGTTAACTTCCGGCATTCTCCATAGACCGGTGCGGCAGGGGACGGCCCGCACACCTGGTGGTTTCGTTCAAGTGCTGCTGAAGTCTGGTTCGGGCAGCCCGGAAACCGGCCCTGGCTCAAACCTTCCGGGCCGTTGAGACTAAGGGCTGAAGAGGTGCACCTGTGGCGAATGGCGTGTTTATGTCCCTTCAGCCTTCAGTCTCTATCCAGTCACCATAACGAAAGCCGAAAGTTTCGTTATCAATAATGATGCACTCGTAAAAAGCCGGATGCGGGAAATCGGCACGTCCGGTTTGACGAGGGGCAGGGGTGCACTCCCTGTTCCACATATTATTAATAATAGCACTGTTCCTCAAAAAAATCTCGACGAATTTCTTGCCGTGGGGTGGTCAAGTCAGTTTGATGATGGGGGTGATGTTACCGGAAAATCGAAGTTGGATGACTATGGTTCGGGGTTGGTCGAGGCAGGGGCTGGATATTTTTCGATAAACTTTTTTTCGGATTCGGCCAGACCAATCAACAGAAGTTCGTCGCCGGGCTCGAGAATGATGGTCGGGTCGGGGTTGATGATCAGATCTTCCCCTCGTTTCACGGCCACAACACTGCATTGGGTGTTCTCTCGGACCTGAATGTCCAAAAGAGCCTTGTTCTCCAGTTTCGGGTTCAGGGCGGTTCGAAATACGTTGAGGCCCTCGGACAGCATCAGAATCTTTTGCGGATGCAGCAGGTTCAGAATGGTGGCGGTGACCAGGGAACTGTAAGACATTACCAGGTTGGCGCCGGCCCGGTGAAGGGTGTTGATGTTCCGATCCAGGCTGGCGCGGCTGATGATCTGAACATCCGGGCGAAGCCGTCGGCAATAGATGGTCAGGTAGATGTTCAGGTTGTCGTCATGGGTGGTGATGATCACCGAAGGGGTTTCATGAATGCTTGCCTTGACCAGGGTTTCCAGGTCGGCGGCGCTTCCCTGGATGAAGTGGGGGTCCTGGGCGGCGATGCCGGTTTTCTTTTCTACGACCCGGTAGTCGATGTCCCTGGCTTTCAGCGTATTTGCCACTGCCATGCCGACACGTCCGCCGCCCAGCACCACTACAGGTCCCGAGTTGAGTTGTTTCTCCCGGCCGCCGCCGATGGATCTGTCAAACCGATCCAGTTGCGCTTCGGTCCCGGCCAGCACCAACACCGTCGATTCCCCGATGAGGGACTGAGGGCCCGGGATACGGAATTGCCCTTCTTCCCAGATGCCCACCACCGTCACCCCCGTCACCTCTCGAAGACGGCTTTCAGCCAGGCTTTTTCCCTGTAACCATGTTCGCATGACCGGCGCTTCCGCGATGAGCAGCTGATCGAATCTGCCGACGACATTGGCTTTCATGCTCACCCCGTGGACGCGACGAGCCAGGGCCTGCCCCAACATTTTGGTGAACTGAAGAACATGGGTGCTGCCGGCCATCTCCAGGATATCCAGGGAGTCGTCCGCGTCGGCGTTGGTCACGGTGACCACGTTGGCGTTCGCTTCCCGGATGGTGAAAATGATGTTGGTGCTGGCGACGTCGTCGTTCAGCACGATCACCATTGCGGCGCGGTCGATATTGAGACGGTGGTAAGTCTGAGGATCATCGAGGTCCCCCACCACCACCGCGTACCCTTGGTCGTGGAGATCGAGTGCTTTCTGAAGCTCGGCGGTCAGAATGACGTAGTTGATGCCGTATTGGCCGAGCTTCTGAATCAAGTTTACGGCGACGGCATCAGAATAAGTGAAGATTAAATGACCGGAAAGGCTCTCGGCCACCGCTCGCGGCGCGCGCGCTTTGTTTTGTTCATCCAGCCATGGGGCGTAAAAAAACTGGATGAAGGTAAAGGGCAGTATGATGAGAAGAAAAATAATCCCGCTCAGCAGCACCACGACAGAAAAGAATTTACCGATGTCACTGCTGAAGGTGATGTCGCCGAACCCCAGGGTCGACATGGTTGTCAGGGTCCAATACAGACCGGTTATCCAGGAATACCGACGTCCCTCGTAAAGCATGAGCACGTGGAACAGAACGGTGTAAAGAGCGAAAAAAAGAATCAGCACCATGGAGAACCGGATCAGTAGACGCATGTTGCTTTTTCGCCGGCTGAGCTGCATCAGTAAAGCCAGCTGAGTGGTCATGGTCTTCATCTTGTTCGCTCCAGACGTTCGGCTGGATGAATCCAATCCTTCCGACAATAGACGGCGACGACATCATGATGATGCGGTTACATGATGTAGGCCAGCGCGCTGCGGTAGCTCTGATCCAGGTTCTTGGCGGCGCCTTCGACGCTTTCCTTGAGTCGCAGCCAGTTGTCGTCGGATTTTTTGATTTCTTTCATTTGCATCTCGATAAAATTTCGGTTCTCGATAATGGCATCGATCAAGGTTTGAAGTGCCTGCCGGCGTTCGGGCTTGGCGGAATTCACCTCGGCAACCAATTCCTCCAGTCTGTCGGCCCACTTCTGGAGGGTTTGTTCTACTTCTCTGACATACTCTTTTTGGGAAATCGTCATGTCTTCTCTCCTTCATTTGAAGATATAAGATATACGGTTGGGTTCTGATAGCGCTGCCGCAACCCCCTTATGCAATTGAGAAGAAAATAATCACGACAAATGCCGATAACAACACAGGTGTCGATCAATTTCAAGAATATCTCATAATTACCATATCTCGAATTGTTCGGCAAGCGGATTTACATTGCGCGACGTGCCGGTCGGTGACGAATGTCTGCAGGAGACGATGGCGACCCGTCAATATCCCTGTTCAGTCGCATTCACCTGCTGATTCGAGTACGGAGTACATTATGGATGTGACGAGAAGGCATTCACAGGGACGCCTCGGAAAGCATGAAGCCGGATACCGGCAACAAATCAAAATTCTTGACATTTTATGTGAAAGAATGTATACTTTTTTGTGCTGTTGTTTTATTAGTATAAATAAAATCAAACGGTTAGAGATTTTTGCAATCAGGGCCGATTTGCGATGCCTCCAAAACGTATGAAAGCGGCGGCCGCTTCATATTTTTTTCGAATCTTTATGGATAACAGCGGCCGCCATGAAGGCCGACAAGGACCCGGCCGACAAG
>OBLN01000586.1_pt1 | contig 13091 bp, 12 predicted proteins | sample 1519301 | NCBI WGS metagenome assembly OBLN01 (sample SAMEA2452533, study PRJEB22499) | sediment metagenome | reverse complement strand
TGGATTCCACAGATTGTGCTTGAGGTGGTGTCTGATTCTACCTGCAGTTGCCATGCCACTGGCTGAAATGATTACCTTTGGAAAGTCCGCTTCATTTAAAGCCATTGACTCCTCCACTGTCCTCACATAGTTTAGGTTGTTGAAGGTGAAAGGATTGTCACCCTTTAGAATCAGGTCAGTTGTCTCCTGGTCGAAGCTACCAGCATTGTTTTGAAATACCTCCGTTGCATTCAATGCCATTGGGCTGTCGATATATATGGGTATTTGCATGTGCGATTTTATGTCATTGTATTCATAGTATCTGTTAAGCTCGTATATGAGCTCCTGGGTTCTCCCCACCGCAAATGAAGGTATCAATACCGTTCCGCCCCTCTTGGCAGTCTCATCAATAATCTTTATCAGCTTTTCTGTGCTTTCCTTCATGGGTGGATGGTCCTTGTCCCCATAGGTTGATTCAATGACAAGATAATCGGCCTCGTCGATGTACTGGGGATCCCTGATAATTGGTCTTCCGGGCATGCCCAGGTCTCCAGAGAACACCAGCTTTGTCGTCCTGTCTTCTTCAGTTACCCAAAGCTCCAGTATTGATGATCCCAGTATATGCCCTGCATCCTTGAATCTAAGAGATATCTCTCCATTGATATCTATCTTCTGCTCATACAGATGCGGCTCAAAGTATTTCAGACTATGCTCAGCATCCTCCATTGTGTAAAGAGGCTCTATGGATGGCTCTCCTCTCCTCTTTCTTTTCTTGTTCTCCCACTCAGCATCGTACTCCTGGATTTTTGCGCTATCCAGAAGCATGACACCACAAAGGTCATAGGTTGCCTTTGTTGATATAATCTTACCTCGGAACCCTTCCTTGACCATCTTGGGAATTCGTCCGCTATGGTCAATATGGGCATGGGTCAGTATCAAAATGTCAATGGATGCCGGGTCATAGGGAAACTCCTTGTAATTCAACTTCTCAGTTTCCTGGTTTCCTTGAAACATTCCGCAATCTATGACAATATTATGATTCTTGGTGCTTAACAGATAATTGGAACCTGTTACCATTTGTGCTGCTCCAAAAAAACTTAATTGCATAGCCTTACCTCCTCCAGTAATTTGGTTGTCATACTTCTTACCATGTTTTTACACACTTATGGGTACATTATATCATTAAATCAAAAAAGATGGTAACCTCCTGTATCAAGAAGTTACCATCAAATTCATCTATTGTGCACTTGTTATTTCAGTCCATATTCTGTCATACTCACTTATTATATCCTGTGGATCCTTGAAAACCTCCGTATTCTCCAGCATTTCATCACTTGGGTAGGCCACCGGGCTGTTCTGGATCTCTTCATCCAACATTTCAACAGCCTCAGGTATCGGTGATGAATAACCAATGTAGTCTGCATTCATTGCTGCTATTTCAGGTCTTGTCATAAAATCAATGAATTGTTCTGCGGCTTCCGGATTCTGTGAGTTTGCTGGGATTACCATTGCATCAAACCATAGATTTGTTCCCTCAGATGGTATCACATATTCCAAATCAGGATTCTCATCCATCATGGCAACAGCATCTCCGGACCAGACAACTGCTATTGCAGCCTCTCCACCGACAATGACATCCTTTACCTCATCTCCTAGATAAGCATAGACGATTGGCTTCTGCTCTATAAGTTCATCCCTAGCCTCCTCAAGCTCTCCAATATCTCTGGTATTCAAGGAATAACCAAGTTTCTTGAGGGCTACGGCAAGTGTATCCCTTTGACTGTTAAGCATTATTATCTCGCCCTCAAACTCCTCATCCCATAGGTCTGCCCAGCTGGTCAGGGGTCTGTCCACCATTGTTGTATTGTATATAATGCCAACTGTTCCCCACATATATGGCACAGAGTAGCTGTTATCAGGATCGTAATCAAGATTTAGAAACCTTTCATCAATCTTTTCAAACATTGAGATATTGTCCATGTTGATTTCCATTAGCAGGTCTTCCCTGATCATTCTCTCAATCATATAATCAGATGGGATTACAACGTCATAGCTGTTCCCTCCCTGCTTCATCTTTACATAGAGGTCCTCATTGGTGGCGTAAGTGTCATATACAACCCTTACCCCGTATTCCTCTTCGAATAGGTCCAAAACCTCCGGGTCAATATAGTCTCCCCAGTTATAGACGTTTACGGTTTGTTCGTTACCACCACATCCTGCAGCAACCACACTGATTACCATAATCATGGCAAGCATGATCAAAATTCTGTTTTTCATTTTTCTACCTTCTTTCCTGTATGATTTTTTTTGATTTCTCACTTCTGCTGTTTATTATCAATAGCAATGCAACCAGTGATATGAACATTAAGGTTGACAGAGCATTTATTGTAGGATTGATTCCTTTCCTGGCCATTGAATAAATATATATGCTCAAATTTGAAATGCCATGACCAGTTGTGAAAAAGCTTATTACAAAGTCATCTATTGACAGGGTGAACGCAAGTAGTCCACCAGTGATTATACCCGGCATTATTTCAGGTATGACCACCTTTCTGAGTGCATACATGGGAGTGGCTCCCAGATCCATTGCTGCTTCAGCAAGGTGCACATTCATCTGCTTCAGCTTAGGCAGTATTGAAAGAACAACATAAGGCACAGAGAAGGTTATATGGGCAAGAAGCAGAGTTATGAATCCAAACTGCAGCCTTGCCATCCTGAAAAGGGCCATCAAGGCAACTGCCGTAACTATATCCGGATTAAGTACCGGTAGATAGTTTAGATTCAGTATGGTCTTCTTTGTAATTCCCCTCATGCCATGAATTCCAATAGCAGCAACAGTCCCCAGGACCGTTGAGATTATGGATGAAGTGATTGCAATGGCAAAGGTGTAGTAAAGGACCCTTATGACTTCCCTGTCCCTGAAAAGCTCCGCATACCATCTAAGTGTGAAGCCGCTCCAATCTCCTCTGAACTTCGAGTCATTGAAGGAGTATATGATAAGTATGATTATGGGTGCGTACAAAAAAGCAAATATCAGGAATGTATACAATCTTTTTAAATTCCTGTCTACCATAACCCTCCACCTCCTCCTTCCTTCTCCTTGTCAAACTTTGAGGTGACAGCCATGGAGGCAAGAATAAACACCATCAATATTATTGACATTGTAGAGCCAAAATGCCAGTCTCCCGTATACCTGAATTGCTGCTCTATAAGGTTTCCTATAAGGGTGGATTTGTTTCCCCCAAGAAGTCCTGAGATGACAAAAGTACTTACGGCTGGTATAAACACCATGGTGATGCCAGTTATGACTCCAGGCAGACTCAATGGGAAGATAACCTTCCAGAAAACCTCAGCCTTATTCGCACCCAGATCTTCTGCTGCCTCAACCAAATTCTTGTCCATCTTGGTGAGAACCGAAAAAATCGGCAACACCATAAATGGTAAAAAGTTATATACCATGCCAAGCAGAACTGCTGTATCGTTGTACAACAGGCTTATACCTTCAATACCTATGAAGGATAACACCTTGGTCAATATTCCATTTTTACCTAGAAGGGTCAACCACGCATAGGTTCTTAGCAAAAAGTTCATCCACATTGGTATCACAAGCATAAGAACCATAACATTCCTGATTTTGGGTTTTTCCTTGCTTATTATAAGTGCGATTGGATAACCAAGGGCAAGACAAATCAGCGTGGATACAAATGCCAGTTTTACTGACCTGTAAAGCACTCCCAAATATAGGGGTGACATGAACTTCTCAAAATTCTCAATGCTGAATGTGAATGTTGAAAAGTTCTGGCTATCGCCAGTTGTGAATGCAAAGTACATTACCAGCAAGAGTGGGATGAGAATAAACATTCCAAGCCAGACCAAATAGGGATAGCCTATTCTGTTAAGCTTCATCAGCCTCCCCCTTTCGCATGATATGAATATTGTCAGGTACCACAATCATTCCAACCCTTTCCCCTACATTCTTCATTATGGTGGAGTGAACTGTCCAGGTGTAGTCATTGTCCCTGATCTCCATTTCATAGTGGACGCCCTTGAAAGTTACGCTCTCAACCTCACCTGATATATATCCGTCTTCACTGGATACAATCTGCAGATCTTCCGGCCTTATGACGACATCAACAGGTTGGTCAAGGCCAAAGCCCTTGTCTACACACTTAAAAGTCCTGTTGGAGAAGGTTACCATATAATCCTCATTCATTATTCCGTCAACAATATTGCTTTCGCCGATGAATTTGGCTACAAATCTGTTGACAGGCTCGTTGTATATGTCTATGGGTGTGCCGATCTGCTGTATGCGCCCCCTGTCCATCACCACTATGGTATCTGACATTGTAAGAGCCTCTTCCTGGTCATGGGTAACGTAAATGAAGGTTATCCCAACTCGCTTTTGTATCCTTTTTAGCTCAAGCTGCATTTCCTTCCTCAGCTTCAGGTCAAGAGCTCCAAGTGGTTCATCAAGTAGGAGTACCTTGGGCTCATTAACCAAAGCCCTTGCAATTGCAATCCTTTGCTGCTGACCCCCACTTAATGAGTCTATGTCCCTGTCCTCATAGCCTTCAAGATTGACCAGCTTAAGCATTTCAGAGACCTTGGTCCTGATACTCTCCTTGCTCATTTTCTTGATTTTCAGACCAAATGCTATATTGTCGGATACATTCAGATGCGGAAAAAGTGCATACTTCTGAAAAACGGTATTTATCTGTCTCTTATATGGAGGGACTTCCGTAATGTCCTCTCCGTCAAACATCACTCTTCCTCTTGTAGGGGTTTCAAACCCGCCTATGATTCTTAGAGTGGTTGTCTTACCACATCCGCTAGGCCCAAGTAGAGTCAAAAACTCATTTTGTCTTATATAGAGATTGATATCCTCCAAAACTGGAGTGTCTCCAAATTGTTTGTAAATCTGTACCAAATCAATTGCATGTGCTTTTGTCATCATACCCCTCCTAGAAGTTTGGCGGTGTACTTACCCAGATTAAGGCTGCTTCACTCTTCCCTGCATTTTCAATGTAGTGATCGCTGTTTGTCCTGTAGTAGAAGCTTTCGCCCTTCCTAACCTTGTATTTTTCACTTCCCAGATGAAGGTATATTGTTCCTGAAAGAACATACCCAAATTCCTCACCTTCATGGGGTGAATCCTCCTTAGTCCTGCCACCCTGAGAAAGAGTTACCATTATGGGCTCCATGGAATTTTTCTGAGCATTTGGGATAATCCAATGGAGGACATATTTTAGTTCCTCATTTACTGTTTCAAAAACATCGTCCTTGTGGAAAACGATCTTCTCTTCCTCTTCCTCGTTGAAAAAATCCTTGAGGTTTGTTCCCAGCCCTTCCAAAATATCTACAAGAGTTGCAATTGAGGGTGATGTCAAATCTCTTTCAACCTGTGATATGAATCCCTTGGTCAGCTCACACCTGTCGGCAAGTTCCTCCTGGGTTAGGTTTTTCTTTACTCTTATAGCCTTGATTTTTTCTCCGATATTCATAGCACCCTCCGTTTCATTAAACAAATAGTTTATGTTTACTAAACAGCTACCACATTATTATAGATTAGTCCCTCCATGCTGTCAACCCATATGACCATTTAATTCCTTTTGTTTAGGTCAATTTCTAAGATAGCTTTCCACTCCACGTTAAACCTCGAGTAAATAAATAGAAAACAAAAAGGACCTTACGGTCCTTATTCAACATTCACAACCTTCATTCCCTCAATTGCCTCCTGCACGAGTCTTTCGATATCCAAAACTGCTTCCGATTCCACTATATCTTCAAGTTTTGGTCTGGTAACCGGGTGCTTGGGTAGAAATACACTACAGCAATCCTCAAAGGGTTTAATTGAGGTCTCATAAGTTTCAATGTCCTTTGAGATCTCTATGATGTCAACCTTGTCCATCCCTATTAGGGGCCTTAGTATGGGCATCTGGACCGATCTGTTTATTACATCCACGCTGTATATTGTCTGACTTGCAACCTGTCCAAGGTTTTCCCCTGTTATCAGAATCTGATAACCTTTTTCCCTGCTTATCTCTTCTGCAATTCTCATCATAAATCGTCTGGACAATATGGTCATTTCATCCTCAGGACAATTCTTGTTTATCTCCTTCTGTATGTTCAGCAGGTTTACGCTGTATATCTTCATGGGTCCCGTATACATCGAAACGATTTTTGCTAAATCCAACACCTTCTCTTCAGCTCGCTGTGATGTAAATGGATATGAATGAAAATGCACAGCATCCACCTCAACACCTCTTTTGGCCATCATGAAGCCTGCCACTGGACTGTCTATGCCGCCAGAAAGGAGAAGGAGACCCTTGCCATTTGTTCCTATTGGAAGACCCCCATAAGCCTTGGTCCTGTCTATATATACATAGCCATATTCCTTTATGTCAACATATAGCATGAAGTCAGGATTGTGGACATCCACTTTAAGATTATCAGTGTTCTTTAGAACATATCCCCCCACATCCCTTGAAATCTCTGGAGATTTTAAGGGATATCTCTTATCGGATCTGCTTGTTTCAACCTTGAAGGTGGTTATCTTATCACCCTTGAGTTTCTCCCTTGCAAGTGTCAATCCCGCTTCCCTGATATCCTCCATTTCCCTGCTGGTTCTGATACATGGACTTATATACACCAAACCGAAAACTTTTTTCAGCCTTTTTATGGCATTTTCCTGGTGGTCCTCAAGGCCCTCAATGTATATCTTGCCCTGCTCCTTGTATATTTTGTACTCCCCAAAGTCTCTGAGAACCCTTTTCATGTTTTTTATCAACCGATCCTCAAAATACTTTCTATTCAATCCCTTAAGGACTATCTCTCCGAGGCTTACACTTATTACTCTTTCCAATAAATCATCTCCTCATTACATTTCTCACTTCTTCAACTGAACTCTTCAGGACCTGAACAGTCCTAACCACATCCTCCTCTGATATTTCGTATGAAAAACAAATTCTCAATGTACCTTCAATGTGATTATCATCAAGTCCAATGGATTTCAATACATGACTTTTATCTGTTCCCTTGGATGAACAGGCTGAAGTGGTTGATACAAATATACCTTCCTCCTCCAGATAATGAAGAAGGACCTCTCCTCTTGTCCAGCCGAAAGACAGGTTTAGAATATATGGGGACGACAATTCACCTGCGGGACTGTTAACGATAACATCATCAATCTGTTCAACAATCATTTCTGTCATCAGTTTCTTTAGGGCAAATACCTTTAGTGCTTCACTGTCCCCCTGGACTGAAAGAACCTTAACGGCTTCCCCGAAACCAGCTATTCCTGGAATGTTCTCAGTGCCAGACCTTATGCCCAGTTCCTGATTCCCTCCAAATATCAGAGGATGGACCCTGGCCTTTTTATTGATATATATGCCGCCGACTCCCTTGGGACCATGTATCTTATGTCCACTGAATGCAAAGCTATCCACTCCACAGCCTATCAGTGAGAATTTGATCTTGCCAAAGGATTGTACACCATCAAGATGAAAATGTGGCTTGGAGGACATCTTGGAAAGAAGTTCTCCAATGGACTGTATATCCTGTATTGTTCCAATCTCATTGTTCACATGAATCAGGGATACCAGAATTGTCTCATCGCAAAGCTCCTCTTCAAGCTTCTTGATGTCAATCCTCCCGTCCTTTCCATTTGGAATGGAGGAAACACGAAATCCATTTCTCTCATATTCCCTGATTGTATTCATCACAGCCGGATGTTCAATCATTGAAGTGATGATGTGGTTTCCCCTTGATTCCCTTGCCCGTATCGCTCCCTGAATTGCTATGTTATTGCTTTCAGTGCCCCCTGCAGTAAAGTAGATTTCCTCGTTCCTAACCCCCAGATACTTGGCTATTTCATTTCGTGAATCCTTTAGAATCCTTTCTGCATCCATACCCATGCGGTGAAGGGATGACGGGTTTCCATAATTGGTTGTCAGAGCCTCAGTAATTTTCTCCACTACTGACTCACGAGGCTTTGTAGTAGAGCAGTTATCCAAATAAATCAAATTCTCACCTCTTAATATCCCATATCTTCATCAATGATACATACATGTATACTGGTACCATTGGGGTTCTTGCTTAAAATGGTCTCGGCCTTGCATATTCTATCCTTTGAGTCACAATCACTGCATACTCCAGTGTAAACGCATGGCGTTGTCAAGTTCAGCCTCTTGGCATTTAAAGGAGCTGCTATTGTTTCAATCCTCTCAAATGCTCCATCTACATCCTTGCTTATCTTGTTCTTGCCTACAACAACAAATACCTTCTTGTGGCCAAATATCATGGATGCCACCCTGTTTCCTGTTCCATCCTTGTTAACCAGCTTTCCGTCTTCAGTAACTGCGTTTGAGCTTGTAATGTAAATGTCTGTTGTTGTTGCTTTTTCCAGGGCAGCCTTTTTATCTTCGGCTTTCCAATGCCAGTAAGTGGGGTTACCTCTCTCCACAAGGTCCTCGTAAACCCCCATGTCCAGAATTGTAATGGAGCCTCCTATCCCTACCGATTCATCCTTGGATATTTCATTCAGAAGCATCTTCTTTGCATCCTGCTGATTGTTAAAGAAACTTGCCTTAAATCCGTTTTTCTCAAGAGCCTTGATAACTTTATCCATTATAAATCTCCCCTTTCTCATCATTCTTATTATACTGTATATGCGCTTTCATTTAAACAAACTTTTATTAAATGATAAACTTTATCATTTATATTGCAATTAAATAACATATTTGTTATAATCAATATGAGGTTATCCCCCTGGTAACCTCAAGTTAGATCTCTATTCCCAATACCCCTTTTGAACGGTTATGTTCCATCCTAATTGCTTAGGATGAAAGGCTCCACGTTTTGGAGCCTTCTTTTTTTGTTGAAGGATACACTTAATTGTGTTACGATTTTTATATGATAAAGTCTTATTTTAAACTTACACTTTTGTAAATAAACAGGAGGTGGCCAGATGACAAAAAAATTGGCAATAGTTTTTACAGGTGGAACGATTTCCATGAAGATTGACCCTGAGATACATGCTGCAATACCAGCTCTAAATGCCGATGAAATTGTTAGTACCCTAAAGAACATTGAGGATATTGCAGACTTTGAGGTTATAAACTATGCAAATCTACCTAGTCCCCATATTACTCCCGCTATCATGATGGATATTTACCACCTTGTAAAGGATAAGCTTGATGATCCAACCATAGACGGTGTCATAGTGACCCATGGAACAGATACCATGGAAGAAACAGCCTATGTACTTGATCTACTGATTGATTCCCCAAAACCTGTGGTTGTGGTTGGAGCCATGAGAAATTTCTCAGAGTTGGGCTATGATGGTGCAAGCAATCTTTCCGCAGCCATCTGTACGGCGGTTTCCGACCAATCACAAGGCAAGGGTGTACTTGTTGTTATGAATAATGAAGTCAACGCTGCAAGCCAGGTAACAAAAACCAATACCCTTTCACTGGACACATTCAAGTCACCAGAATTTGGACCTCTTGGCATCGTTGATAATGATGAGGTAATCTACTACAGAAGTATTGTCTCCAGGCAGGTCATAGACACAGAGAAGCTGGAGGAAAAGGTCGGGTTGCTCAAGGCAGGAGCAGGTATGGAATCAGACGTTCTGGACTTCTATATAAAGGAAGGTTACAAGGGCATAGTAATCGAAGCAATGGGGCGGGGCAACCTTCCTCCAGCCATGGTACCAGGGGTGAAAAGGGCAATTGAAAATAATATTCCCGTGGTCATGGTCTCAAGATGCAATACTGGTAGAGTGCTCTACACTTACGGTTATGAGGGCGGCGGAATGCAGCTTAGGGAAATGGGTGTTATCCTAGGTGGAAATCTTCCAGGCCAGAAAGCCAGAATGAAACTGATGCTTATATTGGGAAAAACCACTGATTATGATGAAGTAAGGGAACTGTTTGAATTGAATCTCTACTAGAAAGACTGGCGCCTCCATAGAGGCGCCTGCTTTATTATCCCAGTATTTTCTCAAGATCTTCAATATTACAGCTTTCCACCTGGATTGTGTGGTGTTTAAGACTTTCTGTGAACTTCAATCCTGAAGCGGTTGCAATGCATACTACCTGTGAATCAGGCTGGATTTTCCCTTCTCGTACAAGCTTATCCGCTGCTGCCAATGATGTTGCAGATGCTGGTTGCACAAAGATGCCTGAATCAGCCAAAACCCTCTGGTATTTGATGATATCATCCTCATCTATGTCCACAGCAATCCCACCATTCTTCCTGATCAGTCTAAGTACCTGATTGCCGCTTGGAGGATATGGATTTTCAATGGCATGTGCAATGGTTCCAAATTTGCTCAATTGCTGAACCTGATCTGATCCTGTTTCAAAGGCTCTTACAATGGGATTACATCCCTTTGCCTGGGAAGCAACAAATGTAGGCATCTTATTCGAAATTCCACTTAGATAAAGCTCTCTGAAGCCCTTTTCTATGCCCCTGAAATTTCCACCGGCACTGGTTGGAACTATGACATAATCCGGCACCTTCATGCCAAGCTGCTCAAAAATCTCGAATGATGTGGTCTTGTAGCCCTCGACCCTATATGGAGCATCGGAATTGATGAAATATATTTCATTCTCCCTACCCAATCTGATGCTTTCACTATAGAGCTCCCTGTAGTTCCCCTTTACCCTTATGAGCCTTGGCCCATATATTCCAATGGGTCCAATTTTCTCTTCAGACATTTCCTCCTTGACAAGAATTGTTGCCTGAAGACCTGCCCTTGCTGCATAAGCTGCTACAGAAGCTGCCATGTTTCCAGTTGATACGGTCCCAATTTTCTTATAACCCATTGCCTTTGCATGAAGTACCCCTGAAAGGGTCCCTCTATCCTTGAAGGACCAAGTGGGGTTCATACCCTCATTCTTGATATATATCTTGCTTCCCCTGTCATTCCCAGCCCCATTTTGGATATGAACCAATGGAGTGGCACCTTCTCCAAGACTCAAGGTCTCATCCAAAGACAGAAACGGAAAAAATGAAGCATATCTGTTGAATATCCCCTTTTCCATGGGAAACTCCTCTGCAATCCTGCCATCAGAAATTTCCTCAAGCTCAAGTGGTTCATCACAGCTAGTGCATCTTCCTGTTGCTGTCTCAGTGTCGTATGGTTCATTGCAGTTTGTACATATAAGCTTATACATATGGGTACCCCTCCTATTTAAAAGTCTTAAGATGCTCTGAAGCTTCCTTGGCTATATCGACTATTATCCTGATCCATTTTTCCTTGTTGTCATCGCTAAATCTATTGTTTGGTCCGGATATTGAAAGACAGGCCATAACCTCTTCATTAGGCCCAAATACTGGAGCTGCTATACAGGATACATCCTCATCCCTCTCTTCCACATCGAAGCCGTATCCATGCTCCTTGATGGTCAAAAGCTCCTTTTTTAGGCTCTTCTTGTCCGTTATTGTATTATCAGTGAACTTTTCCAGCTTCAAGCCACCGATGATATTGTCCCTCTCCTCCTGATCCTTATAGGCAAGAAATATTTTCCCACTTGCCGTGCAATGCAAGGGCGCAGTAGCCCCTGTCTTGGTAAACATTTTTATAAGCTTGTCACTCTCCTCCTGCGCAACATAAACTATCTCCTCCCCTTCAAGGATAGTGAGGTTAGCAGTCTCACCCGTATAGTCCCGCAGCTTGGCTAGGTAAGGTCTGAGCTCTAGAGAAATATTGTTCTGATTGTATGCTGTCATTCCCAGTTGCCATAACTTGAGGCTTAATTTGTACTTCTTGGTCTTCTCATTTTGAGTGATGATATTTGATTCCTTAAGGGTGTTGAGAATATGGTAGGTTGCACTAACACCATAACCCAAACCTTCACTTATTTCCGTTGCCCCTTGTTCCTGTTTCTGATCTGCAATATAATTGATTATATCAAAGGCTTTCTTCACTGATCCAATTGTCTTCTTTGATTTTGATTTATTTTCCAAGTTATCCCTCCGTTCATATATTATTGTACACTATTTTCTCTATTGGTAAAAGCTATTTAAGAATAAACAATAAATCTGAAAGGTTGTTTTCATATGAAGATTATAAAAAGCAACATAGAAATAGCGCTGGAGTTTAAGCCAGCCGTTAATATTGATGATATTTGCTTCTTTGATATAGAAACCACTGGACTAAGCAGAGAATATCACAGCATCTATCTGATAGGAGCCCTATACTACAACAAGAGTTCCAATGATTGGACCCTTGTTCAGTTTTTTGCTGACAACTTGCGTGAAGAAGAGGAATTGCTGACAAGCTTTATAGATATGGCCAAGGATTTTGAAATCCTTATAACCTATAACGGAGATTCATTCGATATCCCATTTGTGAAGAGAAGACTTGAAAAATACCTTCGGCATTGGGATGGACCCAAATCCATTGACCTGTACAAATATGTGAAGAACCACAGAAGCATGCTGGGGATGCCAGATTTGAAGCTGAAGACCTTGGAAATGCATCTTGGAATCTATAGGGATGACTTGATTTCAGGTAAAGACTGTATAGGGCTTTACAGAACCTATACTTCCACAAATGATGAGAAGATACTCCATCCAATCCTTCAACACAATTATGATGACCTTCAATACATGCCATATCTACTGGAAATCTACAATATTGTTGAAGAGCACAAGACAATTGAAATCAGCTCTTTAAACCCAACTGTGAGGTTTTTTCTTGATACTGTAGATTTAGCTGAAGAAAAACTCATGGTAAAGGGTATCTATAATCCTAATTTGAGCGTTCCCTGGAGTTTCTATAAGTCTTTTTATACTCTTATACTCGATGGGGATGGCATTTTCAGATTTGAAATTGAGACAAGAAAGGTTCGATTATCCGAAGATATACTTGCTGATATTGTAGATGCCCGGTCTATTGAAGATCTGAGCGTGAGGAGTGATTTATCACCACATGAGGCACCGGAGGGAATCCTTATTCTTAGAGCAAATAAGGAACTATATATGGAGAATATCAAGATGATAATTGAAAACCTATTCATTTATCATCTAAATAGTGACTGATCTAAAAAGAGCTAAAAAAAACAAACCCTAGGGTTTGTTTTTTTGTGTGGTGGGCCTTCAGG
>OBLN01000585.1_pt1 | contig 13099 bp, 9 predicted proteins | sample 1519301 | NCBI WGS metagenome assembly OBLN01 (sample SAMEA2452533, study PRJEB22499) | sediment metagenome | reverse complement strand
TCGGACCAGCACTGAACGGTTGTACCACCGAATTCACCGTGGTATTCAACGGACTCGTTGGACCAGAGGTCACAGCACTGCATTGTCAGGTTACCCATGAGGTCAGAGTGTGCACAGGTTGAGGTCTTACCTTCCTGAGCAATCGGGACACCTGCTATGGACTTTACGATTGTGTTTTCGTATCCGCAGTCCTTTCCGGGACCGATTGCACCTGCTTCATATGCAACGAGAGACCTTGCTGCAGAAATTGCCCTTGCAATAATTGCAATGGTGTGCGCGAGGTTCTTGTCAAGGAGGCCGCCTGCAATGAACATTGCAGTGTTTGCCTGGGCACAGTCTGTGTCACCGGCTGCAACGACGCCGTTTTTCTTTGCGATGTCTGCGATGTCGGACCAGATCATTTCCATGTCCATGCTGCCGAGGACACCGATGCCGAAGAGGATACCGGCAGTGTCGTTCCTGAGGATAGAGTAGTCGAAGACTTCCTTACCACCCATTGATTCAACGGAAAGCAGGTCTGCACCGTTCTGAGCGCACTGTTCAAAGGCTTCCATAAAGGTGCTGTACTTGTCTCCTCTGAGCTGGAGGTAGTCACGGTCTTCACGGATGTCACCGATTGTGTGGCGGAGTGCGCACTTTATGCCGTATTCATCGTGGTATTCTTCCATGATGGTCTTCTGTGCGTGTGCGACTTCTGCTCCCCAGGAGGGGTTGTTGGACATCTGCTGGACGTGTTCAGTTTCAAGGATAACTGCAGGGAAACCGACCTGGACCATTCTGGCCATGATGTCAGTGGTGATCCTCTCGTATTCTTTTACGAGCTTTTCCTTGGATGCACCGGCTTCAGGTCTCGGGGCATAGTTAACTTCAGGAATAGTGTAGCCTGCACCGATTTCGAGGCCAAGGCCTGCCTTTACAGGGTGCTTGGATACGCCGAAGGTCATTTCGTCTGCGCTTGCGTATGCCATCTTAGTGAATCTTGTTGCTGCCATTTCACTCACCTCAGTGCTTGTGGAATTTGTTTCTTAATGCTGCGATATCTGTGGTACCTGCAATGATTGCATCAGCAATCTTGGGGGCGTCAGCGGCTTCTTCACCGTATACACCGAGTGCATACTGGGATACGAAGTCCTGGTTAACTGCTCCGCCACCGCATGCGAATGGGATCTTAATGCCCTTTTCCATGAGCTTGTCGTTAACTTCCTTGAATGCATACATGGTGGTGGTCATGAGTGCAGTACCTGTGACCATGAGGGGTTTGTTTGCAAGAACTGCATTGACAACTTCGTCCACAGGGACGTCCCTTCCGAGGTCAACTACATCGTAGCCGTTTGCCCTGAGGAGAGCGGTAACGATGTTCTTACCGATGTCGTGGACGTCACCTTCTGCGACGTGGCAGACAACAGTTCCCTTTGTTACAGGAGCAGTTTCGTGGCAGACAACAGTTCCCTTTGTTACAGGGGCAGTTTCAGAGTTTTCCTTACAGTATTCGATACCGTTGAGCATGGCGTCAGCGGACATCATAACGTTGGGGAGGAAAATGATACCTTCATCGTAGAGCTTGGTGACAACGCCCATACCGACCATGAGGGCATCGTCGATAAGTGCAATTGGGTCCTTGCCTGCATCCATTGCTGCCTGGAGACCCTCGACTACGTCGTCTTCTTCTCCTTCGAAGATGGCTTTTGCAATCGGGTAAATAAGTTCGTCCTTAGGATAGAGCTCTTCTGCGGCGTCTTCAGGCGTCATTGCCTTTTCCAGAGCTACATTGTATCTGGTTAATACCTTTTTCAGACTTGCCTCTGTAAAGTCCAACATATTTCTAAACCTCCATTTAGATTAAACAAAAAGGTCCTTGCCTCTCTGGATCTGCAGTTCCAGATTTGTAAGGCTTGGGAGGTTCCGGGTTTGCCTTAAAGTTTTTTCTTTCTGTGGTAATACTCTGAGAAATATCTGGAGTTTATTTATTTTTGAAGGGCTAAATTCCAGACTTCTGCAATACGTACCTATGAAAGATTTCCTTTCTCCTGTTTCCGGAACTTTTCCTTTTTTTATTGTATTTTCATGCCAGTATTCTGACATGTGTTTACAGCATAATTAGGGGGAATCATCACATATACCATAACCGACGGAAATTTTTTCCTGATTTTTACGAGACAACCCGAGGTCCAAATTTTTGAGGGCGCTGCGGGGCTTCCTGTCTTCATATTTTTCAGGCTTTTTTATTTGGATAAACGGGCTCTAAATTTTCGAAGCAAATTCTAAGTAACTGCCACAACATTTTTTACGCAGTCTCTGCTCAAGAACAATCTTACTTTCTTTGAACAATGACATTATTCAGATAAAGCCAGTCAAAAATTTCAATGTTCATATTTACTTTTTCAACCTCACATACTTAAATTATATATCTAGTAGAGGTTCTGCCAGCTGCCTTGAGTCTGGCTAATGATGCTGTTTTCTCTTTAAATTTGGCATCTCTCTTTTACTTCTAAAATTATATTATCTAGACTTACTTGCGTTTTAAATTATTCATCCAAACTCTTTTATATATATCCGCGTATCGGTTATCTCCAGATATGGCGCAAACTCTTCCTCTTATTAAGGCCGTATGAAATCTTATGGGAATATGTGTTTTATTCGCTCCATACGGGCCTTTCAGTGCCGCATGATACAGATATCCTATATTTAAAAAAAGAGATAGAAGTGGTTTGAATGCAACCTGAGTTAATAGATATAGTATTTCGTTCCCAGAAAAGAAGGGATCTTCTTTTACTCTTAGGAGAAGAACCCAGAACTATGGAAGAAATTAAAGTCCTCCTTGATGTTTCTCCCACAGCTATCTTACCTCAGATCAAAAGACTTACGGACAGCAGCCTGGTTATTCAAACAAATGGCAATTATGAATTGACAGATATTGGAGAACAGGTATTCAAAAAGGTCAGGTCTCTTGTTGATGTCCTTACTCTTGTAGAAAAAGACAACTACTGGATAGAACACGACCTTGACGGGATTCCTCAGTACCTTCTTGACAGGATAGGGGACATTAAGGGCTGTAATCTTGTCAAAGCCGATCCAAGCCAGATCTTCGAACCGAATACCGAACTTCTGGACTTCTTCGCCTCTTCTCGTTACCTTATGGTATTTTCTTCATTTTACAGGCCTGAGTTCTTACCCCTTTATTCAAAGCTCGCAAGACTTGAGTCAGAAGTTTCCCTTATTTTTACGGAATCGGTGCTCGAGAAGTTCCTGCACAATTATGAAAGGAAAATAAGGAAATTTGCCACAATGGAAAATACCGAACTTTCTGTCTGTAAGGATGGTGTGAAAATTGCCGAGCTTATCGTCTCTGACCGCGGGATGATGATCTCCCTCTTTGACAGCCAGGGAAGGTTCTACCATGAATATATGTACTGCTCCGAACCTCAGGCTATCTCCTGGGCAAGAGAACTTTTTGATTTCTATAAATTAAGGGCATTAAAAGTCGATGGCGAGAAAAGTATTGACAAGTTTATGTGCACATCAGAAAACGGATCTTTCTTTGGATCTGGGATGTTAAATCTTCATACTGATGTATCTAAGATACTGATGTACCTGCAACACTAATTTGTCTAGCATACTATGCACTTAATTGTCTAGCATACTATGTGCTTAATTGTCTAGCACGCTATGCATTTAATTGTCTAGCAAACTATACATCTAAAATACTGTTGTATCAACAGGTTTAATACGGGTTTAGAAATTTTAATCAAAAAATTGAGAGAAATTATCCGGAGTAACTACAATTATTCGAATAACTGGAAACTCTCCAGAGCACTTGAAATTCTTCAGAACTGAACGATAATCCTTCAGTCTGAAATAACTTCGGATAATCTGAATCATCCCTATTTAATCTCAAACTCCTTTTCGGAGGGAGGCTGAATCGAATGAGTATGGATCTGCAGTTAATAGATACTATTTTCTTTTCGGACAAAAGGAAAAACTTGCTTCTGCTCCTGAAGAATGGGCCAAAAACAATCGAAGAAATCAAGACTGAACTTGAGGTCAGTTCCAGCCCTATTATGGCTCAAATTCGTATCCTGCTTAAAGACGGATTGCTGGTGCAGAGAGAGGATAGTTATGAGCTCTCTGTAAAAGGAAAACTTATAGTTCCCAAAATGGAACCACTTCTCTCTACCTTCAAGGTCTTTGACGATAACCATGATTACTGGGCAAGGCAGAACCTGCGTACTCTTCCTTCTCACTTGCTGGACCGAATTGGAGAACTGGGTGCCTGCAGGGAACTTGTACCTGAGAGGTGATTACTGGTCAAGGCAGAACCTGCGTACTCTTCCTTCTCATTTGCTGGACCGAATTGGAGAACTGGGAACCTGCAGGGAACTTGTACCTGAGAGGACTCATATTTTCGATTACCCGCCGGAAATTATGGATCCTCTTTACAGGTCCAAAAAAGTAATGGAAATCTCTTCATTTTTCCGCCCCGGATATCCGGGTCTTTATCTGGACCTTGCAAAAAAGGGGATTGAAGTATCTCTTGTTCTTGAGAAGCCGATATACAGGAAACTGGTTCGTGATTACAGGAAAGGGGTAGAGGAGTTCCTGAGTATGGAAAATACTTACCTCTTTGTTTGTGACGATAAAATTGAGCTTGCTTCCAGCATTATTACTGACCGTTTTATCTCTTTATCCATGATATCTAAGGACGGAAGGTATTATAATCACGAGATGGTCAGCTTTGAGAAAAGCGCCCTTGAATGGGGTAAAGAGCTTTTTAACTATTATAGGGACATGTCTGAACGCATCACACAAATTTAAGCGGGTATAAGAACTTACTATAAACACTATAAATTCACTTTTTTTAGGCTCTATAAATTAAAGTAACCTTAAAACCCAGCTTTCCTTACTATGATAAAACGAAGTTTTCCTCCTGTTCTTGATGATAACACTGAAGTTTTAATTCTGGGTTCTCTTCCCGGAGACGAATCGTTAAGGAGACAGCAATATTACGGTCATCCCGGCAATGATTTCTGGAGGCTTGTAGGTAATGCGATCGGAGAGAACCTTCAGGACATGGACTATGAAACAAGACTTAAAACTCTGATACGCCATAGAATCGGGCTCTGGGATGTTTTTAAAGCCGGAAAGAGAGAAGGAAGTCAGGACTCAAATATCAGAGAAGAAGTAGTGAATCAGTTTTCTATATTAAAAGAGATGACTCCAAAGCTAAAGCTGGTATGTTTCAATGGTAAAACGTCAGGAAGATACGAGCCTGTTCTGAGAGCAATGGGCTATCAGACAAAGGTCCTGCCCTCCTCAAGTGGAATAAACCGGAGGAACGTAAAAATGAGGGAATTAGAGTGGGAATCTGCTCTGAAAAGTTAAAAACAATCCTTTTCAGTCGCTTCACTCTCTTCCCTTTTAGAGTAATATAATTTTTGTTGCAGAATTAACTCAAAATTAATTTAAAACATGAATTCCGACTTATCGGAATTTTTCGGTTTCTTCAGGCTCATTCGACCTTTATGGCTCCTATGGGACAGGTCTCTTCACAGGCACCGCAGTCCACACATTCATCTTCATCCACGACTGCACAGCCTTCATCCTCATCAATAATTATTGCTTCTACGGGACACTCGTCCACACAGCTTCCACAGCCTGTACATTCTTCTTTGTTGATTTTTGCTGCCATTACTTTCAACTCCTTATTTCATTTTTCTTTTTTATCCTGTTCGGATCAGTATTTATTGATATTTTATCAAAATCAGAGCTCAGGATTTTAATAACCCACCAAACTCAATTTTTATTCATCTTTTTTTATATATAAAAATTTGCTTTCATTTCTTATTTATTTTTTCTCCGTTCTTTTCCTTTCCCATTATCACGTTTTTTATTCCTTTATGATCCTATCTTCTCCGAGCATATCCAGAATCTCCATCAATTTCTTTTTACGTTTGTTTGCTTCCTTTATTTCAACGAGGTAAGTTTCCCATTCTTTCTTTTTCCCGCTGGCTTCAAGTGTTTCTTTTATTTTGCGGAAGTATGCCGAAGCCTCTTCATATGAGCCTACCTTTGTCTCGGAAATCAGCCTTTCTGCAAGCCTTTTCCATATCTCAAGTGCAATTTCCGGATATGTTTCTTTTACCGCGTTTGCAATTTCGCTTTCGGAAATCAAATGTCGGTACCCTTCGGCTTCCTCTCCCCTTTTTTCAAGCTCTTCATACCAGTGTACCGCTTCATCCGAATTTCCCTCTTGAATTGCTATCTTTATTAAGAGGTCGAAAACCGGAGGTTTGACCTTCTTTAACGACCCGGTCTCCAGAAGCCCTGTTCCCGGAAGAACGCCTGGAAGGATTGAAAGTTTCTCCTGTTCTTCGATCTTTTTATCTTCAGCCTGGCCTGTTTTGACCTGACCGACCGGAAACTCCCCGTTTCTCAGGTATTTATGCACAGCCTCCCGGATTTCCTGCCATTTCCTTGCTTTTCTAGCTGCTTCTCTCATTCCTGAATAGTTAGCCATATCAAGAGACCTGAAGAACTCTTCCATTTCAAGGGCAGCTACAAAAAGCCAGTCTTCTTCCTTTTCTTTAATTTCAAGCAGGATCTGCCAGAGCTGGTGAGCGATTTCAGGCTCGTGTTCCCCTACCTCTTTGATTCCCCTGTAAATCCATTCTTCTGCTTTCTCTTTCTGCCCTGAATCAAGCAGCACTCTTACCAGCCTGACATAGTTGCCCGTTTTTTCTGCTTCACTTTCACAGATAGGGATTATCTCTTCCGAAAGACCGGCTTTTTCAAGCGCATCTATCAGCCTGTCAACGGCATAGTCTCTCTGCCAGAAGGAACTATATAAAGGGTTTTCCTGCCTGTCAGCTTCGTCCAGTTTAATTTTCAGGGCTTCTGCAAAGCGCTTCCATTCTGCAGGAGCAAAGTTTTTTTCCCAGAATGTGTACTCGTTAAGTATGTTATAATTGTCTCTCAGTTCTATTTCAAGCATATACAGCATTTTTTCGTGGGCGGGAAGGGATAACCGAGCCAGAGCCTCAAAAACTACGTCCATGCAGAAGGATATTTTTGTCCCTATCTCCCCTTCTTCGTCATAATCAGCAATTTTCTCGTATCTGTCCATTAGCTCTTTTCCAATATCAAGCAGTTCATCAGGGTGTCCGGCATCCAGCAGGCTTTCAAGTCCTACCTGTATATCTAAGAAATCAGGAGTATCACTTTCATAACCCTGGTATTCGGGATCTCCGATTTCTTCCAGAAGTTCATCAAGCTCTGAATAAACTCCCCCAATAATTTCTTCTACGTCTTCTGTTGCAAGGCTTTGCCTCTCTTTGAGGTATTTTCCAAGCATGGTATCTTTTTCCGCAAACGCCACCAGTATTTCGATCAGTTCCTTTTTAGTTAAATGCTGCAGGTACTCGCGTAGAGTCAGGGCTGAGAATCCCTCATTCTCATAGATTGAAGGATTCTCAGCTCCCGTGCGTCCCTGCCTGGCTCTTGCAACAAGCGAGTCTACTTCGGAAGCGCAGGGAACCTCTTCCCCCTGCTCTGCGAGTTCAAGATATTCAAGTATGGCTGCAACTCCATGTTTGCAGTCATGCCCTACAGGGCAGGTGCAGACCGAGCTCAGTTTCCCCTGTTTCAGGGAAACTTCCGTGAAATAATCAGTCGTCCCTTCTACACGGGCTACTAGACCGCCTTCAGAGGTCCGTTTTAATTCTTTTACCCGCTCTTCTTCCTGGTATTTTATCCCTTTTGCAGTTGCTTTCCCGCCTGCCCAGTCCTGCAGGTCACTCCACTTTAATTCCTTAAAAGGATCGGAATCTTTGCTTTCTGATGGCATAAACTATTATCTGGCATCGTGGTATAAAAATAGGAATTAAGAATTGTTTCTTGTGTATGAGATTGTTGTTTTATCCTGTCCCCTTACTCTCTTTTCAAGAAGTCCGTACACTGCAGGGCTGTGGATAACTTCTCCCTTTGCGTTGTAGCGGGAGCCGTGACAGTGACAATCCCAGGTTTTCTCAGCATCGTTCCAGGAAACAGTACATCCCATATGTCTGCAGGCAGGATTAAAGGTATAAAGCACTCCTTTAGGATCTCTGTATGCTGCCACCTTCTCTTCCTCCCCTTTTTCAATAATAGCTCCCTGGCCTGGTGCAATTCCTGAAATATCTTCCATAGAAAATTGAGGGCTCTGTCCGGATCTTGAAGGGTTGTATACCTCAGTCCACGGATTATCCCTTTCAAGGATTGTATCAGTAAGGATCATTGCTGCAGCAGTACCTGCAGTCATACCCCATTTCTTAAAACCGGTAGCAAGATACAGATGCTCGCTGTCCGGAGTAAGCCTGCCAATAAGCGGAACGTCATCTTCAGGCATTACATCTTCAGCCAACCAGCGGTAGTCAATAGAACGTACTCTATATATCGATCTCAACCAATCGTCAAGATGTCTGTAATGCTCGTGTGTGGGATTTCCGTTTCCGGTATTGTGCCCATCTCCAACCACCAGTACCATTTCACCTTTTTCCGTGGGCTGTGAGCGCAAAGACCGTGCAGGTTCTTCCGCATTAATAAACATGCCCTCGGGGAACGTCTCTTCTATATATGCCCCAAGCACGTACGACATCGATTGCTTCAGCTTTTTGAATAACTCTCCGGGCTTATCTATAATCGGGAAACGTGTTGCCTGAATTATATTTTCTGCTTTTATGTTTCCTCTGTCGGTTTTTACAATAACCGGTTCTCCTCCTTCTATTCCGAGAGCTCTTGTTTTCTCAAATATATGACACCTGTCGCCTTCAACTTCTTTTGCAAGGGCACAGAGGTATTTTCTGGGATGGAACTGTGCCTGGCGGTTAAACCGAATCGAACCGTAGGTTTTGAAAGGAAGTGGTAAGTCACCCTCTAATGAAGCCGGAAGACCCAGACTACGGGCTGCATTAACTTCGTCTATAATCTTTTGTGCAGAATCCTGAGTGCCTGCATAGACATAAGCCGGTTTGTGAGAAAAATCGCAGTCAATATCCCATGAACGAACTATATACTTAATCCTGTCAATTGCTGCCTGATTGGACTCAGCATACTGTTTTGCCTTTCCTCTCCCAAACTCTGATATAAGCTGGTTATAGATAAGGCCGTGCTGGGAAGTTATTTTTGCAGTAGTATGTCCGGTTGTACCCGTGATAACCCTGTCTGCCTCTATAACTGCAACGGATAACCCGGCTTCTTTTAAAAGAAAGGCTGAGGTAATTCCGACTATTCCTCCTCCAATTATTGCTACATCAACCCGGATGTCTCCCGGAAGAGCAGGATAATTTGATTCCTTGGTGGTGGCTATCCAGTAAGATTCTGCTTTTCCAGGGAGAGTATATTCGGTTCCACTCTGACCTGTTATTGCTATTCCTCCTTTATTTTCATCCTGGCCTGGATTTTATCAATACCTATTCTGTTGCCTTCTGCACAGTCTTTTCCGGTTGACGTACAGAGCCTCATTTTTTAATTTTCTTTTTCGAGAGCCCGTATACTGCAGGACTGTCAATGACCTCTCCTGTTGCGTTATAGCGTGAACCGTGGCAGGGGCAGTCCCATGTCCTTTCCGCATCGTTCCAGGAAATGATACATCCCATATGCCTGCAGGAAGGATCAAGGGTATGAAGTACTCCGTCCCGGTCTCTATATGCCGCCACTCTTTCGCCTTCTATTTTGACAATCGCACCTCCTCCCGGCTCAATCTGCGATGCCTCTTTATGAGTGGGAAGGATCCGGTCTCCGACAAGACCTTTGGTGGCTTCGACAGCCTGTGAAATAAGAGTTTTTGCTGACTCTACGGGTTTGAACCTTGAAGGGTCATACACTTCTTCCCAGGGGTTGGACTTTCCGACAATCATGTCCGTAATGATCATTGCTGCAACCGTGCCTGTGGTCATGCCCCATTTTTTGAATCCGGTCGCAAGATACAGGTTTTCATTACCTGACGTTTGCCTGCCAATATAGGGAACATGGTCAATGCTCACCGTATCCTGAGTTGACCAGCGGTAATCAATTGAATTCACCGAATAGACGGACCTGACCCATTTTTCAAGATTCTGGTAGCGGATAATTTCGTGTTCTTCTTCGCCTGTTCGATGGCTTTCTCCAGTTACAAGAACAAGCTCTCCCATATCTGTGCTCTGTGAACGCATGGACCGTGCAGGCTCTTCGGCGTTTATGAACATTCCGTCAGGAAAAGGATCTCGAATGTGAACTCCAAGCACATATGAGCGGGACTGGTAAAGGCGCTGGAAAAACAATCCGGGCTTATCATGAATCGGATAATGAGTTGCCTGGATGACTTTTTGCGCAGTTATTGTCCCCCTGTCAGTTGTTATGGTTATGGGATTTTCCCCTTCTATTTTCAATGCTCTTGTTTTCTCAAAAATATGGCAGCCATTCCCACGGATTTCCTCTGCCAGTGCATTGAGGTACTTTGCAGGATGGAACTGCGCTTGATTGTTGAAGCGGACTGCACCGTAAGTTTTGAAGGGCAAAGGCAGATTTTCTTCAAATGAAGCTGGAAGCCCAAGTTTTTGAGCTGCCTTTACCTCATCCCTTATTGATTCAGTTGAGTCTTCCGAGCTAGCATATACGTAGGCAGGCTTACGGACAAAGTCACAATCTATATTCCTTGAGGATATTATCGAAGTTATCTTTTCTATGGCTGCCTGATTGGATTCTGCATACTGCTGAGCCTGTCTTTTTCCGAATTTTGAAAGAAGGCGGTCATAGATAAGGTGATGCTGGGAAGTGATTTTGGCTGTAGTATGACCCGTAACCCCTTTCAGGATACGACCCGCTTCAATTACCGCTATTGACGAAAATCCTGCTTCTTTTAGCATGTAAGCCGCGGTAATCCCAACTATTCCTCCTCCTATTATTGCAATATCAACGCGCGTATTCCCCTGAAGTGCAGGATAGCTGGACTCAGGTATAGTTGCCAGCCAGTATGATTCTGCCCTGCCGGGCAGGATATAATTGAATTCCCTCTGATTTGCCATTATTTCACCAATATTAATTCTTCAGGGTTTCCTTTTTCTTGAGCTATTTTCATTGACCGGCTTAAAAGCAGGCTCCACTCAAAAGTTTACTCAAGTCAGTATAACCCCGTATTTGCAATTCTCCCCATGAATATTCCAGAATAGGTGCTATAAAATTAATTATCTAATTAAATATTATAAAAATCAATAGTAATATTAACTCAGATATTATTGATTCGAATATTCTTGATTCGAATATATGACTTCCATAAAAATATGTATTTGTAACTCACGGAGGACTGAGTAATCTTCCTGAAAACCTGATTTTTGCAGGACCTTTAACAAGTTCAACAGGCTTGTGGACGAAGGGCTCGGTAAAATCAAAAATATCGAGAAAAGTATAGGCGAAACTACGTCTACAGCCGAGGAAAACGCAGCAAGCAGTGAAGAGACCTCCGTAGCGATCGAAGAAGCAGACAGCTTCAATGCAGCAGGTGAGCACGTCCGTGCAGAATGTCAGCGAACTTGCCCGGAGAACAGTTGATATTCTCCTGGAAAATTTTAAAGTCCAGGAGGATATAAAGTCAGTTCTCTTTCTTCTAGAAAAACTCAGGGTTCTGACAGAAAAATGAGCCTCAAAAATCATAAAGTGCGTTGAAATTGAACTCCGTAATACTAAGACATCTGTCAGGATGCACGCCTGGATGCACACCTGGATGCATAGCTGGATATTCACCTGGATATTCGCCAGAATGTACCGTGGGATGTAGTGCCAGGATATTCACGGAATGCCCACCGGAATATTCAGCAGAATATGATACTTTTTATCTCATATCCTGGAAATGCTCTTTTTGATTTCATCCTGATGATCTTCAGTAAAGGTTTTTGAACTCTTTAATAAGCATTAATGATCTCTTTTAAGGTTTATTTTTTATTAAAAGGATTATTAAAGCTTCTTTTTATAATTAAATCGCTTTAATTTCTTTATTCCTGAAAGTAATTTTATATTTTTGCCATTCCATTTCACAACTGTCAACAGGTCAAGACCTGAAGACACACGGAAAACCCAGCAAATAGAACAACCCAACAGATGAAACAGTCCAGAATGAAATAACTCAACAACTCAGCAAACAGACAGCCAGTACGAGACAAGAAGAATACCTCCGGATAAAAAACTGGAAACATGAAAAAAACAAAACAGGAAAAACAGAACGAACAGAAAAAACAGCATACAAGAAATAATTAGACAAGCGGCTGGAAAACGAGAAAATAAAAAATAAAGAAACGAAAAAACGGATTAAAAATTAGTAACGGAAGCGTACTATGAAAATAAAAACAAAAGCGTTAAACTCAATTTACCGTTTTGCCGCGGTAATGATGGTATTATGTGTTATCCCTTCAGGAGTTTTTGCTTCGGAAAACAAACCGGCATTTATTCCTGCAGAGAATATAACCGAAGAAAATTTTGCTGATGTCCAGGCGGAAATGCTTGATTCTATTAGTGAACAAATTGCTGGACTTCAGAGCTTTTATACTAATGTAAGTGAAGCATCCGATGCTTCAGAACTTCAGGAAGTTGTGTCCAGCAACATGCTGGCAAATGGCTGCAGGCCTGATGGAATGGATATGGGGTCCGGCGGTATGGGCACATTGACCGGTAAAATGCCCGGATTTTTTGGCTTTGCCGGGGTTGAGAGTGTAACTGACGAGAACTATACCGATGTCCAGGCAGAAATGGTTGATTTACTTGGAAATGCGACTGAAGTGCTCAAAGCTGAGCAAACAAGCCTTACGGAAGCCGGTGAAGATGACAGGGCTGAAGAGCTTGGGGAAAAAATTGCCGAACTTGAATCCCTGTCCGGAGAAATAAGTGCGGCTTCCGGTGCGGCAGACCTGCAGGACGTTGTATTCACATATATACAGACTCAGGCTGTCAACTCACTTGAAATGAAAATCGGGCACCTTGAAGAGATGGAAAGTAACAATGCAAATACAACTGATGAAAGCATGAGTGAGGAGATCACCAGCAGGATAACAGAACTTAATGCTCTGATTGAAGAAATCAACGGAGCAGGGTCACTTGA
>OBLN01000582.1_pt1 | contig 13112 bp, 12 predicted proteins | sample 1519301 | NCBI WGS metagenome assembly OBLN01 (sample SAMEA2452533, study PRJEB22499) | sediment metagenome | reverse complement strand
CTGATCAACTTCATAGTGCTGTGCAAGACCATATTCAAATTCGATAGGTGCAGTAATATGCTTTGCATTCATTTTATAACTCGACATATTCTCAAGTGCTTCATTATAGGTTATCTCATTGATTTCTATACCTTTTACTGGTATTTGAAAACGATTATGTAAATAAAATGACACTCTACCTTTACCACATCCGAAGTCCACAACTCTATCAGAATCTTTAAACTTATATCTTTTAAAAAGCTTATTTAAAGCCTTGTATGGCGTAGGTTCATAACGATTATAATGATAATTATTTGCACTACATTCCCTAAAACCGTCAGTTCTAATACCAAGCAATTTATCTATTTTTCTTTCTGTCATAAAAACAGCCTTTCATTTTGTGTTTTAATTATTATTATAGGCATATGATATGGGGACAGGCCTCTTTTATCCATATTATTGTCTTTGAACTTTCATTAAAAATATCTAAAACTAAATTTTTTATTGTATTATTCTCAGTATATCCGTTGAAAAATCCTATCCTTATAATATGGGCAAGAAGTCACCGTCGCCATATGACCCTATTATACAACATTTTAGACATTTTGGGGACTGGACATACGGGGCTGACCCCTTTAGCCCAAATTATGAGATTAAAAATGAAATCGCACAAACCACTAAAATCATTAAGGAAGTAACTGGATACAACTCCTATCTATTTAGACCTCCATTTGGAGAGTACGATAATAGAATTTTGAAGATTTTAGGCGAGGAAGGCTATACCCATACTATAATGTGGACAGTAGATAGTCATGATTGGGCTACAGAATTAAATGGAGTTCAGATAACAAAAGAGTATATAGTCAATAGAGTCCTTAATAACGCTACAGATAAAGGGATTATATTAATGCACGTAGGAGGCTATGAAACAGTAAACGCTTTGCCTGAAATAATAGTGAGATTAAAAGAAGCAGGTTACAAATTAGTAAAAGTAAATGACATGCTAAATAAACCTCAAGGTGAAAGCGAATTTACTTATAGAGTAGTAAAGGGCGATACTCTTTATAGTATTTCAAAGAAATTTGGGGTAAGCATTGAAGACATTATAAAAGCGAATGATTTATAATAATAGGTGACCATAAAGGTCACCATATTTGTCAAGTTTGAGAGTGTGAAATAATCTCTGTAAATTAGCTTTCTATGATAAGAATTTTATTGGTTAGGAATCATCTGAAGATTCCTCAGAGGACTGATTATGTATGAAATATTATTCAGTACTCAAGCTGAAAAATTCTTTAAAAAACTGAAGGAAAAGCCTTTAAAAAAAGCTTATAAAAAATCCTTATTAAAACTAGCTGAAGATCCCTATATAGGTCAACCTAAGCATGGATTTATCTGGGATCTTCGGTTACGATGTAATATCTTTCACCGATTAGATTACGCCCACGCTGGGCAAACTAAAAACAAGTTAAGGAGTTTTAAACTCCTTAACTTGAATAAGCTTACTAGTAAGTCAAAATATTTTATTTTTTTTATTTTTTAATGTAACAGATCCTACTAAAATCCCTTAATATCTATATCTCTATAGATATTAGTTTGCACTCACTTCAGTAACACCTGTTACTGTGCTTTCATTCTCGTTAACAAATGTTGCTTCCACCTCTTCTGTCGCAAAATATACATTTCCATCAATCGTTGTACCGCTTAATGTGAAACCTTCTGCTTCTACATAAACATCCCCTACAAAAGTACCATTTACAATTTTTGTATTAGGACTTTTTACAGTTAATTTAGGTGCAGTTAAAGTATATTCTGCTGTTATATTGCGATCAGCATCTTGAGCATATAAAGCTAATTTACGATATAAATCTAATTTGGCATCATTTTTATCGTGGAAATCACCTTCAATTACTAATTCTTTTGCAGTTGATACATTGTTAAGTATAGCTATTATCCAATTACCATCTGCTGCTAAAGCGCTCTCTAAGTCTGTGTCACTAATAACAATTGAAGCTGTTGAAACAACATCTGTTCCTGCAACTACTGTTTTTCCAGTAATAGCAGCTTCGTTATCCATAGTGAAACCAGCTTTTAATTCTTCACTTGCAAAGTACACGTTTCCATCAATTGTCGTACCACTTAATGTGAAACCTTCTGCTTCTACATAAACGTCACCTACGAAAGTACCATTTACAATTTTTGCATTAGGACTTTTTACGGTTAATTTAGGTGCAGTTAAAGTATATTCCGCTGTTACATTACGATCAGCATCTTGGGCGTATAGAGCTACCTTACGATATAAATCTTGTGCTTCATCACCTTTATTATGGAAATCACCATCAATAACCAATTCTTTATCAGTGGTAACGTCATTTAAAATCGCTACAATCCAAGTACCTTCAGTACTTAATGCTGTCTCTAATGCTTGATCTTCAGCAACAATTGAAGCTGTTGTTGCAACATCAGTACTTTCTGGTGCTGGTGCTTCTGCATCTTTATCTGAAGTACATCCGGCTAATAAACTTACAGTTAAAACTAATGCTACTGCTAATGCTTTAAATTTCATGAAATTTCCCCCTATATTATGTGATTTTGACTTACTTGGCAAGTATATTCCCAATTGATGCATTAATCAATAAAAGATAATAACTTGTCAACTTTCTACAATTATCTGTTCATTTCTCAGTCCAAATTTTTAGTGATAAAATCACTGTAACCATAGGCATTTTTTATATACATGGCTAAGATAAAATCATTATTTATTAAGCCAAACGTCTTTGTATGTTTGGCTTAATATGTTCATAAATAAACCTAATAAGGTATTTGAAAATAACAATGTTCTATATAAACTGATTTAGGATTCTACAACTTATAACGTTTGTACAGCACTGTTAATAGTAATTTCTAATGCAGCCCGAATCCAATCAAATTTTTCCTTCATCATTTCAAACTCTGGACCGTCCTTAAGAAGCCTGGCAGTACCTTCAATAAAGAATCCTGTTCCATTATACATTTTTCCTTCGACTTCTCTATTACCAATAGTTAACCAAACCTTGTTATTATCCTCAAGGTTCTTTTCAGTTATATTCATAAATCCAGCGGGTATCAAAAGCTTATCATCATCGGTTATATTTATATAACTATTCCAACTATTAACAACATGAGGTTCTTCCTTCCCTTGAGTAACAATTGCTATTATGCCATCTGAAGGATGGGATATAACTTCTAGTAACTTTTCATTAACCATAATTTTTCTCCTTTATAATCCTTTATAATGTACTTTAATGGTCATATTGATTGACCATTGAAGCAAACTCATTATATAATTTAGTTGAACCAATTAAAAGTGTCAATTTCGACAATTTTTACGGGTACGGTTTAAAGAAGGTGATTATATGATTATTATAGATAATGAGTTAAAAACCCCTATTTACATACAAATTTATGAGCAAATTAAAAAACAAATCATCACAAAAGAAATCCTTGGAGAAACGAAGCTCCCTTCGCTAAGGGCACTCTCTACAACATTGAACGTTAGTAGAAATACAGTGGAGAGTGCATATCAACAGCTCAGTTCAGAAGGATATATAGAAAGTAGGCCCGGTAGCGGGTATTTTTCTTTAGAGTTGGAATGCATGGATCTTTTAAAACAAGACAAAAAAACTTCTCAATTTAATGGTTTTAATACTGTTAAAGATAAAATATCTAGCTTTGATTACAAATATAATTTTCGAGATCGAAGTATTAGTGCACATGAATTTCCTTTAAAAATATGGAGAAAACTTTCAAATCAATTTTTATCCTCTGTTAATAATGAAGACTTTTCAAGGTATAATGCCATAACAGGTGAAACAGATCTACAGATTGAACTTATGAACTATTTATATAAGTCTCGTGGGGTCTCCTGTAATCCTAATCAAATAATAGTAACAACAGGCATGGAATACTCCTTAGGCCTACTATGCCAGTTATTAAGGGGAAATTACAATCAAATCGCTTTTGAAGAACCTGGATATATGGTTGCTAGGGACATATTTAAGAATAATGGATTTAATATTATTCCAATTAGTTTATTAAATGATGGTATAAATGTGGAGGAACTTAAAAAGACTTCTGCAAAAATAGTATATGTGACACCCTCCCATCAATTTCCAATGGGTCATGTTATGCCAATAAAAAAACGGCTAAAACTTTTAGAATGGGCACAAAAAAACAATGGAATTATTTTAGAAGATGATTATGATAGTGAGTTTAGGTATAACTCCAGGCCTATTCCATCATTGTAAAGCATTGATTCTAATGGGAATGTTATCTACTTTGGCACATTTTCTAAAACCCTGTCTCCTAGTTTACGTATAAGCTATATGGTTTTACCACAGACCTTGCTTGATAGGTACCACGAACTGTTTCATTGGTATCGTATCCCTATACCATTTATACAGCAAAGAATTTTATATAATTTTATGGATTTAGGTTATTGGGATAGACATTTACGAAAAATACAATTGAGCTCTCTGAAAAAGCATGATTTAATCGTTAATACCATTAAAAAACTTATGAAAGATGAAGTTGTTATTCATGGTGAAAATGGTGGGTTACATATCCTATTGGAGTTTAATAACGGATTAAAGGAAAAAGAAATAATTGAAAGGGCCAAGAAACATAGTGTATTAGTTTCAGGAGTCTCCACTTTCTGGATGAATAAAAGTAATTATTCTGGTAATATGATTATGATAGGTTTTGGAGGAATGCCAGAAAAGGAAATTGTAGAAGGTATTAAAGTACTTAAAAGTGCCTTATTGGATAAATAAAATTGTTATTAATTCCTATAAAAAACCTTGTTTGAGTTAAATATGAAGAGGTTAATAATCGTTAGAAACATAAATAGTTTTGTTAAGGGCACGTTATAGGGGACGCTTTTCAACTTATTACTATTTTATAATATCATATGACAAACAACAAATTACAATATTATACTAGTTACTCTTGCTAATATTTACATTTTATGAAAGGTCATCGACGTCGATGAATACAACCTAACCGTATCCGCATACATTCATAACAATCCAAAAGATTTACCAGACTATTTTGACTGCGTACATAAATACAGTATTTTATTTGAATGAGTTCAGGGTTATCTATGTTGCATGCGTTTGCGACAGTTTCGATAACTTGTTTAGGTTTTAATTCTCTGTAGTAGATGTAGCGTTCGCTACGATATTAAATCTTCGCTTTTCATACTCGTTTTTAGCCAAAACCACTCAATAATGAGGTTAAATTGTAAATTCTTGAGAAATGTCCCCGTTAGTTCCCTTAGAACTGTAATGCGAAGATCCTTATTGTGACATATAGGAACAGCTTAGACCGCCACGTTTGCCTTTCCTATAACCCATCTTTCAACAATAGGGAAAATCCTTATCCAACATCGCAACAAATTAAATCTCTTTTAGGGATATGGCTACGCTTTTCTATAAGCCCGTCTTTCAGCATATTCCGCGCATTGCAAACAAACTGTAATTTTTTTGCCTCGATCATCTATATATTTCCGCCTTGTATCTCTTAATGTTTTCTTATTGCACATATGACATCTTTTCCTAAACATTGGCTTCCTCCCTAGATATTACCTATTATATTCTAGCTTTAATATCGTTAAGATGAAATTAGCTACCTCACCCATTACTTATCATTTCTTCTTTTATGCTTGACCCTCCATTTTTTGTATTAATACGTTGAATTTCACATAAAATAACCACACTTGCTGATTAAATATTGAGACCCGCCCCCATCAGATTGAACTCATTTATGTTCTCCTTGTATTTTCTTAATTTCTTTATCAAAATCAGAAACTATTTTTTGATGTTTGTTATATTCTCTATATTCGTCAATTGCCTTTTTCTTAGCTACACTATGGGAAATGTTCCCATGTCCTTCCAAGATTTCATAACGATTAAATTTTAAGAATTCATCAATACTTATCGCAAAGTCCTGCATTCCCAATAAAGTTTCATCTTCAAGCAGACGCTCTACATAATCAAAGTAAGCTGATACGTTACGCTCTAGACTGCGAATTTCTTTTTGAGATAAATAATTCTTTGCAACTATTACATCCGATTTTAAAATGCGTCCATCAGGTGAGTTCTTCCAATAAGTAAGTCCTATATGTTCTTTGTCTTTACTAACACTGTCATGAATAATTTCAGCAGCGGTTTTCCCTGTTATCGCATAATGAAACTTATTTTGTACTGTCGCATAAAATTTCTTGGTGATATCGGAGTTCTTATCATAATCATACGATATTTCTGCAAAGACATCCGTTATTTGTTGCCATATACGTCGTTCACTTGCTCGAATTGAACGAACGGTTTCAAGCAACTCACGGAAGTAATCCTTACCAAAAACATTCTCACCTTGTTTCAAACGTTCAACATCAATTTTAAAACCTTTTTGAATGTATTCTTTTAACACATCCGTTGCCCATATACGAAACTTTGTCGCCTTTTTAGAATTCACTCGATAGCCAATTGAAATAATCGCATCTAAGTTGTAATATTTTACTGTCTTTGTTTGCGTTTTTCCTTCCATTGCACCGTGTTGAGTGGTATTTTCCAAAATGGAAACAACCACTTTCTCATCTAATTCTCCAGATTTAAAGATATTCTTCAAGTGCTTACTAATAGCCGGCACTCCGACGTCAAATAATTCTGAGATTGTTTTTTGAGTAGCCCAAATCATTTCATCTTGAACAATTACTTCCACTTTTTCATCGGCGTCATATATTAAAAATTGTATTTCGTTCATTATATCTCCTCTGTAATTCAAAATAATTTGGCTATGTTTTATAAGTTGAATGCTTCATATCATCACTGGGACACTTCTCAATAATCTACTCTTTTAATTCTCTTTTAATTTTATCACACATCTTCCAACAAATTACAATATTTTTACAGTTCCTATTGTAATCATCCTTATTCCATGAGATAATCATTTTGAACATATGTTCGAATAAAAAAAGAGGTGAATCACATGCCAAGAACTTACTTAATGAAGGTTGAATGAAAAAGTAAATTCACCTTAAATTCATATTGTAAGAGTAAATTCTACTATCCTAGAGGTTACTTTCACACGATATTTTATTATAATACTGCTATAGTTGATTACCTGCCTGTGCAGAATGTGAGGTTTCGATGAGTAACCATAAAGGTAATCACAAGCACCTAACATTATCTCAACGAATTGAGATTGAGAAAGGACTTTTGTCAGGATATTCTTTTGCTACAATTGCAAAATTAATTGGAAAGGATCCAGGTACTATATCAAAGGAAGTACGTAAACATTCAAAGGTTCCAGAACGTAAGGATATGGATTTTGCACCTATTCCATGTGCGAAGAGAAAAGAATGTAAGTTGATGTATCTTTGTAACCGAAACTGTGGGAAAATGTGCAAAGTATGCCATCAGCCTGATATAAAATGCATTAATATATGTAACGTCTATGAGCCTATGCAATGCGAGAAACTGCAGAAACCACCCTATGTATGTAATAGTTGTGGAAAACGTATGAATTGTCCCCTTGAGAGAAGAGTATATTCATCAAAGTACGCAGAGGATTCATACAGGGGACTTCTCGTTTCATGTAGGGAAGGAATTAATCAGACACCTGAAAGTATTCAGAAAATGAATGATATTCTCACCCCACTAATCAAAAAGGGTCAGTCGATTGCGCACATATATGCAAATCATGCAGAAGAATTGGGATGTTCTAGGAAGACTATATATACTTACATTGATGCAGGTGTTTTTGATGTCATCAATCTTGATTTAAGACGCGTTGTAAAATATAAAAAGCGTAAAAAGGCTACAGAAAGCAGTGTGAAAGACAGGTATTATCGTCAAGGCCGTAATTATGAGCAGTTTCAGAATTTATTAAAAGAAAACCGAACCTACAGTATCGTAGAAATGGATGTCGTTGAAGGGAGAAAGGGTGGTAAAGTATTTCTTACCATGATGTTTAAAAGCTGCCGTTTAATGCTTATATTTTTGTTAGAAGCAAAGACTCAAAGTGAAGTAAAAAGGGTATTTGACGAATTAACAGATTTGCTTGGTGAGCAATTATTTCGGAAGTTATTTGAAATCTTTCTGACAGATGGTGGGGCTGAATTTCAGAACCCCCTTCCGCTGGAATATACAGGCGAAGGTGTAAAACGTACCAGCATCTATTACTGTGATCCGTACAGTTCATGGCAAAAAGGAATGCTTGAAAAGAATCATGAATACATCCGCTATGTCCTGCCAAAAGGCAAATCTTTTAATGAATTGACAGAAAGACATGTAAGTCTATTAATGAATCATATCAATAGCGAAGCAAGAGACAGCCTGAATGGGCATACCCCATTTGAACTGTCTCAACTTCTCCTGGACAAGGAGTTACATAATAAACTTCATCTAAAGAAAATCGAACCAGATGATGTAACTCTTACCCGAGCATTATTAAAATAAAAATAGTTGTAGCACAGGCAGAGATTTCACTGTATAGAATTTAGTCTTGCATGGAGGCAAATGGAATTTAGTCTCACACACTATTTTCAGATGATGCCTATTTGCTATGCAGTAAAACCATGTTTTTCTATGCTGATACTGTCATTATAAGATAAAAAATAGCTTTTGTGAAGCGAAAAGTGGACGTTAGTTCCGCATAAAATAAGGAGTTATAAGAAACTAGAAGTTACTTTTTCATTCAACGATTATACATTAATTAAGGAGGGTGAATCACATGCCAAGAATCGCCAGACGTAAAGACCCAGAACTTCCACATCACGTCATGTGCAGAAGCATTAGTGAAATCAGACTCTTCAGAAACGACCAAGATAAAATAAAATATCTGCAACTCATGGCACGCTACTGCCAGAAATTTGAATGTAAAGTTCTAGCCTACTGCCTAATGGATACCCATGTTCATATTCAACTCGATCCCAGAGGATGTGATATCTCCAAATTCATGCACGGCTTAAACCTTTGCTATGCTCAATACTACAATCGCAAATATCATCGTCACGGTCACGTCTTTCAAAACCGATTCTTAAATAAGGTCATCGATGTAGATGAATACAATCTAACAGTGTCCGCATATATTCATAACAATCCAAAAGATTTACCAAATTACTTTGACTCCGTACATAAGTATTGTTTTTCATCCTACGGCGTCTACCTTGATGAGCATCCAGATGACTTTGGCATCCTTGATATCGACTTTATCCTATCCCAATTTGATAAAAATCCTGAAGTAGCTAGAAAAGTTTACGCTGAATTCGTAACTAGCTGCAACAATGTAACGCAGAAAGAGAAACTCTTTGAAATCATCGATAAGTTCATTTCTACCGAACCCTATGAATATCGCAGTGAACGCTACATCTATTTCCGAGAATTAAAACCAAAACAAGTTATTGAAACCGTAGCTGAGGCATGCAATATAGATAACCCTGAACTCATTCAAATAAAATACTGTCATAATATCACTGAGTTCAAAGCCATCTCTGTATTCCTTATGCGAAGCCTATGCGACTATAGCTACAAAGAGATCTGCAAGGAGATTGGAAATCTAACACTTTCAAGGGTGGCAAGTCTCTCCAATGAAGGTTTCAAACTGCTCAGCGAGAAAGACAAGTACAAGAATCTCTTACCTGATCTACTTAAAGAGATCAGAGTCGCCTAGCTAATATCTATTTAAAATAACTAGAACTTTAGTCCATCTGATGCATGGAATGTTTTCCATGTCTTTTTTTCGTCTATTTTTCATAGAATAGCTATTAGCAAGCTATTCATCATTCTTCTTTTCCTATTTTTAGATTATTTCTTAATTATATTCGTCTAAAGTTGTAAATTATTAGCGAGTAGACCAAGGGAACTTCCCCCTTAGCCCCTCTCAGAACCGTACGTGAACCTCTCAGCTCATACGGCTCCCATCATCCAGCTGTTGGTAATACTCCATATTTCCAGTGCGCAAACAGATTTCTATTACTTAACGCTACTTCTCCCAACCAATACTGCGCTTTTCGTTTTGTACTTCGCTTTTTATATTTTCTACGAACCCATTTTACTAGGCAGTAATTGATATAACGAAGTACGTTGTACATTTCTGATTGATAGAAATGTGTGTAATAGTTTATCCATCCCTGTATTTTCTTGTTGAACATGTTTGCTATATCCTTTAAATTTTTACTTGATTTTAGCTGAAGCTTCCATCTTCTTACTTCTTTTCTTATGGATTTCTTAGCTTTATCCGACATCGCAGGTAAGAATCCTGTAAAGAGCTTTCCATCCTTATTCCTTGCTTCTCTAGGTCTGAACGTATATCCTAAAAAGTCAAAGGATATATTAGGATATTTTCCTTTTCTACCTTCATCTTTGCAGTAGACGATTTTGGTTTTCTCTAGATTTAACTCTAGCCCATATTCTTTAAATCTTATTTGTAGTCTCTGCAACAGATATTCTGCCTGTTTTAGGGATACACAATGAGCTATCCCATCATCTGCGTATCTTGCCCATGGTATGGTATTAAATTCTTTCACCATAAAATCATCATATACATAATGTAAAAATAGATTAGCAAGTACTGGACTGATTACACCTCCTTGAGGTGTACCAGCTGTTCTTGGCACTATTGTTCCATCTTCCATTTGAAATGGTGCAGTTAGCCACCTTTGGATATATAATATAATCCATTCTTCCGTAGCGTGTTTCTTTACCATCTTCATTAAGATATCGTAGTTGATGTTATCGAATAATCCTTTGATATCAAATTCTAGTACCCAATCCCTTTTCCAACATCTTGTCCTTGTAACTTCTACGGCTTGTATAGCTGATTTATTTGGTCTATATCCATAGGAATCTTCATAAAACATTGGCTCTACTTTTGGTTCAAAATATAGCTTCACCGTCATTTGTGCAATCCGGTCTTCTACAGTTGGTATCCCTAGAATCCTAGTTCCTCCACTTTTCTTAGGTATTGCAACAGCTTTTACAGGTTTAGGAAAGTAGCTACCTGACGACATTCTATTCCAAATCTTGTATAGATTATCTTTTAACTTCATTTCGAAGTCCTTGATAGATCTCTCGTCTACTCCGTACGTTCCTTTGTTTGCTTTTACTTTCTCATAAGCTGTATAAACAGCTCTTCTGGATATTACAAACGGCTTTGTTTCTTGCATAAGCTCCTCCTCCTTTCAAAGTTGGCTTATCCTCAAAACTAGATAATCCGAGTTCTTTGCTCCACTTTCATTACAAAAGTTTCATCACTACTACAACTCAGTCTGCCCCCATGCTTGCATCGATACTCTCTTTCTCATGGTTTGTGCCACTTGAAATTCTCTCTTAACATCAAGCCGTGGGTTCCCACGTTCCATACAAACGCCTATGCTACGTTCATGCCACCTATGTGCCGCCCACCGCCTAGTCAGTAAACAGGTTCCTTCTAAGCTTATCCTAGGCTATATTTCAGAACCTAGTTTTGATGGAATCTTTTGGGGATTTCGACACTTTCGTCAGTGATTCATATGGTCTTTCATCTCCATAGCATTCACTTGACAGTTAAAACTGCCTTTTCCCTAACGCTCAGCACCATAGCTTTTGACTACAGCACCTTAGGGTAGTTTGAAATCACCACCTGTATGGCGAATCCGGTGGGCCCTCCACCATCATTTGTACAGCATAGCTGTCCTCAAGTAATAATCATCACTTGACTTTCCGCCTTCGTGGCGCACGAAATGTGTCCCCTTAGACTTAGATATTCCAAACTGTACACTATTAGTCTAAGGAGCAATCCTTTGATATCGTTAACTTTGCTCTTTCTGCAGATATCTATCGCGTATTACTATAGACAAACCAGATCATGTAAGTTATAATATTCATGTAATTAGGGTGATCATTTATAACAATGTTCACATTCTCAAAAAGGCGGCGATATAATGAGTAATGGAAATATTGATGTGTTAAATGAAGGATATCTTGAATTTGAAGTGGGTAATAAAATACCATGTGCTGTAGTAAAAGTTGATGATGAAATTGTTAGGGTAATAAAAAGTGCTGGAATGTTTCACTCTTTTAAACGTACTCCACATGGAGCACAACGACTAGGTGGTTTACCACCTGTAATTGGGGGTAAAAATATTGCGCAGTTTATAGATGAAGAAGCACTTAAACAATTTGAACCAATTGAATTTAAAATTGGAAAAAAGACCTTTAGCGGGTACAATGCAACAACAATCCCATTAATTTGCGATGCATATCTAGAAGCTGACAAACAAGGTGTTCTCACCCAGAATCAGATCCCTGGACTAGAACAATCTAAGATAATACTTCGGTCTTTAGCAAAAGTTGGTATTACAGCTCTGATTGATGAGGCGACTGGTTTTCAGTATGAAAGAGAATATAATGCACTTCAACAATTATTAAAAGCATATATAAGTGAAGATTTAATGAAATGGCAACAAAGATTTCCTAGAGCTTATTATAGAGAAATATATAGACTTCATGGTTGGGAGTTTGACCCCACTACCACAAAACGCCCAGGCTATATAGGGACTTTTACTAATAAATATGTATATGATTTGTTTCCCGATGAAATAATGAGCGAAATAAAATCTAAGAATCCTAAAGTGATTAGTTCTAAGAATAAAAAATATAGAAAAAATAAGTATTTTCAGTATTTAACCCAAGATATTGGACTTCCACAACTGGATCAACATGTTTCTAAATTAATAGGTGTAATGAAGCTATCAGATAATATTGAAGAATTCAACAACAATTACAAAAGAGCCTTTGATGAAGAATTAACTATTAAAGAGAGTCAAACAACAGAGCAATTAGAATTTAATTTATAAACAAATATGTATAAACCTGTTTAAGGCTAAAAACTTAAAGAGGTTTTTTCATTAATCATAATACTTTTTTCGTACACAGTAGACCCCCTAAATTCCGCGTGTTAAAGTGCATATTTTACAATATACTCAAATAATTTGATTAAAAAGCGATTAGTATCTTCTAAATGTACAAGGATTTCCTCCCTACCCTCAAGTCAATAAAAATAATCCTACATTGTACATTATTTATTAATTTACCAAGAGCTACTTTCTAGCCTAC
>OBLN01000581.1_pt1 | contig 13129 bp, 7 predicted proteins | sample 1519301 | NCBI WGS metagenome assembly OBLN01 (sample SAMEA2452533, study PRJEB22499) | sediment metagenome | reverse complement strand
TTGAGAATTTAGATTCTTTTGTGGATGGAACCAGCTTTCAATATCCATCCTCAGGAGTGCAGCCGCTGGAACGGGGTAAAACCTATTATTGGCAAGTTTCGGCCCTTAAACAATCCAGTTCCGATCGCAGTGAAGTCCTTTCTGAAGCATGGAGTTTTACACTGAATGATCCAACCGACCCGTCTTCCTCAGGATCATCTAATGAAAATGTAACCCTTTCCGAAGAAGTCAGAACGGCCCTCATTGAACTGATAGGGCAAGAATCTTTCGAACAAATACAGGAGCGCGGATTTACGCTCGAATCCATCGAATATGACGGGCAACAGTTTTCCGGGCCTTCAGCAGCTTTAAAGCTGGAGGAATTATTGCGGAAGATCAGAGACGAAAAGATCGTCATTCAGGGAAATTAGAGGTATCGCCATGAAAACTTCATTCAAATATTTGTACAGTTTTATTTTTTTAATTGCAGGAATGGGATTCGTTGCTTCAGAATTTCCCGCAAAAACAGCCGACCGGCCTCTCGCAATTGTAAAGCATTTTAAGCCAGAGGTGATGCTCACTAATTTGGAAGCTGAAAAAAACCTTATGCTGGATCCTGAAAAAAATGTAGGTGAGCAGCTTTTCAGTGGCGATTCTTTAATCACAAATGAAGATGGGTTTGCATTGGTCGTATTCATGGATCGAAGTGTAGCCAAAGTAAAACCAAGCTCCATGCTAATATTGCGGGGAGAAGTGGGAACATCCACAAAAGAAATGTCAACCCGCATTAACCTTAACAAGGGTGAAGTATTCCTGGAAGTACAGCCTCAGGGCGGAAATGATTTTGAGGTTTCCACCAACCGTTCGTTGGCATCGGTTAAAGGAACTGAGTTTGGTAACCGGGCCGATGGTTACATTTGGGTACAAGAAGGCCAGGTTGATGTAACTGCATTAAATTCCGGCCAAACGGTATCGCTCTTTGAAAAGATGTACGCACAGGTTGATGAACAGGGCAACAATATTAATTCAGGAACACTTTCTAACGAGGAGCTCGCGAATCTCGATGAAGGATATGAGGAAATGGAGCAAAATGATCTGATCAAAAAAGAGGTCATTCTTCGTTTCCGGGACCAAAACGGTCAATTACGTGAAGTTAAGGTCGATGTGTATGAAGAAAGTAACAATTAAGCTTCAGCTCATGGCTTGTTCAATTGGGTTCAGTTAAGATTAACTTTAATTTTAGTCTATGGAAGGGGTCACCATTAGGGTATCTTTATCGCTTATATTTCTGCTCATTTCGGGTTCCGCTTTTGCTCAATATACCATTCAGCATCAGCCTCATGTTGCCCTGGAACGTGGAAAAGCGAATACCATTACATTCAATGTACCGGGTATTTCGGAATCAGATTATCAACAGGCTATTTTGTATTACCGATATGGTGGCGGCTTAAGTTACCAGCAACAGGAAGTTCAATTTCAGGGAAATGCTTTTCAGACTATTCTTTATCCCGAGGACAACGGAGCAAATACCATAGAATACTATTTTGAGATCACCTTAAACTCTGGTGAAGCTCTCTACTTCCCAAGGAACTTGCCTTCCGAAAATCCGGTGGAAGTAGAAATTGTAGACCAATCAGACCAGCAGGCTGAGCAAAAAGAGAAGCTCGCAGGAGTAGATTACACCATTCTTTCACCTGATCCCGGAACCGGAGTAACCCGGGAAAATTCCATTATCGCAATCGCCTTGTTCTATGATATCAGCTCCCTGCCAGAAGGAGAATTCAAGCTTTTGATCGATGGAATTGATGTTACCGCTGAAGCTGACACAAGCGCATACTACATCTCTTACGTCCCTGACGGCTTGCAAAGGGGGGCGCATACTATCGCTTTGGAATATGAAACGCCTGAAAAAACTTTTGCCGTCACCGGTTGGGACTTTGCCGTAGTTGCCCCGGGGCAAGCCTCTTTTCAAGGATTTGGCCCTTCCAATATTCCTCAAGGCAGCGTTGAACTTACAGCTCGCAACCAAGTAATTGCCGGAGACATCAACAATGCTTACACCGGCAGAGGGAGGATATCGGGGCAGTATGGGGATTTCAGATATTCTGCACATGGATTTTTAACCTCGCAGGAAGATCCCCGCCTTCAACCGCAGAACAGATACGGCATTGACCTCAGGTTTCGGGATATTTGGAAATTCGAAGCTGGACATGTATATCCGAATATGAGTCCTTTTACCATTTCGGGAAGAAGGATCCGGGGCATTCACTCTACACTGAATTTGTTTAATGAAAATTTGAATTTTCAGTTTATGTATGGGGAGATCGAACGTAGTATAACCAACTTATATGATAGCCTTATAGTTGAAAATGTCGTCATTGGGGCAGACTCTGTGGTAGACAAAAACTATTATTTAACCTATCAGGATGGAGGACGCGGCGAGTTCCAGAGAAGAATTACGGGTGGCCGTGTTAGTTTTGGTAATGAAGATGCTTTACAGATCGGCTTCCATGCCCTTAAAATTCAGGATGACACTACTTCCATCTTCAATGTCAGGAATTATACCGATCTTGCGGGAGCAAGCTTTTCTCTCCGGAATAATTTAGCGCCGCAGGACTATGACTCCCTGATCGCCAACCCTGATCAACTTACGGTTCGCTCTGGAACGGTTCGCCCAAAAGGTAATGTAGTGGCCGGTGGAGACCTGAAATTTGCTTTGGATCAGAGCAGGATTCGTTTTCAATCTGAAGCAGCAATAAGTGCGGTCAACAACAATATTTATGATGGCCCGCTTACCGTAGAGCGAGCTTCAGACCTTGGCTTCGATATTGACCAAAGTACTTCGGATCTGCTGCAACAGATATCATGGCTAATCATAGTAAATGAAAACATGAATGTGTTGCCGCTTAATATTTCCGAAAATGACGGCGATTTTTCTGCTGAACCTTTTTTCCCAACCAGTCTTTTAGCCGGGAACAGTGAACTTTCATTTCGCTATCCCAATAACAGTTTTAGAGTTCAGTATCGCTGGATAGGGCCAAATTTCAATTCACTGGCCAACTCAACCATTCGAAAAGACATCGCCGGATTCACCCTTACCGATCGTGTAAACGTGTTCTCAAATCGACTTTATGTCACATTAGGATACGAAAACCTGAGTGATAATGTAGCCAATACCCGCGATGCTACCACAAACACTTCTTCATACCGGTCAAGCGTAAGCTGGTATCCAGTTGACAGGGATTTACCTCGCATCAGTGTTGGTTTCAGGTACCGGTCAAGAGACAATGGAATAGAGCGACAAAACTACTTACTCAGTGACGATCTTGTGAATGCCGCTGTTAGAAACATTCGGCAGGAGCAGCGCACCGTTAATGGCCAGGATACGCTGATCACCCTTGTAACACCCACACCGCGCCGGAATAATACGCTCAATTTCAACTCATCCATCACCCAGCAATTCAATCTTTTTAATGCCCGAAATGATATTTCGCTTAATTATACCAGCCTGAAAACCAAGGATGAGGTTTTCGCATTTGGCGATATCACCAGTACAGCTATTTCCCTTAATTTGACATCGCGCTTCTCCAATTCTCCCCTTGAAACACAAATCGGATACACTTACAATAACACGCAATCAGGTGGTGGCCAAAGTGACATTAAGATTTCCGGAATGTATGTAGGAGGTCAAATGTATTTCATGGATAACTCACTAAGTATAAACGGTCGTTTAGCGTTTACCAGTAATGAAACCAAATCCCGGGGTTTTGACATTTGTGATTCATCAGGTTGCAGCAGCGAACAAGCCACAAACAACGATCCCAATGACGACTATTTTGTTCTTTTGGACACGCCCACAACCCGATCATTTGGAACGTATGTATTACAAGCCGGCGCCCGCTATAACATTACCGATAATCATGCCCTTATTTTTGACGCAAACCTTACCAACGTTACCAATCAAAACATACAGAATGACCGCATTGTACAGTTGCGCTATGTTTACAGCTTTTGATTGAGATGGCAAAACCGCGAAAGAAATCCCTTAGAATAGCTATCCTATTTGCCATTGCTGCCGGTGGATTTATCCTTTCTTTTCTGTTGATGTTCCTCCGGCCGGTTCAAAATCTGCAGCTTAAGCATACAGATCAGCTGTTTGAGTACCGTGGCCCTTTGGAAGTCTCTGGCTCCCCCATTGTTTTGGTAGCCATTAGCCAGCAAGCCGACGAAGAGATTCCGCAAAAATATCCCTGGCCTACCGACATATATGCGCGGCTGGTACACAACCTCAATAAAGCGGGCGCTAAAGTGATCGCTTTTGATGTCATTTTCGATAATCCCGACGATAAGAATCCAAAAAATGACACTTTATTTGCTGAAGCGATGAAAAAATATGGCAATGTAGTGTTAGCCGGAGACATTCAGCGTTCGGAAAAAGCCTTATCCAATACTTATACCGATAATTACTCCCCTTTATTCCCTACTCCGGTTTTGAACAATGGCAATCCCAATCGTGTAGCACTGGTACAAGTGCACCCCGACCTGGATGGAGCAGTTCGGACCTACCGCTTTGGCCAGCATTATTTGGAAAAGAATTATTACAGGCTCGGTCTCGAGATCATTCGCCAATATGAAGACATTCCTTATGAATCTGTAGATCCGATCGAACCTAATAATGATCCCTTTTTCCAGTTGGGGCCTTATCGCATTCTAAAAGACCGTCCAAATTCCTTCTTTATCAATTACTATGGACCGGAAGGCACCTTCCCTCAAGTTTCCCTGGAAGAAGTGATTGACGATTCAAGCTACACCACAGTTTTTGAATCGGAGTTAGGCACCGATGTAAATACTTTTGATGATCCGATTATAGGCCACTTGAGCCAAGAAACTTTCAAAGACAAAATCGTAATTGTAGGTTCTACAATGCCTTTGTTGAAAGATTTTTATGCAACCCCATTTGCAAACCAAGGCAACAATGCCCGCCCGGGCTATCAGGTGCATGCCCATGCAATCCAAACTATTTTAGACGGAAACTACATTTCAAGATTCAGCGGGTGGTACACGCTGTTCACCATGTTTTTATTTTGTTTTTTGATTGGCCTGATCACCCATTTCTTATCCGCAAACTGGGGAATAATTTTCTCGATTTTGGCGGGATGCGGAATATATGGATTGAGTTTTTGGGCTTTCTTGAACTACAACACAATCATAGTAATTACCGGCCCATTGTTAGCCATCATCATTACCCAAGTCGGGATGGTTAGCTATGAATATTATTTAGAACTAAGGGAAAAACGCCGAATCAAAGGGATGTTCTCTTCTTATGTATCTCCTGAGTTGGTTAATCAAATGATTGAATCTGGTGAGGAACCGCAGTTAGGAGGAGAGGAAACCCACATGACTGCTTTTTTTAGTGATATTGTTTCCTTCTCTACTTTTTCAGAACAGCTTGAAGCCAAGGAATTAGTGAAGCTGATCAATGAATACCTCACAGCAATGACCAATATCCTGAACGAGCGTGGCGGAACTCTTGACAAATACATTGGCGATGCCATTGTATCGTTCTTTGGGTCACCGGTTTATTTGGCTGACCATGCATATCAAGCCTGTATAGCTTCGCAACTTATGCACCGCGAGTTATACGAACTCAGAAAGAAGTGGGAGAAGGACGGATGGCCCGATATCGTCGTAAATATGCAGCACCGGATCGGGATGAATACCGGCAATATGGTTACCGGAAACATGGGTTCAGCCCGCCGCTTCAACTATACCATGATGGGCGATAATGTAAATCTTGCAGCCCGTTGTGAAAGTGGAGCCAAACAGTATGGCGTGTTCACGATGGTCACTGAATCCACAAAACAAGAGGCTCAAAAATACGGGGATGAATGTGTCTTCAGATTGCTTGACAACATCGTAGTGAAAGGAAAAACCAAGCCTGTTAAAGTGTATGAGATCGCAGGTTTACGAGATGATATTTCGGAGCAAACACAAGAATGTATCGCTTTGTATGAAGAAGGCATGCAGCATTATTTTGCCCAAAATTGGGACGTAGCTCTTCAAAAATTTCACGCCTCAAAAAAACTGGAACGGTTTGAAATAAATCCATCCGGTATTTTTATTGAACGCACAGAAATGATGAAATCGAACCCACCGGAAAAAGACTGGAACGGCGTTTTTATTATGAAAAGCAAATAGAGAAGAAAAATTCCCCGCAAAATAGTTTTTGTTTCTTCCATCCCAAGTGAAAGCGGGACAGGCTTCTCATCCCTCCTTTCTTTATCAAAAAAAAACCATCAATCGGAATGAATGATGGTTTTGGTAGTTAATGCGGAGAGGGAGGGATTTCCCGCAAAACAATCTTCGTTTCTTCCATCCCAAGTGAAAGCGGGACAGGCTTCTCATCCCTCCTTTCTTTATCAAAAAAAAACCATCAATCGGAATGAATGATGGTTTTGGTAGTTAATGCGGAGAGGGAGGGATTCGAACCCTCGATATCTCTTTCGAGATATACTCCCTTAGCAGGGGAGCGCTTTCAGCCACTCAGCCACCTCTCCGTTTTAAGGACGTCAAATATAGCGAGCTTTCAAGGGTAATAGCAACCCTTTTCCTGCATTAATCTGCAGCAGTTTTTTGGGTTCTCTTTTTGGGGATTTTCAATCCCTCCATGGGCAGATAAATGGTAAAACAAGTTCCCACACTTTCTTCAGATTCTATCTGGAGCCGGCCATTGTGAAGTTCGATCATCTCCCTACAGATCAACAATCCAAACCCGGTTCCCTTTTCATTATTGGTGCCCGAACGGGAGGTGTTTGAATCTAACCGAAGCAACTTTCCTACCAATTCTTCCGACATCCCGATTCCATTATCCTCGATCTTAATCACATAATTCTTGCCTTCTCCGGACAATTTGATACTAACCTTCCCGCCATTCGGTGTGAACTTGATGGCATTAGAAACCAGGTTCCGGACAATGGTTTGCAGCATATTCAAATCGGCATAAATATATCCTTCCGTTTCAATCTCATAAGCCAATTGAACCTGTTTTTGCCGAGCCACATGCTCGAACAACTGATGACTGCGTTCTATAAGTTCCCCGAGATCAACCTTCTCTGGATTTGGCTTGATCTTTCCGGTGTTCAATGAGGCCCAGTTCAACAGATGCTCAACCAGCGTAAGTAATGATTTTGAAGAGCTATGGATATGACTGAGTCCGGCCTCAATTTCTTTTTTATCTACTTCATTGATGGTTTGCAACAAAAATTCACTGTATCCCATAATGGCCTGGAATGGGTTTCGAAGATCATGAGCAATTAGTGAAAAAAACCGGTCTTTAGTGCGATTGCTTTCTTCCAGAGCGCCCGCTTGCTTTTTGATGATCCGGCTTTGCTCTTCAATCTCATTTTTTTCCTTCCGAAGTTGTGCTGTCTGCTCTTCAATGATATTCTTCAGCTTTTCCTGCTGTCGCATCAGGTAGTTATATCTAAGCTGCGTAGCGCCATAATACCCCAACAAAAGTAAACCCGCGACAAGCAGATAGAACCAAACTTGTTTATAAAATACCGGGGGAATGGTGAACGAAACTACTGCTCCGTTCTCACTCCAAACGCCATCATTATTAGCCGCTAAAACTTTGAATGTGTAATCACCGGGGGGGACATCCGCATATAAAACAGAGCGTTTATTTTTTACTTCCCTCCATTCTTCATCATATCCCTCTAACATATAGCGGTAGCGGGTTTTTTCGGGCGACACAAAAGTGAGTGCTTTGTAATCAACCCTAAATGCTTCAGTGCCTGCGCGGAATGAAATGCTATCCGGAGAAAAAACATCCCCGGAACTGCTTACCAGTTGATCGATCAAAACGGTAGGTGGAATTTCGTTGGTTTGTCTCGGTTCCGTTTGAAAAACAGCCACCCCTTCCTGCGTTGAAAACCAAAATGTATTATTACTGGTATAAAGTCCGCCCTGCTGAATGCCCCCATTCGCTTCCGAATTTCGCATTCCTTCTTCCCGGCCATAATGCACCAGGTTGAAAAAATCACTTTCCCCATCCAGGAACGCATTCAATTCTTGCTTATCAATCCTGAAGATTCCGTTGTTAGAAGACATCCACAACCATCCGCGGTCGTCTTCTTTTATGTAGTGAATCACATGATTGGGCAATCCTTCATCGGTACCAACCGAAGTTATCTTACCATTTTTGATTCGGCTCAATCCATTGTTTTCCGTGCCCACCCAAATGGTTTCAGGCTCGTGTTCATCAACATAAACGGAGCGAATGTTATCTGAAGCAAGGCCATCTTTTTTTGTGAAATGCGTGAAGTTTCCATCCTTGAAATAATTCACCCCGCCCGACATCGTAGCAATCCATAAACCGCCTTCTGAATCTTCATCAATGTAGCGGATAAGATCGCTTGAAAGTCCGTCTTCTTTCGTATAAATAAGATGATCTTCATCCACAGGATCAAATTTCACCAAACCGCCATGCGTTCCAAGCCAGATGGAAGAGTCCCGGCTTACATATATGGCCCGAACATCATTCAAGCCGGCACCAAAACCAATATCGTAGGGCTTGATGCCGGCTTCAGTAAACCGATCTACCCCACCCTGGTAATATCCTACCCAAATGTTTCCTGTTTTATCTTCATGGATGGCATGAACAATATCCCGGTTCAAAATTTCAGCCTCCCGGTATTGGGTGATTTTGTTCCCATCAATCACATTTAAACCGTCATCGCGGGTTCCAACCCAAAAACGTCCCTTGCTGTCTTCATACAAGCCCAAAATGTTATCGCTTGAAAGGCCTTCCGGTTTGCCTATCGTTCTTACCCGAGATGTTTTATAGCGTAGAATCCCGCTTCTGGCGGTTGCTATCCAGATATTGGATTCGCGATCCTCGAAATAGTTGTTTACGTAGTAGTCTCCAATCTGGCCGGCATCTTCTAAGTTGATGAGACTGCCGTCTTGATATTGAAAAATATCTCCCCTTGTATTTATAAGCCAGATTACGCCATTGGAATCCTTCACCATTTTCCAGAAAAATTGAACATCCGTAATCTTGTTCTTGAACATCAATTTTCGTTTCTCATTCCGAAACTCGTAAAGCCCGGAACTACTGCTTATCAAAGTTACGTTTTGATCATCGTAAAAATAAAAAACAGGGACACCTTCCAGCCTTTCAAACTGCCTGGAAATCTGCATTTTCCCATCTCTTACGGTATAAACACCGTTAAAGGTACCCACCAAAAGCTCTCCCGTGGTCAGCCTTATAATTCTGAATATTTCGTTCTGAGGTGTTCCGGATTCAATATTATATGTCTCTACGTTTTTGCCATTCAGGTGCAACAAGCCATCGTGTGTAGCTATCCAAAAGGTTCCATCGGTGTCCTCATAGGTAAACGAGATTCTATTTTGTTCGGGAGTAGTTCGGGTTATCATTCGGGTAAACTCAGTACCATTGTACTTATACAATCCCTCGAACGTACTAAACCACATACAGCCATGGCTGTCTTCCATCATATGCGTGGTGTTACTGCTGGTAAATCCGTCTTCTTCGTTAAAGTGGGTAAATTGATGATTTTCATCTATCAATATAGCGCCGCCATTTTCAAGTGTAACCCAAATTCCTACCCCCTCCTGCACATGCATGAACACCGCCCGGTTTTGCGGCATCTCTTTTGTATTGGAATGATTATACACCTTGAACTCGAGCCCATCAAACCGAACAATTCCATCATAAGTAGTAAACCAGATATATCCCAAATGATCTTGCACAATGCTGTTCACCGTGTTTACCGGCAAACCGTCGTCCATCGTCCAGTTTTGAGAGATAAGCGTGTCGGCACTCTGCTTGAGCGTTGTCTGCTCCACAAAACGAGGCTGGGTAACCTGAAATAAAATGAAGAGGAAAGTGATGAACATCAGCTGAATACTATTATATGAAACCTAATATTGCTTAAAATAGAAATTCAGCACTAAAAGGCTACAAAAATCAGTCTTTATCCAGCACATAAATTTGGGAAAGATTACGGCCCTCCTGAGCGTAATCTAATCCATAACCCAGTACAAAAGCATCGGGAATTTCAAAACCTACATAATCGAGCTGAACTTCATATTTAGTGGCCGCTTTTTTATGAAGCAACGTACACACGGAAACCGAAGCGGGATTATTTTCTTTGATCCGCTTTACCATATAATTCATAGAAAGCCCGGTATCCACAATGTCTTCCACTAAAATTACGTGCCGGTCTTCGATTTTAGCATCAATATGTTTAAGCTCGGTAACCTGGCCAGAAGAAACTTTCTCATCGCCATAGCTGCTAAGCTTCATAAAATCTACCTCACAAGAAATCGAAACATGCCGCATAATATCTGCCAAAAAGATAAAAGCCCCATTCAAAATGCCAATAAAAATGGGCCGCTTTCCTTTAAAATCCTTATCCAGTTGTGCGCCAAGCTGCTTCATCCGCTCATCAATCTGTTCTTTAGTGATGAACAACTTAAACGTTTCGCCATTACAGTTAACCGTTTCCGGCTGATAGAAATTGGAACTCATGCTAAGTAATATTTATCGATAAAATGTTTTTGGTTGATGCCGAGATCTTTGCGCTTTCTGCGATGGCACCTTTCGCCCCGCCACTCGTTTCAACGGGATAAATAATGGCATAAATAGTACCATCTGATTCGCACAATACCAAGGCTTTTTCGCGAGAAATTGTGGGAATTTTCCGATTTGTAAGATGGTCAGAAATTTTTTGATGTCCCTGCATCCCAAGTGGTTGAATAACGTCCCCAGCCTCCCAATTCCTCAAATGCAGCGGATAATTCAGCGTTCCGGCATCCACCCTCAGTGTCGCTTTTGTGTTAAAATCTTGCTTTTGTTTGAGCCGGATTCCATGCTTTTCCCACCCTTTTTCAGCCTCTACTTCTTCAATATGTTCGTCAATTTTTAGGGGTGATGTATTGGGGTGAATGAGAATTTTATCTCGGTCGCGGGTAAAAACAAGCGAAGCTACCTCCCTGCTTTTTCCGGTTTGAAGGGTTTCCAGTTCGGCCAATTCTTCCAACTCACCCCTGGTGTATTCCCGGTTCAACCCAAATTCATCAAGCACAAATTTTAGTACGGCAGATTTTAAGACTTCCGGCAGATCTGCAAACTTTTCCACATACAGTACATTCTTTTTCAAGATTCGATCGGCCACTATTCGAATACTTTCCTGGTATGCTTTGGCATGATCTTCCAGAGCCAGTAAATTTTGTTGCCACCCCGGGAAAAATGCATCCATTTTCTCCGAAATCTCATTCCGAATGAAATTCCTCGCAAAACCGGATTCTTCGTTACTCGCATCAAGCCGATATGGAATCGCCTCAGTCTCACAAAATCCCAGAATTTCGGCTTTACTGAAAGGCAAAAGTGGCCGAAATAAACGGCCATCCCAATCCTCCATGCCCTTCCATGCAACCGGACCACTTCCCCGCAAAATCTTCTGCAAAATCGTCTCTACCTGATCGTCTTTATGATGAGCCGTAACGATTGCATCTGCGCGGTAATCTGCTTTCAAATCCTCAAAAAACTGATATCGCTTCTTCCGCGCCCAGTTCTGGAAATTCTCATTCCCGGCATCTTTCGGGTTGAGCCAAACCGAGCAACACTCAAAGCCCCACGCAAATGCCATCTGTTCCACCAGCTCCTGATCTTTATCAGACTGCTTTCCCCGCTTGCCATAATTGATGTGCACAATAAGCGCATCCTGGTTCAGCAGATAAAACAAATACATCAGCGCCATGGAATCCGGACCGCCACTCACACCGAGAATAAAAAACGCATCCTCCTCAAAATGATCGGAAAGCTGTGCCGAAAGATGCGATTGAAGCCGTTCTGATATTGATTTTGCCATGCGTAAAAGTAGGGGGAAATTGAGTGAATATCGAATATTGAATATCGAACAAGGAACATTGAAGTGTTCTCTTTGGAATTAGATTCTTTTCGCTTTTGTAAGATAATCTTCCCTTGAGGCTCCGAAAATTCGGAGGGCTTTTTTGTCTCCCTTTTCCTTCAGCTTTGCTGCGGAATGCACCACGTTAATGTTGTCCGAGATTACTAAATCCTGCCAATTTCGTTTATCTTCAGGCGCGCAAATTTTAAACTAAAAACACACTCTCTGAATGTTTCCTGATAAAGATTGGATCTATGACCATGATGAACCGCTCACCCGTTATTCATTAGGGCAAGAGGGCAAAAACCCGTTGGTTTGTTTTGGGGTGAATCCATCCACGGCCAAGCCCAATGATCTCGATCCAACTGTAGCTTCTGTCGCTAGATTTGCCTTGGATCACGGCTACGATGGCTGGCTGATGTTCAATCTCTACCCGCAGCGCGCCACCAATCCCGATAAAATGCACAAGCACTTTCAGAAGAATATCCATGACAAAAATGTAGAAGCCATTGCTTCCCTGATGGACGGAATTTCTGCGGATGTCTGGTGCGCTTGGGGAACACTCATTGAAAAGCGGGATTATCTTTCACGTTGCCTTCGGGATATTTACGAAGTACTGAATGGCCAAAATCATACTTTTTTCAAAAGAGGAAGAATTTCCAAAGCCGGTCACCCGCACCACCCGCTTTATTTAAAGAAGACCGCTCCGCCCGAGCCTTTTGATATGGAAAGTTATATTGAGCTTATTTCTTAGTTCGGGCTTTTTGCTTAACCTAATAAATTAGATCTTTTCAGTCTTGAGCGAAGCGGTGACTGAAAAGTGGTAGCATTTGAAGTCTTCAGACTCGAGGAAACACTCATTGATAAAAATCTTAAGTCTCCGCTCGACAGGCTTTATTTATTATTCAAACTTTCGAACTCGCTCAAGACTTAAGATATCCATGGGCGGGAATGACTTTCAAACGGCATTCAAAATAAAACTCATTTACTGCCTTAGTCCCATCCTTCTAAATTTCCTTGTTGGATGTTCCATATTCGATGTTCTATTCCGTATCTTTGGCGCTGAACGAATTTTTGAATTGTAAATACCACACTCACATGTCGAATTTAGACAATCTGGATAAAATTGTATCGCTGGCAAAAGCGCGGGGCTTCATCTTTCAATCCTCAGAAATTTATGGCGGACTTAGTGCCGTTTATGACTATGGACC
>OBLN01000580.1_pt1 | contig 13146 bp, 14 predicted proteins | sample 1519301 | NCBI WGS metagenome assembly OBLN01 (sample SAMEA2452533, study PRJEB22499) | sediment metagenome | reverse complement strand
CTTTGACACTCTCCCGTATACTTATAATATTACATAGAGTGTTGATATTCGATACATACAGCAATCAAGGGGTTCAATATGGATTTTACCAGTCAGGTTGTTATGGTTACAGGCGCAAACGGCGGCATAGGAAGCGCAATTGTGAATGAGCTGCTTAAAACAAAGGCAAGTAAGATATATGCTTGCGCCAGAAACACAGACTCACTCAAGGGAATGTTTTCAGATTCCCGTGTTCAGCCAGTTGAGCTGGATATTACAAAACAGGAAAATGTCAAATCCGCTGCTGCAAAGTGCAGTGATGTAACAGTTTTGATAAATAACGCAGGGATTGCCATGGGCGGTCTTCTTGGTAATCAGGAAAAAGCCCGGGTTGAAATAGAAGTTAACTATTTCGGCACACATTCTATGTGTACTTTTTTTGCACCTGTTCTCAAGAATAACGGCGGCGGGTGCATTGTTAATATCGCATCTCTTCTCAGCTTCGTGAATATGCCCTCAATAGGCACATACAGTGCTACTAAAGCGGCTGTGCATTCTCTCACTCAGGGACTAAGAGGCATATTGACAGCGCAGGGAACAAAAGTTATCGGAGTTTACCCCGGTCCGGTCGAAACAAGAGCGACAAAAGGGCTCCAAATGCCTATGGCAAAACCAGATGATGTTGCTGCTGAAATTGTTACAGGAATCATTGAAGGACGTGAAGAAATATTTCCGGATAAAATGTCAAAAGAAGTGATGCAGGGTCTTGCTGTCGATCCGAAAGCTGTTGAACGTCAGTTTGGATCCTACTGATACTCCCGTAAGTTTTTACTTCCTCACTCCCTGCCGATAAGGCAGGGAGTGAGAACAAAACCTTTTACTGGAATACAGCCATATATAAAAACATAAGTTAAACTCTCTCAAACCTGTAAAAACTTTTATCCCCACCATAAGATAGCAAAACCGGACAAGCGTACGCCGCCTGTCCGGTTTTGCCTTTTCATCAGGAACTGTTCAGCTTTGCAGTTTTGGAGGAAGCCTTATAAGCCGCCGTAAATAACATAATACATAAAACCTGAAATAATCAGGCTGATACTGAAACCTATTTTAAAAAACATTCAGATCTCCTTTCTACGGAACTTTCAGACCCGTATCATGGCATGTATCACAGTAGTTTACAGATTCTTTATGGTTTGCATGGCAGTTTGTGCAGGATATTTCATTGTACGGCTCATGGGGAGCATGCGGGTTAAATTCATACATATCCGTGAGTTCCGCTACATCTGCAAAACCGCCGTGGCAGTCTTCGCAGGCTTCAGCCGGAGCAGGATTTTCCACTCCTGCAGTATGGCATACAGCACAGTCCATACCGCCGTGTTTGTTAACTTCCGGAGTCTGCACCGCTGCAAAAACTGCTGTGACAGCACCAAGCAGTATAACTGAAATTATTTTATACATTACATTTCCTTATCAACTCATTCTGCGGGCAGTTAATTGCCCGCAGAATGCTGATCCCACCTGTTTTGTACCGCTTAGTAGTGCTTTTCGCCTCTTTCTTTGCCTGTCATATGGTCTATCTTTATGCAGTAGGCGTTCATTGCCTTATTAAGCTTTTTGTAATAACCTTCAATATCTTCTGTAAAAGTAGGAAGATACTTTGTACTTATCGCAGTCATTACAGCTTTCTTTTCATCAGGGTCTTCCACAAGGCTCACACGCCCGAAAACCATAACGCTTTTGAAAAGTGTACCCAGAGTGTTTTTATAAGTGCTGGGGATTGCGTAGTTAACAATTGTGAAACATACGTCCGGGTTTTCTGTAAAATTTATCATTTTTTCTCCCGGAACCTTAGAAGTATGGATATAAATATTTCCATCCTTAAAAACGTATGAAATGGGAGTTCCGACAGGAAAACCTTCTTTGTTTACTGTAGACAGAATCCCGAACCTGCCGTCATGCAGTGCGGCAATAGTGTCTCTCTCATTCATGGCCTCTGCCGTGTTCCTTAAAGGACGGAACTCACGCTTTTTTTCCTGTGCTGCAAAAAGAGTGGATGGAGAAACCGCACCGGCTGCAGCTATAACACCGGCGCCTGCCAATATCTTTCCGAATTTGCGTCTTGTTACGCCTTGACTGAGCTTTTCATCTTTCATATATAGCCTCCTTATGTAAGATAAGGATATTTAGACCAAACAAAGCTAACACGAAAGATGCAGATCGATTTTATTTTAGATATGCAGACCAGCAATGGACAGAAATAAAAGCTTTTATACAAATAGCTTACAACTACATAACACAAAAAAATATCAGGACTTACATGTTGCCTGAAGCCGAATATCTGCTATTATAATACTGATTTTATTTACGGGATGACCGCCATGCTCTACATTGATGAAAACTCTCAAAAACCGCTCTATGAGCAGGTTTACGAATATTTTGTATCCGGTATCACCTGCGGGGAATACAGAAAGGGCGATAAGCTGCCGTCAACACGCTCCCTCGCCAGAAGCCTGAATCTTTCCGTAACCACTGTCACAAAAGCATATGATAATTTGTGCATGGAGGGATACGCTGTTTCCGTACCCAAAAGCGGCTATATTGTCCATAATCCGCCTTACAAATCCGAAAGGAGCGCACGCAAAAGACTTGCGCCGCAAGCTGAAACAAAGATTTTTAATTTTGATTTCAGTGACTTTGATTCAGGAAGTTTTCCTTTATCAGTGTGGAGACGTTTATCCAATAAGGCTCTTCTTTCTGCCGACATCGAAAAGATTGACTATTACGGTGACAAGCAGGGGGAGTATGAATTCAGGGAAGAGATAGCCAAACATCTGAGATTTTCCAGAGGTTTGTCATGCAATCCTGAACAGATAATTATTTCAAACAGCACCTCAGCTATCTTGGACACGGTTGCTACTCTGATGCCGGACAACCGGACATCGATTGCATTTGAAGACCCGGGCTTTGAGTTAAACAGACGTGCGTTCATTAATAACAGGTTCAGAGTCATCCCGATTCCAGTTGAAGCGGACGGAATAGATACCGAAGCGGTAAAAAAATCTGCCGCAGGACTTGTATTCACAACTCCCTCACACCAGATGCCCATGGGTGCTGTACTCTCATATGAAAAACGGGTAGAGCTGACCGAATGGGCCGAGAAAAACGGCTCATACATAATAGAAAATGACTATGACTATGAGTTCAGATATGACATCAAGCCTCTTCCGGCGATGTATTCCATGAACAGAAGCCGTGTCATATATTCCGGTACTTTCTCCAAAATTGTGTCACCGGCTTTACGCATATCGTATTTTGTTCTGCCTGAACCGCTTCTGGAAAGATACAGAGAAATGTATAATAATTATCATTGTGCAATCCCCTGGATTCAGCAGAAAACCATTACTTTCTACATGCAGGAAGGTTACATGACCAGACGCATGAACAGCCTTCAAACCATTAACCGCAAAAAAAGAAACACTCTTATATGCGCTGTCAGAGAAATACTGGGAGACAGGGTAAAAATAAGCGGAGAAAGCGCAGGGACTCATATTTTACTGTCGGTAAAGCAGCCGGGAGAGGATCTTGTACAGCAAGCCATTGAAAATAATGTCAAAGTTTACTCTCTTTTACCCCATTGGTATGATAAAATTCGACACGATCCGAGTCAGGTTATAGTCGGATTTAATTCAATCAGGGAAAAAGACATAGAAGAAGGTGTAAGACGTCTTGAAAAAGCCTGGTTTGAATAATTTTAAAAAATAAGGAGATACCATGCCTAAGCATTCCGGTTCATGTCTTTGCGGCAAAATAACTTTTGAAGTCGAAGGTGATTTTGAAAACTTTTTTCTATGCCACTGTGAATACTGCCGTAAAGACACAGGCTCTGCACATGCGGCAAACCTGTTCTCATCCACAGCGAAGCTTACATGGCTTTCCGGAGAAAAAGATGTGAAAACTTTTGATTATGACGGACACATTAAAAGCTTCTGTCCGGAATGCGGATCAGCCATGCCTAATTTGCAAATGAACGGCAAGTTGGTTGTTGTCCCGGCGGGAAGTCTTGACACTGATGTAAATATAAAACCCCAGGGGCATATATATTTGTCTCACAGAGCAAACTGGGATAACAAACTGGAAGAAATAACCGGATTTGAAGAACTGCCTGAAATCAGGAAGTAATAAACCCCTAGCGCAGAGCAAAGCTTACGGAAAGAACAACGTACACAGTTTCAGACGGAGAAGGCAGAGGCGAGGCATCAAGAACTGCCTGTCTGGCTGCTTCATCAAGGAGTTTAAAACCGCTTGATGAATGTATGCTGGCATCGTCCACTTTCCCGTCTGTGTGTATGCGGAACTTAACTGCGGATGTACCCCTCATACCCATACGTCTGGCTACTGTCGGATATTCCAGACTGTCATGAATTTTTCTGCGTATCCCTGCGAGGTTAATCTGCATATAAGCTTCAGCTATATTTCCGCTGCCTATCCCCTTCCCTTTTCCACTGCCCGTTCCGGCTGTTTCTGTTCCGGATTCCTCTGCGGCGTCCTCTTCCCCGCCCACGTAGCCGGAACCGCTATATTCAGGCAGTTCAGGATTAACGGGTACATTCACAGGGACGTATTCCTTATCACCAAAATCACTCACATACTTAGGTTCACTCTCCTGAACAGGTTCTGAAACAGGAACAGGCGGCGGAGAAACAGGTTTCACAACCGGTTTTGGTTTTTCAGCAGGTTTCGTCTTAGACTTCGGCTTGCTAATTGGCTTAGGCTTAACAACAGGTTTTGGTTTAACAGGTTCAGGAGTCACCTCCGGTAAAGGAGCGGCGGCCGGTGCTGCCTCTTCAACAGCCTTTGCCACAGTGAATGCAGAAATATCAATTGTTTTAGGCACAGAAGGAGCAGGAGTCATATTCATCTGACCCGCAAAAAGAAGACCAACGGCTGCTCCGTGCAGAAGAAGTGATACGAAAAATCCTTTTAAGTAGTTCATAAGCTCTAACGTTCTGTCTGGATACTTACCTTTGTGAACCCGCTGTCTTTGATAGCTTCAACAGCGGAAACAAAAGGCTGTATTGTCGCCTGCTTATCAGCGCTGATCAAAACAGGCGTGTTTTTATCTTTGAATGCAAGCATCTCCGGCAAATCCTCAATGGACACCTGCACACCGTTCAGATACAGGTTCCCTTCTTTAGTCATATCAATCTGGAGAGATTCTTTGATAGAAGGATTTTCGGCGTTCGCCTCAGGCAGATTCACAGGGATTATCCCTTTCACCATAAAGTTTGCCGTTACCAGCACTATGGTTATAAGCACAAGCATGATATCAACCAAGGGAATTACATTGATTTCTGAAAAGTTATCCTTCATTGTCTATATCCCATCTCATCAATATCTTGCGTGCTGTTCCGGAGAGAGTGTTGTAAAGCACCACAGCAACGATAGCCACCACCAGCCCCACCGCAGTCGCCTTCAGCGCCAGAGAGAGGCTGACCATTATTTTGCCGGTTTCTATATTATTTGTTACACCCACATTATAAAAAGTCAGCATTATGCCGAGAACTGTTCCCAAAAGACCGATATAAGGTGCATTGCTGGCAACAGTACCGATAAACGGAAGATTTTTCATGAGGACAAGTTCGAGTTCCTTGCGGGATTTATAAAGCGAAGGATCTGTTTTACGGAAAAACAAAGCACGTTCCACGCCAAGCATTACAGCTATGAAACAAAGAAAAATAAGAAAACCAATGACCCCGTAGTCAATCAAATCTGCAAGCCAGCCCATTATATCTCCTTATATATCTTACAGTCTGCGCAGATAGCGCTATGTAGTTATATATATAACGATTAGGCGGTAAGCTCAAGGTGAAAAATATTGCCGGCGATATATTCTTTTAATGTTTTTTGCGTTCTATTACAGAAACAGTGAAAATAATCATGAAAAAAAGACTGATGATGCTTGTACTTATAATTGTTGCTCTGATTGACAGATACACCGTTAATAAAGAGCATAACAATGCACCTAAAGCAAAACTTAAGCCCATAACGCTGTTCACCCTGCCGATAACACATGCAATGTTGTCCTCGTTATCCCGTAACAGCATAAGCATACTCGCAGGCTGGGAAACCGCACCGGAAAAACCGTAAATCCCTACAAGCAGGAAAGCGACAGCAAAAGAATGGGTAAAAGGCAGAAACTGAAAAATAACAGAAGAGATCAGCCCTCCTGAAAGCACCAGCGTATCATAGGGCACATTATCCGCAAGCCTTCCCATTGTTTTCAGCATTAAAACCATTACCACTGACGGAATAGATAGAAGCATACCCACATGAAAAGTGTTCATGTTCAGCTCATTTGTGAGATAAAGCGGAAAATATATCAGAAAACAGGCAAGCATCACTGATTTTCCTGCAATAAAAAAGTAAAAAAACGCTTCAGACTTCGATCTTTTGCAATAATAAGTTTCTTCCATATCTATATGCTTTGACGTGTTTTTTGAAATAAAGAACAGATAAACTGCCATAGCAATCAGGCAAAGTATACATGAAACTGCAAAAAGAAAGGTAAATCCAAATTTTTCTTTAAGAAGCCCGCCTGCCAGAGGTCCAAAAGCAAGTGACAAATAATAGGAAGTGTCAAAAGAGCCGAAAATGCTTCCTTTTGGTAATCCAACATGATCAAGCTCGCAGTTGAGAATACCGTATAATACCGGGCGGAAAGCAGCACAGGCGAAACCAAGCAGAATCCTCAGCGCTACAACTGCATAAACATCGCTAAACACTGTCATTAACAAGAAAACTGTTCCGAATGTAATAATGCTTGTCAGCAAAACAGCCCTGCTGCCAAACCGCAGCAAGGTATGCCCCATGAACCAGCCGAAAAATATTTTGGATATCTGGTATGATGATGCGGAAACACCGATGAGAAAAGCTGTGGCTCCAAGCTCATTAAAATATATGGACAAAAATGAGTCAGACATGCTGAAGCCAAGATTTATAAGAAAGTTAATTCCGAACAATGCGAAAAAAATCTTATAAAAATCTCCTTCCAGACTGAGCCGCCCGATACCGCAATTATCCATATCCACACTCATGAATCAACCGGTTATCGCTTTCAGCCGAAGTGTTTTAATTGTTCTGCACCAAGTCCGCTTCCGGCAAGCTGTATTTTAGGGCGGAAATAATACTCGGCAATCACAATCATAATCAGGAGAAGGTAAATCATCCCGCTGAATATGAACAGTATTCTGAAATCCCCTCTAAAAAGCATTCCCCCGACCACAGAGCTTAGTCCGATCCCCGTTGCGATCGATAATGCAAGCACAGATGAAGTTTTCAGATAAGTTGAATAAGCGGAACTTCTGAAAGCCGCTGTAGGGAGAACAGTGGACTCGATACCGCTTCCCGCTCCCACGATAAAGGCGCCGAAAAGGAGCGTCGGCATTGTATTAAATGAAAATACCATATAACCTGCAAAAAGAAGAAAGTAGGAGAACACAAGCAGAATCTTCACATGGAACTTGTCTGTAAAAAAGCCTGTCAGCAGCCTCGCCATAAAGCTCGCCATAGCATACGCCGCAATAACAAAACCTATATTGAACCCGCCTACGGATTTTGCATATAATACAGCGAAGGATATAAAAAGCCCGTATCCCATGGAACTCATTGTTTTGAGAAGCACAAAGAAGTAAAGCTTATTATTTGTCTGCATCTCAAGCTCCGGTTTTGGTTGTTCTGACCGTAAAAAGCTCTCTGATTTAGTGTAGATAAAAAATACAAAACAGGATGCGACTATGCACAAACCTCCGAGACAAAGAAAAAGAGTTGTCATAGAAAAGGTGCCGGAAACTGCAAATGCAATCGGTGGCGCAACCATCATCGCAATAATAGTTGCCGAACCGATCACTCCGATTGCTTTACCAAGATGTTTTTTATTAACTACATCAGCAGTAACAGAGTTGTATATCGCACGCACCATCCCTGAGGAAAACCCCTGGATAAAGCGGAGAAAAAATACAAAAAAGATACCGCCGGCAAAGGGATACATACATATAGTAATCCCCAGCAGGTAAAGAGCAGCAAAATAAAGCCGCATCTTGTTAATATGGCAGGATACAACTCTGCACACAAACATTGCACAAATTGCAGAAAGCGCATACATGCTTGTAAAATATCCTGCAAACGAAACATCCTGTCCCAGTGCCTCTGTTATGTATATAGGCATACTGACCGTGATTCCGTACTCTGCAAAGAAAAACAATAAAACTATAATAAAATTAGAAGCAAGATTCATGTTGTCTCAGCCATTAAGGCACATTAAGTTCAAATTTATGGTGACATCCTTCATTGCAAAACAGTGCAGAGGTTTTATGTATTGAGTGGCATTTTGTACATCTTATATCTCCTGCGTGTGATGCATGAGGATTAAGCTTAACATCATGACCTGAGCTATTTTTTGTAATAATAGCCTCAGAATCTTTCATATCGCCGTGGCAGCTTCTACATGCCGCCTGAGGTGCTTTGCCTGTCGGCTGTTCTTCTGAATGGCAGTCCACACAGTTAAGTTTGTTTTCAAGGTGTCTGCCTTTCAGCTGATGTTCAGCATCCGCATAAGCTGTTATAGTAAATAATGTAATTATAATTAGCAAAGTAAATATATATTTCATTCGTTGTCTCCTTTTTTAATGCAGCAAAAGTGGTAACGGCAGACAAAGCTGCCGCTACCGTTTTATTACAGGGAGGAAAGTATCTATAAATCGATTCTAAACTGGATACCTGCCTGAATGATTGCCGCTGAGTCGGTCGGTTTCTGTCCTTTTTTGGTTGCGTTTTCTTTCATGTCATAGAAACCGATTTCAGGAGTTATCTGTACGTAGCGGTTAAGCTTGTAGTTGTAGTTAGCGAACACACCCATGTTATCATCATCTTTTTCGTACATATCAGATGAAGAAGACTGGAAGCCGTAACCTACTTCAAGTGTTGACTGTTTATCGACTTTGTAAACAAATGTCACACCGCCGCCGTATGTTTTAACATCCTCAACTTCTCCTTTAGCATTAAGGTAGTTGGGCTGAATAACAAATTTGGAAGAATTGGAACCTGTGCTTACCTGAGCATAAAGCCCGCCGTTCACAGCGTAGAAACCTGTGAGTTTAAGACCGAACTTGCCGTATGAAGGGTTAGCAAGGAATGAGACGTGATACGCAGAGGTATCAAAGTCTTTTTCTTCATTATTAGCATCTTTCGCAGTTGCACTGAACATAGAGTAAGCGCCCATGAGAGAAAGACGAAGAGCAGGAATCGCATACTGAACTTCAAACTTGGGAAGTTTCTGTTCAACATTTACGTCAGAATACTGAGAACCGGTAAATATTTTTGAATAGTTTGAACTGTCAGGTCTTGTGTCGAAAAGAAGAACCTGAAAGTTTTTGCTGAAATCATATCTTATACCGGGTCTACGAGCGCCGCCGAGTCCGCCGAAACCAGCTATACCGGAGTCACCTGTGAGCTTTCTTCCCATAGCGGGACCAGCGCCGGCTATTGTGGACTGCTGACCAACATACACTGCTCTGTCACCGTCAAATGTCATACCTACATAAGCAAGACGAAGACCGTTGCTGGCATATGTAGTATCACTTGAACCGTTAGGCTGATTATATTCAACATGGGCGATTATATTGTCTTTTTTGAATATAAAGCCCAGCCTTGAGTTTATCTGCACACCAAGCAGAGATTCAGTTGTATCAGTTGTTTCACTTTCAAGATCCTGCACCATACCGTATGTTCTTATGCTTGCGTATATATCAAGCTTACTGTTGGAAGGACCGTCTATTTCAAAAGCATAACCCGTTATGCTTACTGTCAGAAGAGCTATTACAGCTAATATCTTTTTCACAAATCAACTCCTATTTCTTCATTTCATCAACAGCTTTTATTGCTGCGAATCTTCCCGAGTTAACTGCCCAGCCAAGTGTCTGTCCGGCTGAAACAATATTGTAAGTATCACCGTAGAGCATGCCTCCGGAGTCGAGCCCTACAACAAAAAGTCCGGGAACGGGTTTGTTATCTGCATCAAGAGCAGCAGCGTTTTCATCAACTTTGATACCGCCGACTGAACCAAGGAATGCAGGATAAGTTACCAGCGCATAGTAGGGAGCTGTTTTAAACTCTCTGAGGTACTGTCTGTTCTTGAAGAACTGAGAATCTTCATGGTTGGCATAGCTATCGTTAATCTGCTTGATAGTTGCCTGAAGAGTAGCTTCGTCCATGTTGAAGCCGTAGTTTTTATTCAGCTTCTGAACAAGCTCTTTGATTGAATTAGCCTTAACAACCTTGTTGCCCTGAACATCCATTTCAACAGATTTATTGAAGTCGTTGTTGGGTTTGAGGTCATGCACGCCGTACAGTGCGCCGCCGTTGTCAGTGATGTGTTTAACTGTTGCAGCATCAAGAAGCTTGATAACAACGCCGTCAGGCTGGTTAAGACTTGCGTTTCCGCTGTAAGCCCAGAGCATACGGTATGTTTCGTCCATGAAACGCTTGCCTTCTTTGTTCACCCAGAAGAAGGGTTCGTTGAAACCGCTGCGTGTAGCACGTCCGATGTCTGTTTTAGGCATGGGGTCATGCCACTGCATGAGACCGATATTATGAGTATCAGCACCGGCAGAAAGAGCCATGTTGATACCGTCGCCAACTCTGAATTTAGAGCCTTTGTTTACAGAAAAGCCTTTGAACGGAGCATATTTCTTGACCATATCAGGGTTGCCGCCGTATCCGCCTGTGGCAATAATTACGGATTTAGCGTTGATAGTTACTTTTCCGTCTTCCTCGCTCTCAGCAATAACACCGGCGACTTTCCCGTTTTTGATAATGAGTGATTTACCCGGAGTTTCGGTTAAGGCAGTGATGTTGTATTTTTTGAATTCTTCGATCAAACTTTTCAACATTCCCGCACAATGACCTGTAAGGGGGTGCCATGCCGGATCTTCCAGATATGTGTAAAGGAATATCGGGTCAAATTTAACATTGTGTTTCTTGAGCCATTCGTATGAATTGTTTGACTCATTAATGAACTTACTGACTATGGGGGCAACGCCTGCATAGTGGTTGTAATCCATTATTTTTTTGAAAACATATGATTTGTCTGTAAACTGGTGAAAACCATATTTGTTTTGCTGGTCGCTTCCTACAACAGTCAGACCGCTGCAAATTGTCCCGCCGCCAAGAGAAGGCAGCTTCTCAATAATGACAACTTTTGCTCCGAGTTCTGCCGCCTGTAAAGCAGCCGTTACACCTGACGCACCAGCGCCAACAACAACAACATCCGTGTCATATGTTTTATCCGCAAAAGCCAGCATTGGAATAAACAAACAACACAAAAGGGCCATGAAAAACTTTTTCATATGTTACCTCCTGTTTTATAATCTGGAGGCAACATAGCCCATGAAAAAAAATGAAAATATATACCGGAGTATTGGTTTTGTACTTTTATTAAAAAAAAATGATAGTATATATGTAACCTTGGAGAGTACATATGAAGTCATATTATATGGCATTACCGTGGATTGCCCGCAATACAAGCGGCATCATAACGGAAACTTTTAAGACAATCGGCAAGTTTTCAAAACTCAAGAAGAATACTGTTGTCTTGTCTCAGGAAAGACTCTTTGACAAGTATGTGTATGTTGAATCAGGCTTATTAGGGCAAACCACCAATGACGTTTCGCTGAAAAAGCCGTCTATCATGGGGCTTATACCCCCCGGAAGGATGTTCGGGCCAACCCCAATTGCCCGCAAAGCAGTGAGCATCACAAACTTTTACGCAATGCGGGAAAGCACCGTCTACATAGTCCGTCAGGACGATTTATTGCGCTATATGGAAGATAAACCTGCGGTAAAAGAAGAATTTTTGCTGGCAACAATATCAAGACTCCACACACACATTGAGAAATTTGCCGTTGCTGCCATGCTGACCCCGAAAGAGCGCCTCCAGCTTTTTTTTAAAGTCATACTGATATCTTATGAAATTGACCTTGCTGCAAAATGGCTGCGGCTTCCAGTAAACTTATCTATAATCGAGTTTTCAAATATTGTTTACACAACCGAGCAAATGCTGGCTAAAATTTTTATGCAGTGGAAAAAAGACGGACTGCTTAAAAGAGAAGGACGCTACACGATCATTAACAAAAATCTCCTCGAAACGCTTGACTGGTCAGGCAACGAAGTCGCATTTTACGACAAATAACAGACACAGCACACTGCCAAACTTCAGACACATCAAAAACATTCCCAAGACCGTGAGCAAAAAGAGCATTATATTCTTAAAATACAAAATATCCTTTTATTCCGAATACTTTAACTCTTAAACAAATGATATATGATACTCCGTATAAAACCCCGGCAAACACAACCGGCGGAAAAATACGGAGGTACACCATGCTGTACTTAGAATTTTTATTTCTTCTCGTAATGCTATACATAGGCAGCCGTTTCGGCGGCATAGGACTCGGTGTTGTTTCAGGCATAGGTCTTTTAATTGAAGTGCTGGTTTTCAAAATGCCCCCCACCTCTCCACCCATCACCGTTATGCTTATCATCCTTGCGGTGGTTACATGCGCATCTATTCTGGAAGCTGCGGGCGGTTTGAAATATATGCTTCAGATAGCGGAGAAGATACTCCGATCCAACCCTAAGAAAATAACTTTTCTTGGGCCCATAGTAACATATACAATGACATTAATGCTCGGCACAGGGCATGCAGTCTACACTATCATGCCCATCATCGGCGACATTGCACTCAAAAACGGCATACGCCCCGAACGCCCGATGGCTGCAGCTTCTGTGGCTTCCCAGCTCGGAATAACCGCAAGCCCGATTTCAGCAGCGGTTGTTTACTATCTCTCCGCTCTTTCAGGAATAGCAGAAGGGCTCACCCTGCTTTCCATAGTCGGCGTAACCATCCCCGCCACCTTCATCGGAACCATAGCAATGTCAGTTTACAGCCTCCGCAGAGGTAAAGAGCTGAAAGATGACCCTGAATATCAGAAACGCATGGAAGACCCGGTATGGCGTGAGAGAATACTCAACACCACCGCAACAACGCTTAATGAAAAACTGCCCGCATCCGCCAGAAACGCAGTTTATATATTCCTTGCATCTCTGGCAGTA
>OBLN01000579.1_pt1 | contig 13157 bp, 13 predicted proteins | sample 1519301 | NCBI WGS metagenome assembly OBLN01 (sample SAMEA2452533, study PRJEB22499) | sediment metagenome | reverse complement strand
GAGCTGTCTTTTTATTTTGTCGAAAAATAGTTTTACCGTAGAAATCTATAGTCCAGTGCCTGGAGCTTATATATCAGTTTAAAAAATCTGGATCAGAGAAAACAGAACCGTTATCCCTTAAATCGTGTCTCCTGCTTGCGTTCCCTATGCTTTCTATGTGGATTTTTGAGATGAATTTGCTTTTCATCTTGCGGTAATCTGCCAAAACTTCCGTATTCCTATAGTCTCAATAATAAACTTGTGAACAAAATCACTGTTTCAGCATTCGATTAAAAATGAAAGAGTAAAACGCTTCGAGACTTTGATAAATTTTTTATAACTCTTAGTAGTATGATAGTTTATAAGGGGGTGTAAAGTTGGACACATATAAAGAGCCCATGAAATTTTTTATTTTGATGATTGTGTTTGCTCTTGTTGTTGCTTTAATAATTAAATTCGTTGAATCAGCCAATTTAATTTTATAAAAACGTCTTTGCATTTCTATTTTTTTTTTGAAAGAGTGCCACGGCATACGATATTATAACGTTTATAGCGTATTATACTGCAGCATAGTATAGTATAGTACAGTATAACGGAGGAATATTAAGCCTTTAAACGCGAAATGTGCACAGTATATGCACTATACACAACCAAAAGTTAAATACTAGAATCTACATTCTTACTCATTGAAAATTGTAAGGAAATTTAAATATAACAAGAGCAATCCATTATTCTTGCAAGTGTTCTCAAGTAGTATTCCCGTACCCTGTGAGAACGCTTACAAGAAAATAGGAGTTACATATGAAAATAACGCTGAAACATAAAAACTTTGTCTTCGTATTTGAGGAGCCTTCTGAAAGACTGGTGCTAATCTGCATCGGGCTGTTTTTTGGATTAAATAATGTTTTCTCCTATGTTTGAATGAAAGCCTTTCCTGATTTATTTTTTATCAGGACTTCTTTTTTATTTTTCAGGTTAAACTGGCTCTTTGCAGCTGGTCAACAGTTTATATTATTTAAAAATGTAGGGTTGCTCCTATACGTTTAGTAAATGGCATGCCTAATACAAAGTTATATATACTTGGCATGCCTATTACTATTTGCACAACAGTAATAGGAGCATCACAAACATGGCTTACAAAAATATAAATTCAGCGACTAATGCAATACTCGGAAGGGTTTCCGGCTGCCAACATCACCATATAAACGCAAGGTACGGAAAACAGAGATACAACAATACAAGTAAGCCTTTAGACTTTGATCAATGGTTATTGAGTGGGATCAGGTACTATGAGTCAAAAGGTTACGAGTTTGAATTAATCGCTGAGGGTGATGTAAGGCTTGTCAGGATCAGGAAGGAAGGGAAGAGCAAATTAAGAACCCTGGCAGACTTTGAGCGCGAACACAAAGAGTATAAGGAAAACTTTTACCTTTAACTCTTTTAGAGGTTGAAACATGATTAACCTGTCAATTGTGACTTTAGAAAAAGCGACGGATGCAAATTATGTTGCAGGCTGCACTGATGCAGAGCTTTTAAAACTTATCTCAATTGCTAATACTATCTTTGATTTGGCGAAGGCTGAGTTAAGCATAAGGCAGGGCTGATAACATGGCTGAAGCGAAAAAACATTATCAAGGGCAGAAAGGCTGCGAAGCTAGACCAACATGCCCGAAGTGCGGAGAAATCCTCCAGATAGCGTATGTTAGGAAAACAGTAAACGGTAGACGTGCTTATGTTGCCGTGGGGCTGTCCTGTCCCTCTGAAACCTGCATGCATATAGAAAAGTCTAAACCGGAATAATTGCAGCTTTTCTGAAAAACAGGCCTTATTTAAAATTTCTCAATTTCAGGAAGGGCAGGCTTTTTTTAAAATTGTCAGTCCTGGTATAACTTTTTTTTTAATAATCACTTTTGGCAGGGGTTGCTGATTGTAGGCAGTATCCTGGCATATTCCCTGCTGTCCTGGATCTGGATTCCAATTCCTGGAAAACTGCATATCCCTGGAAAACTGCATATCCCTGGAAAACTGCATATCCCTGGAAACCTGGGCTTATTCTAAGGCTCTGTAAAAGGTCAAAATGCTAGAATTGGTATATCTATGCCTTTGTACTATGCGCCTTATACAGGGCTTATACGTGGCTCTGGTAGTATACAGTATGTATGTCACTATACATGTGTATGCATATAATATTAGTAATAGTATTATTAATAGTAATGTATATAGTATTAGTAATAGTAATACATTAGTATATATGTATATATCTTTATTACATATAGTATAGTGTGTATATGTATATAGTATATTAGTATATGTATATAGTATATATGTATATATAAGTATATATCTTTATTATATATTATTATATTATATTATATATGTATATATCTTTATTATATATAGACATGTTATAGTATATATCTATTATACTTATTAATATTATATATTATATTTGGTGTTACTAATTAATATAATAGTATGTTATTATATGTATATCTATATATTAATATACTATCTACTGTTATTGTATATACAGTTATTACATATGTGTTGCTGGTCTCGTATTGACTCAACAACTTAGAAGAGAAGTAAGGTTAACAATATAATATTTTTTATTTAGTCTAACATTGATTATTATTTGAGACTGAAAATATTTAGTCAGAACCCAAACCGAAACCGGCTAACTTCAACAAAAAATTACTGTGGCTACCGATCAAAATTTTTATAAAAAAATTCAAATACTTTAGACAGTTGAATACGTATAAAGGAACTTATCATTAACATTTTCAATAACTCCTCTAGTTGAAACGGTTAAGTCCTTCTTTGGCTCTTTTAGTGCTGCACTGTATAGCGCGAAGTATGCAGAACTGACTGCCTTTTTAGCTTTCAAGTATAGGAGCGTCTCTTCTGACAGCATGAGCCTTTTGTCCTTCCTAAGCCTCTCCACATCCCGCATGACATGCTTTAAGGCTGCTTTCTCGTCTATCTCCGGCTTCCTCTTCTTCTCAATTGGCTTTAATGGGGTTGTTGGGACGTGTCCGGCTTCCCTCTTCTCCCTGGCTGCTTTAAGCCTCTGCTTCCTCTTCATTATCTTTTCTGCTGCTGCCTCTTCTGCTTCTTTATAACTTACCATCATACCACTCTAAAAGATAAAAGGGGTTAATAACTCCCTTTATTTTTGAAATTAACCTCTAATATCCTTTCTTGCAAATCATCCGGTAGACTATCAAAGTTTAGCAAGTTGCCTTTACAGTCAGGATAATTAATTTTCATAAGTCGCTCTAACTCTTTCAAGCTGGAGATAAGGAACTTTCCGGCTGTTACTGCCTGTAATAAAGGTGCTGTAGGTCTATCGCTAAGCCTGGAGAGCCTCTTAATTAATTTGTACTGTCTTCCTATCAAAAAATTTAGTTCTGTTGCTGCTGCTTCATAGTCCTCTATTGGTGCTTTTTCTATCATAAGTCAGTACCTTTCAGTTTCTCGGCTCTCGCATACATAAAACGCCATAGGAAGAACTCATAATAAAAAACAGTTGAAAGCGTGGTTATGGTCACGTTTCCGCTTTCATCAATGGTAAAATCACCAACAATATAAACCGCGTCTCCTGGATGAACTATGTAAGACATTATCGCGGCTTCTGCTGTGAAATAAAGCGCCTCTTCTGTCTCCGTGGCTGTCCCTGGTCTGTTATAGTGGTATTCGATTCCAGAGAGAACTGTGAATACTTCCTTTCCTGCTTCGTTTGTCCCTTCGTACCTGATAAAAAGCTCTGTCTCGGCTGCCATTCAGAAACGCCTCTTCAAAGGTTCTCTAGTTGCTTAATTTCAGAAATCAGGCTCAGCTTTTCATCAAGGGATATTGATTCATCTGCTATCTTTGCTTTTGCAGTCTCTAGCCTTCTCTGCCTCTCTGCTTCCTGCTTTAATTTCTGCCTTGCTTCCTCCAGTATCTGGAGTTTCCTTTCTTCCTCAATTGCTGCCTTTCTCAGTGCTTCCTCTTTCCGCAGCTTCTCGGCTTTCTGCTGCTCGTAAAAGCTCCGGATATTATACAGGCAGGAAAGAGAACCGTAAACCCTAAAGGACTTTTCATGGCAGTATATCAGCTTCACTTCATTGATTACAAGTTCTTTATTTTCCAACAAGGAAAAATCCCCTATGAAAATCATTGCTGAGCCTGTCGGAAATCGAGCGCGTGAGAGGTATTTTTCAATATCTGCTTTGGTGATGTAGAATACATCTTCTGTGATTACTTCCGGATTGTCCACGTAGTCAATGAAACAGAAAGTTTGTCTCTCGCTGTCGTTCTCCTTTCCGCAAACTCTGGAAATAATGCAGTTTAGTTTTTTAGTCCCTGCATTCCATGCCATGCTTCCGCAGGAAGGGCACTTCTTAGGCTCTTCTGATGTCCTGGCTTTCCATGCATATGTACAAAGGTCACATACACAGTCATATGAAATTTTATCGTATGTCATTATCCATGATGTAGATGTTCATGGGTTAAAAAGGAAATGGGCTGACATTATCCCTGTTTCCAGAGTTTAGACAGTTCATTTAATTTTTTAATAAAGATTAATTTTAATAAATTCTCCTGCTATCGAAAAATTAAATGAATAAAAAATAAAAAAAGTATCCGTGCTCATTTTCTGGAAAAGCAGCAAGCATTGACATGTTTTTGATAGTAAGCCTTTTATACTTACATTTGAAATAATATATTGTAGAGAATGAAAAACGAACATTTAGCGTTTTCTACAGGCATAGTTAATTAACTACAGCCGGAAGAATCGCACCTCTTCCGGATTCTTCTTACCTCTTCATTCAAGGCTCAGGGGTTTAATGCTCTTCTCCTCTGAGCCTGTAAGGCTGCTAATTATCTTTTTATTCTGTGACTGTTATATTATTTTATATAGGGCTGTGTCTTCCTGCATAGGCTCTACGGTTTCCCGAAAAAGTGAAGGCTGGAGAGTGTTTTTAATGCTCTCCGGCTTCCCTCCATTCTTTATAGGAAGCCTCTTATTATCGTTTTCTCATCTTTTCTTTTTTGCTTTTTGCTGACAGTTAGCCTTTTAACCTCAGAACCATCATGTAGATATAATAAATAAAAATCTCATGAGGTTATAAAAATGTACATTACAATTGAACAGGCATTACAAGAGGCTGAACAGGCTTTAGATGATGCCAAAACAGCCTTTGCAACTCTTAAAGTTGTTTTACTAAGAGAATCACCTGAAGAAATCACTAATCAGGGACTTTCTCAGAAAGAACTTATGAAATTATTCGAAATGTCGGAAGTAAGACTCTAAGGAGTTTCGTCCGTCTTTTAAAAAATATACTCGGCAGGGTTGTACCTGCTGATAACTTCCCCTTACTGCTTTTCTTTCTGTTTTCGATTATAAGCGACTCTGTGCGAACTTTTGCAGTATTCCCGCCTGGGGTTGTCTGTTTCAAACTCTGCTCCGCAAAACCTGCATGCTTTTATTATCAGGGGCTTCTCTCCGCTCTTCTCCTGTGTTGTCCTGGTCTCCCAGAGTACTTCCCTGGTGCGCTCCTCCTGGTCTGCTCCTGGAGTTTCAAGGCGCTTATACTCAAGGCTCTTGAAGTAATGCGCAAATATGCTTAAGGTTTCCTTGTCCTTTCTCAGGTCTTCTATCGTTTCCTTCTGCATTTCCACAAGTGCCTGCAGTCCCTGAATAGTTGCCTCAAGTGCTGGGAGTTTCTGGGAGTATTCGGGAGTATTCGCGGGAGTTTCTAAAAGTAGCTTAAATCCTGCTGTCACGGCATCCGTAGGACTGGTATACCCAAGGGAGTTTAATTCCTCCCAAGTCTCCACGCTTACCCATACCTGAAGCTTCTTCATTCCCTCATGATCGTTATTGCTCATACTCCCTAATGGGAGTTTAAGGGATTAATAATTTTGGGGAGTATTTGGGAGTATCGGTGGGAGTGTTGGCAGGGAGTATTTAGGGAGTATGAGGGAATACCAGAAAAGAAAGGATATTCAGGGCGGCTTAACCTCTCCATAGGAAAGTATGCTCCTCTTCCCTATTGTATACAGGAAAAGTGCGAAGGCTCTATTATTCCGTTCATAAGCTTCCTGCTTGTCCTGGTTGAGCATTACGGACTCTTTGCCTACATCGTAGATAAGGACATTTCCGGCAGAATCAATGCCTAACTGAAGATTAAAGAGGACATTGTATCCGGCTTCAGAAAGCTCTATAAGGCTCTCTCTAAGGTCTTCTAATTGCTCCCTGGAAAGTCCCTTCAGATCTTCCGGAGAAGTCCTTAAATGAGGTCTGATAAGTCCCTGCTCTGTCCTGTGAGTAGGGGCTATTATCCGGAGGTGCTTAAGGTTGTTGTATTGCGCTGCTTCTGCATCCAAAACAGGCCTTAATTTAATGTCCCTGGGAATCTTGATTACAAGATCAGGGTTATTGTCAAGGGCATAAACACTGCCGACTCTTCCAGAGCCTAGTTTAGTTTTTCCAAAAATGAAGGCATGGTTACTGCTGAGCCAGCTTTCTGCCTGGGCTGTGAACTGCATGTTTAACCACATCTACAGGATAGGAGGTTTACTCCGGAGCATGCCAGCTTCCCTCCTGGTCTCCTGGAGAATTACTGAAGGGAGCATGGTAAAAAGGAAAGGAAAAGAAGTCAATTAAACCTTACAATCCGAGAATTTTCTTTTTTTGCATTGTGAATTCTTCATCTGTAAGTATTCCTTTGTCTCGAAGCTCAGCAAGTTTACTAATTTGATCAGCTACATCTAAGTTATTATTGGAAACTTGGGTGCTTTGTTTTTTATATTTTTCAATGTACTGGTTTGTAGCTTTCACAAAGCCTTCGATGTCTTCGCTCGGTGGAATATCAACAACATTTATGACATTGTTATTTGAGTGAATTTTAATATCGAGACTGTAGTCTTCTACTCCATAGTTCTCATTTTTCTTTCCAAACGTATAATAAAATAAAACTCTTTTAGGGGTCAATACTAAAATACCCTTAGCCAAACGCATTCCAGCTAACTTTCCTTGACCTGTACCGCCTACCGTGGTTATAATTTCTTCATCTGCGCCTAGTATTCTCTCAATACCTTCTAATCGTTCATCTTTTTTTACAGGCTTGAGGGCGAATATATCCTTAATACCCAACTTTTATCATCTCTTCTCATGCTTGTTTCTGAATAGTAAACATTAAAGAGATAATGAAAATTATACTTTTCTATATAATTTGCTTCCTTTGAAGCGGATTAAAGGCAATAATTTCTTTGTTTCTTTGCGGTGTCTGTATGCTGTAGATGTCCCTGAAAAAACTGGAGGTATCCCTGCAAAAAGGAAAGGTTATCCTGGAGAATTACCGGAGGAGTACCTGCAAAAATGCAAGGAAGGAGTATTCCTCCTGGAGAATCAAGCGCGTCAGGCTTATTCCCTGCTTGAATCAAAGCCTGAGAACTTGCGTTCCTGCTTCTCTTCTGTGAATCTTACAGGCTTGTTTTCTCTTGCTTTTCTTTTTAGTTCGTTAAGGTCAAACATATCCATAGTATAGAGCCTCCTGAATTATTTTAGAGTGTCTAACAGCTGGCTGGGCTGGTCTCGCAGGATCTTAACTTCCCGCAGTGGCTGGAGGGTTTCAACTTCTCGCACAAATTGAAAAATTTGAGCCTCTCTCTTCATGTTAATAGCCTTCTGGTAGTGTTTTAGGAGTAAGCTTTGCTAGAATATCCCTTCTGATAGCTTCGGCTTCTTCATGAGTAGTAGGTGAATTGAAGTTAACGTTAACGTTTTCCGTTTGTGCTTTCATATCAATAGATGTCTGCTTACCGAAGCCTTCAGAACCGAATCTCCTTTCGAGTAGGAACATGGCAGACTTAACATCACCCATTTTCATAGACAGTTTAACGGATTCCAGACATTCTTTCATTAAATCAGCTTCGGCTGCCTGTATTGCTATGTACCATTTTGCATAGGGCTGTTTTCCTGCCTGGGCTTTCTTTGTCCAGTTATTCCAAGACTGGTAAGTAATGCCTATAGCTTTTGCACAGGCTGCATATGACATTCCGAGTTTAATATTTTCTGAGCAAATTTGTATAATATTATCATTGATTTTGCAAGGTTTTACCAAAAATATCACCGTTTTTAATAAAAACTACAATGCCAGTGCATAAAAATTTAATTGATGTTGAGAGGGTTTACTGCTGTCAAAAACTGAATTTTACAAGTTTCTAAGTTTATTTAATTTATGCTCAAATGTGGGAAAACATGGGGTTAAAAGTTAACTTTGATAGCTCGCTCGGTATAGGATAGAAATTCTCTTTAGACTGTTGTAATCCTGGATAAAAAACTGTCTAAAAATTGGGAAACTCCAGCTGCTGAACAGTCTAAAAAATTAAAATAAATAGTCCCTTGTCTGGTCTAGTCCTGGCTTTAGTCTGCTGTTGTCCTGGCTCTGGCAGTCCCTATGCTCATTAAATGGTTTATCCTGGCAGGTATCCTGCATTAATTCAATACTTGCTCTGAAGGGCTTAGAATCGCTCTGAAGGTTGTACTGGAGTAAGGTCTCAAATTTGGCAGGATCTGCGCCCGCTTCGCTCAGTCCGGTACTCCGCCTGTGTTCAGTCCTGGCGCTCCTGCGCTATTTATCACAGTAAGAGGAGAAAGAAAGAAAGGGGTTACTGATATGGTTAGTCAAAGTTAGTCAAAGTTAGTCATTTATATTTTATTAAAATCGTTATCAGTATACTTAAGTTAGTCAAGGTTAGTCAAGTTAGCCATAAATCGAGGTCTCGTGTAAATAATTATTTTTTGTTTATGGTGTCGAAACGTTTGATTATATATTGTCCAACTTTTCCGAGGTGTTGACAAAAAAATATTTTTTATAGGGGTGTCCTCTGTAAAAATTGACTAACCGGCGAACTGAGCCTAAAAAACGGTATCGGTGTCCTTCTTTTTCCGGTTAGTCATTGGGTATAAAAAATGACTAACTTTTGCCCAAAACCCCAAAATCGAAAAAGCTTAATATGTCAGGAAAGAAGAAAGAAAGAAAAAATAAAGGTTTATTTTAAAATTAAAGCTCTTACTCAGAGTTTTGTTATTTTTGTCAGCGTCTCGGAAAGACTCGACTAAAAAAAGTTAAGTGTTTATATTAAACTGTCTGGCGTTTAATATAAACTGTCTGGTTTAAATGGGTTTTTGGGGCTTCAAGATCTCCCCATTTATCAAGCTCGTTAAGCTCTAAAACTTCCTCTAATATTGTCCTATCAAAGCGGATACATGGAACGGGCTTAGATTCTATTTTTACGTTTTTGTTATACCTTTTTCTGCCGTCTTTGCCGTCTTTGTCGCAGATAGTTAAGCCTTTATCTTTCCAGACCTTTACAAGCTCCGTTTTATCGAGGTTGTTTTCTAGGCATATCTTCTTCATTGCTGCCTCTGTGATGTCTAAATATCTGCTTTCAATCCTTCCGCCTATTGTCCCTCTAAACTGTAGGGTTGGGTTTGCTGCTGTCACTCCTTCGGCGTCCTTCTCAGGCTTCCATGTAGAAACCTCATTATAGACAATCTCAAGACCTCTGAGCCAGTATTCTTTCTTCTGGTCGCTTGTTATGTTTTCCCTCATAAGCTCAGAGCACAGGGCTTTATAGTCCTTTGTTGGTATCCCTGCTTCGCTGAATACCTCTTCCAGCATTTCCCCAGCTAAGCAGATACAAGCAATTATATCTCCAACTCTCGCGCCTATGTCCCTGTTTTCGTCCCTGAATTCGGCTGATAGTTCCCTGTATCGCTTCTGTAAGTTATCCTTGTTTTCCATTACCTTTTTTAAGAAAGGTTCTTTGATGTGTCCGTAATGGTTCTGTATAACTTCCTCTATGTCCTTTGCTGCTTCCGCGTTCTCGTTTGTCTTAGGGATCTTGTTTATAATGGTTATCAGTCTACCGTTTGCGCCTTGTGCTACCGTTTCCTTTAATAAATCACTCTCGCCTGTGAATAATACAGACAGTGCAAAACCTTCGCTTTCTTCTAGGGTTGAATTTGGCGCTCTTCCTCTTGGTCTTCCATTGGCTAACAGGTAAATTATAGGCTCATAGTCCTTATTCGTCTTGGTTTCGTCCAATACTAGGAAGTGCCCGTTAACACTTATAGAAAGCTTCTCTGCTGCTGTCAGGGTGATATTTGCAGATCTTACAATATATTCGCCTCCGTAAGCTCTGCCTATCAAAGAGCCTCCCACTTTCGCGGCTGAAGTCTTCCCTCCTGTCGTCCTGCCTGTGATTGAGCCTAATATATTCGGAAGTCCTAACAGAGAGCATATAAAACCGCTTAGGGATATATAGCAACATACGCGGGTAGTGTCATACTCAAGCCATTTTAAAACGCTTGGGTGCATCCATCCTTCAAGGCTTCCGGCTTTATCATACATTTCCTGAGAGTGTTTATCTAATAGGTTTACCTCTGTCTCTCCTTCCTGTGAATAAGCGACTTTTCCAGAGACAAAAATAGATTTATTCCTCTTCCATCCTGGGCGCTCACAGACTGCCAGCCTTTCACACTGCTTAAGGGCTGCTTCAATGCTCCGCAGGAAGAAACCGTTAATAAGCTTAGAATCTCCCTCGGCTGCCATCATTCCCGCAGTGATCATTTTAATAGTTCCTGCTCTGGTCAAAAGGTCTCCGTGAGACATAAATAATGTATTGCTGCCCGTCTGTACTCTGTAATGGGTGTATCTGTTCCTTTCCGTATCCTCTGGGTTTATGTCTAGGTTGTCACTGATTCCGGTAATCTCGGTTTTTGCTCTGATAATGGTCTTCTCTTCCCCTTTGTCGTTTATGTGTGTGACTCCATAAGGGGTGATATAGAAAGGCTCTAGGCTTACCTCTGCATTAATCCTCTTCTCTGCCTGTGATTTAAGGACAAATGAAACCGCGCCATTGATAGACCTTTTAAGATAGTCGTTTCCTTTCTCCTCTCTGTACCTTTCGCTATCTTCAAAGAGCCTCTTTATCTGCCTCTTATCCTGTGTTTCTGAGGCTAAAAGAGTTAAAAGGGCTTGGTCTGCTTCGCTAGGTGTTGGGTATTCAGGAAAGGCTTTTTTAAGTTCTTCCCACTTCATTTTATAGAGTGCTTGGAATTTCTCGCTTCTGCTGTAGCACTTATTTAAAATTTTTATATCGGACTCGTCCTTCTGGCACTGTATGCTTTTCTCTTCTTCCTCTTCCCATTCTTCCGCCTCTTCTTCCTCCGTGTCCTCCTCTTCATACTTCCTTATTCTCTTGTCATAAAGGGCTTTCAGGGCTTCAGGGGCTTCTCTTATGTCCTCCGGCGCTCCTTCTATCCTCTCACCTGTGAAAGTGAAGTATCTTAAAGCCTTGTACATTTCCCAATTATCAGCTTTGCATTTTTTAGAAGGTTTGTCGCCTATTGTTATGACGTGCGCGCCTGTCTTACTAGGTGAGAGTTCAGAGTAAGAGTTTAATTTCCTTATCTCTTCTAGTGCTTCAGCGTTCCATTCTCCCGTCCCTGGGTTGTAAACGTGGTCAATGTCAACGCCTACATAATTATCACTTTTTGAAAATACAAATCCTATTCCGTGGTATACTCTGTACTTTCCTGTGAGTTTCTTATAAACCGCTTCGAAGCTTCCCCATGTTTCCGGCTTGTTGGTTTTTGCACATCTGCCGTTTACCTGGTATGGGACTTTTGTTAATTTCTTTTCTCCGGTCTTCTTGCTGGTTTTAATTGAGTACTTCCAAAGAACCCACTGATTAAGGTTTTTTAATTCTTGAGGGATGTTTTCAAAAATTGGGAGGTCTATAGACTTTACAGAAGGGATTTTAAGAGGGTTGTTTTCGGTTGTGTTTATCATTTAATCATTTTCCTGAATCAGTAATCTTTTTCTGTGTCAGGAAAACAGACAAACGCATGCAGTAGAGCAAAAAAGCTTTTATATACCTTGCCGTTATATTATAAGGTAGAGTTGCCATAAGGAGATGGGCACTTAAGTTTTTTGCACTACAGGCAGGCTTCTTGAAGTCGTCCAAACTTTGAAGCTTGTCTGTTTTCTAACGTTCATTACTTTCTTTTGTACAATACTGAGAATTTTTATTAATGTGCATCATTACTCTCGGTCATATTCGTTATACATTGGACTTGTTTCCAGTCTTTTCTTCCTATCCATGTTTTATGAACCGGATCTTTCCAGTCATACTGCTTTCTCTGTCCTGCTGGAGTTTTCCATGATTTCCGTTTACAGGAAGGACAGGCGACAGGGATATTATCTTTAAATCTAGGCTGCCATTCATGACCACATTTGAGGCACTTTAACAAAGCAACCTCTTTTTTTATGAATGGAGTTTCTTTATCTGTCATACAATGTTAATGTCACGTTCAAGTTATATAAATGAAACTCTTTATTAAGTGAGTATGTTTAAAGAAACGATGACAGAAAGCCTTTATTATATAATCAGTGTTTAAAATAGACTTTGTATAAAATTTCATTAAACCGTTAAACGCAATGTACAAATTTGTACATCACTGTGATAAACTTGTGCGTTGCGCGACTCTGTTAAAATACTGATATGTATATTTACATTTTAATTTTTGATAAAATTTTTCTGAGTCAGGGCATAATCAATTTATAGATTAAAATAATATTAAGATGTGATCTATTTGTTATTACTTCCTGCGCAGGCAGTGATAACCGGACTAACAGGCGTTAAAGTAGTCTGTTAGTCTGTACCTGTATTAACAAAGGCTGAATAAGCTTTCTTTTTTACTTCTAGCTCTTTTAAATCCTTTCTTTCCTGTGCTTGTTTGATATAGCGCCTTCTGAATATCTGAAGTGTTAATCCTTCCTGCTGCTGTTTTCTGTAGTTGTCCCTTCTGAAGGCAGGCTTAAACCTGTTAAAAGCTCCTGCTGTATGCTTTTCTATGTACTTACTGCTGCAAACTCTGTACTTACTGCTGCAAACTCTGTACTTACTCCTGCAACCATAGTTCCTGCTGTCCTGGTCTCTTCCCTTCCATCCCGTAGGGGTTGCGGACTGAGTGACCGAAGGGAACGGGCTTTCTCATCTAAGAGATTTGAGTCTCTATTATAGGGCAGGGCTTAAGGAGAGCTTCAAGGCTGCAATAACTCCGGAGGTCATGAGCAATTAATCAGGCTCTTCTCTGAAGTCCTCTTATAAGCTCTGAG
>OBLN01000578.1_pt1 | contig 13159 bp, 10 predicted proteins | sample 1519301 | NCBI WGS metagenome assembly OBLN01 (sample SAMEA2452533, study PRJEB22499) | sediment metagenome | reverse complement strand
TTTCAGCAAGTTCAAACGGCTGGTGCGTGACCTCTCCGCCGAGCTGGGCAAAGAGATAGACCTAGTGACCGTAGGCGGCGAGACAGAGATAGATAAAACAGTCATAGAAAAACTCGGCGACCCGCTGGTACACATCATAAGAAACAGCATAGACCACGGCATAGAAACACCCGAGGAAAGAACAGCCAAGGGCAAACCCGCCAAAGGAACAATAACCCTGCAGGCCAACCACTCAGGCGAAAACGTACTGATAAAAATAAAGGACGACGGCAAAGGCATCGACAAGGACAAGGTACTCAGCAAGGCGAGAGCCAAGGGACTGGTCTCAGAGACATCCGAGCCGTCGGAAAAAGAGATATTCGACCTGCTGTTCGCTCCCGGCTTCTCCACAGCGGACAAGGTGTCCAGCGTATCAGGCCGCGGCGTGGGAATGGATGTGGTCCGCAGGAACATCGAGGCTCTGCGCGGTGTGATAGACGTCACCAGCGTAAAGGACAAGGGAACGACAATAACACTGAAACTGCCGCTAACCCTCGCCATAATCGACGGTCTGCTGGTGGACATAGGCGGCCAGTTCTTCATCATGCCTCTGTCTATCGTGAACGAGTGCATAGAGTTCAGGTCCAACGAACACCTGAGTTCGTCCGGCCGCAGGATAATCAAGGTCAGAGACGACCTGATACCCTACATATATCTGCGGGACTTCTTTAACCTGAACGACGAGGCGCCGGACATACAGCAGATAGTGATAGCCGAGATAGACGAGCACCGCATAGGTTTCGTCGTGGACAGCGTGGTCGGCGACCACCAGACTGTCATCAAGTCACTCGGCAAGGCATTCAAGGATATAGAGTGCATATCCGGAGCATCCGTCCTCGGCGACGGCTCCGTGGCGCTGATAATAGATGTTATGAAAATATATACTGAAGTGGATTAGGGGGCTAACATGCTAAAGCACATGAAACTCGGATTGAAACTGACCTTAGGGTTCGGCACGCTTATCGCACTGCTGGTCATCACTGGCTACGTAGGCTATTACAGCCTCGGCAAAGTGAGCAACAGAACCACAAACACCATGATGCTCAACAGCATCGAAACTGACATGCTTCAGGCCAGACAGGCGGAGAAAAACCTGATAATCAGAAAAGACCTGACATACGCCGAACAGGTCAACGCCAAGGTCGAGGACCTCGAAAAGCTCACCGCTGAGCTTAAAGCAAGGTTCAAAGATCCGGTAAACATCAAACAGACGGAAGACATTGAAGCGAAGGTCATGGATTATGATCAGGACTTCAAACAGTACGCCGATCTGGAAAAACAGAAAAACGACATAATGGACGACATGAGAAAAAAAGCCAACGTCGCAGTTGACCTCGGCTCAAGAATTTCCAGCGCAGAGAACTCAGTGACAGCAATGGAATCAGTCTCCATGTTCAGAGAAGCCAGAAAATTTGAAAAAGAATACATCATCTCCAAAGACGAGTCTTACATAACAAAGAACATGGAGAGCTACGAAAAATCACTCGCTCTGGCAAACCAGCTGAGAAAGACATCTCCCGAAATGGCCGCCAAATATGTAGCCGCCATGGAAGATTACAGAAACGTTGCAGACTCTTTCTTTGAAAAGATAAAAGTGCAGATAGAACTTGAAAAGAAAATGGTCGATGCCGCCAGAAACGCCACAGAAGTGGTATCCGCAGCCCTCAAGGACCAGACCGATAAAATGACAGCGGAAACAGCCAACGCCATAAGGATGATCTCTATCTTCTCTATCCTCGGCATCATCATCGGCACAATAGTGGGCATCTTCCTTACCAAATCTATAACAGGACCTCTCTTTAAAGGCGTCAACTTCGCCAAGGAGCTGTCAGAGGGCAACCTCGACGCTTCCCTCGACGTACACCAGAAAGACGAGGTGGGCCAGCTCGCCGACGCTCTGCGCTATATGGTTGAAAAACTCAAAGGCATAATCAGCGAAGTACGCATGTCGTCAGACAACGTGGCCGCAGGCAGCGGAGAACTCAGCTCCGCCGCACAGGATATGTCTCAGGGCGCGACAGAACAGGCCGCAAGCGCAGAAGAAGCCTCAGCCTCTATGGAGGAAATGGCTTCCAACATCAGCCAGAACGCCGACAACGCCCTGCAGACCGAAAAAATTGCTCTGAAAGCCTCCGCCGACGCTAAGGAAGGCGGCGACGCGGTTCAGCAGACCGTCAAAGCCATGAAAGACATAGCGGACAAAATATCTATCATAGAAGAGATAGCCAGACAGACCAACCTCCTCGCCCTTAACGCCGCCATTGAGGCCGCCAGAGCGGGAGAACACGGTAAAGGATTCGCTGTGGTCGCATCCGAAGTACGCAAGCTGGCCGAAAGAAGTCAGGAAGCCGCTGGCGAGATCAGCGAACTGTCCACAAACAGCGTGGCCATAGCGGAAAAAGCCGGACAGCTCCTCATGCAGATATTGCCGGACATCCAGAAAACAGCGGAACTGGTGCAGGAGATAACAGCGTCCAGCAACGAGATGCGCACAGGCGGCGAACAGATCAACACAGCTATCCAACAGCTTGATCAGGTGATACAGAGAAACGCCGGAGCATCAGAGGAAATGGCCGCCACAGCCGAAGAGCTGTCCAGCCAGTCCGAAGCGCTCCAGCACGCCATATCCTTCTTCAAGATGAAGTCGGACGGAACTTTCCAGAAAAAATATGACGCTCTGACCAAGAAGTCTGCTCATAAGCCCATAATAAAGAAAGAAAAACCGCACGCTATAACAGCAAAATCCGACCACGGAAAACAGCAGGACGGAATAGTGCTCGACCTCTCCGACAGCAAGAACGATAAGCTCGACGAAGAATTTGAAAGCTTTTAAGGCGGTGGTTCATGGAAACAGATAAAAGCAGGAGCACATCAGCCTCCAGCCAGGTGCTAACATTCAAGCTGGCTGAGGAGGTCTACGGCGTGGACATAATGTCCGTGCGGGAGGTGCTCGATTTTTCCAGCGTGACAAAGGTTCCTCATACCCCCGATTTTATGGTGGGCGTGATCAACCTGCGCGGAAACGTCGTGCCGGTCGTGGACCTGAAAAAGAAATTCCGGATAGGCGACACACAGAGGACCGTGAACACCTGTATAATAATAGTAGAGGTCGAGATAGACGGCGAGCCTACCGTGCTCGGCGCTCTGGCCGACTCTGTGCAGGAAGTGGTGGAGTTCGAACAGAACACCATAGAGGACGCGCCTAAGATAGGCACTCAGCTCAACACAGCCTTCATCTCCGGAATGGCCAAGAGAGACAGCGGTTTCGTGATAATCCTCAACGTGAACGCCGTCTTCTCAATGAACGAGATTGGCGCGCTGACATCAGCCGCGGAACAGACAGCGGTTCAGGCGGCGCAATAGACATGACGGGAACGGCAATGCAGGACGCAGGAATTTACAGTCAGCAGCTTACTGATAAGGAATTCAGCCTCATCAGCGACTATATCCACCGTCACTGCGGTATCCGTCTGCCCGAAAACAAAAAGAACATGGTGGAGGGGCGCATACGCAAAAGACTAAAAGCGCTGGGCCTCTCCACATATAAAGAGTATATCGCCATAGCCTTCGACGAGGAGCATCCGGCCTGCGGCACGGAACAGCTCCACCTGATAGACGCTCTGACCACCAACAAAACGGATTTTTTCCGCGAGCCGAACCATTTCAGCTACATGTCGTCCACTCTGCTACCGGAGCTGGCAAGATACGGCTACGGAACGGAAAAATGCCTGAACGTGTGGAGTTCCGCATGTTCCACAGGGGAAGAGCCATACACTCTGGCCATGGTTCTGGCGGAGACCTTCGGTCCGGGCGGCAACTTCACTGTCTACGCCACAGACATCAGCTACAACGTGCTTAAAAAAGCCGTTCAGGCGGTCTATACGGAGGAAAAAGCCGAGGATATACCCTATGAACTCCGCAGAAAATATCTTATGCGCTCAAAGAACAGACAGAACCGCCTCGTGCGGTTCATCCCGCAGATAAGGCAGAAGGTGGTCTTCGGCCGCCTGAACCTCATGGACGACAACTACCGTCTGAAGGAGCTTATGGATATAGTCTTCTGCAGAAACGTAATTATTTATTTTGATCACGAGACACAGTACAGCATCATACGTAAAATATGCGGAAAACTCCGCCGTGGAGGGCATCTGTTTCTGGGTCATTCGGAATCGGTGCACGGCATGGAACTTCCGCTTGAAACAAAACAACCGACAATATTTAAGCGGATATAGACATGTTCAGCGACATAGACTGTATATACCTGAAACCGGGCGAGATATACTTTGCGGATGAGCCTATGGTAATCCACACTGTTCTAGGCTCGTGCGTCAGCATCACCATGTACTCCCGCAGAATGAAAATGGGTATAATGAGCCACTGTATGCTCCCCTGCACGTCTGAAAATTTTCATACGGGTGAAAACTGTATGAAATACACAGATTGCGCGATATTATATATGAACCGCCTTTTAACATCGAAAGGCGTCTGCGTGAGAGAGACGGAAGTTAAGCTTTTCGGAGGAAGCGACATGTTCGCGTCAAAGGACGCGTCGTCCACAGTGGGACGCAAGAACGTGGACACCGCAAACTCTATACTGACGAAAATGGGATACGTGCTGGTCGCCGCCGACACAGGCGGACAGTTCACCCGAAAGCTCTACTTCTCCATAGATACCGGAACAGTGTACCAGAGAAAAATATCGAGAATGCAGGGACTGTAAATATGGCTGAAAAACTGAAAGTTCTTGTGGTTGACGATTCCGCCGTGGTCAGACAGGTTCTGACCGACATATTGCAGAGCGATCCGGCCATAGGCACGGTGGTGGCCTGCGGAGACCCATTCGCCGCCGCCGACAAGATGCGGAGCTTCATACCGGACGTGATAACCCTCGACGTCGAGATGCCCAGAATGGACGGCATCACGTTTCTGAAAAAACTGATGAGCCAGCACCCGATACCTGTGGTGATGTGCTCCAGCCTCACCGAAGACAACTCCGACACAGCGCTCAGAGCTGTGGAATACGGAGCCGTCGACATAATCCAAAAGCCGAAGACAGGCACAAAAACCTTTCTCGAGGAAGCCAGAGTGACCGTCTGCGACGCAGTGAAGGCCGCCGCCAGAGTGAAGGTCACACGGATAAACAGGACTTTCCGCGAGATACAGCCCAAACTGTCTGCGGACGCTGTCATTGCGCCTGCCACAGGCTATTCCATGATAAAGACCACCGAAAAAGTGATACTCGTTGGAGCGTCCACAGGCGGAACAGAGGCGCTGAGCGTGTTTTTGCAGGGACTACCCGCCGACAGCCCCGGCGTTGTAATAGTCCAGCACATGCCGGAGAATTTTACCGCCTCTTTCGCTAACCGTCTGGACTCCATCTGCCGTGTCTCCGTAAAACAGGCGGACATGGGCGACACCGTCCTGCCCGGCCGTGTTCTGATAGCTCCCGGCAACAAGCATCTGCTGATAAAAAGAAGCGGTGCAAGATATTATGTCGAGACAAAGGACGGCCCTCTGGTGAGCAGACACAGGCCCTCTGTGGACGTGCTTTTCAGAAGCGGAGCAAGATACGTGGGCAAAAACGCCGTGGGAGTTATCCTCACCGGAATGGGTGACGACGGGTCGAAGGGAATGAAAGAGATGAAAGACGCCGGAGCCTATAACATAGCGCAGGACGAGAGATCATGCGTCGTCTTCGGCATGCCTAAAATGGCCATAGAGGCCGGAGCTGTGGACACCGTCATGCCTCTGGACGATATAGCCTCAGAGGTTATCCGGTTCTGCCGTATCTGATATTTCCGCGTCTGCCAGCGGGAGCTTTATGGTAAATACCGCTCCGCCGCCGCGGTTTTCCACAGTCAGACGGCCGCCCATGTGGTTCTCTATGATTAGCCTGCTCATGTAAAGCCCTATGCCAGTACCCTTGCCTTCCGGCTTGGTGCTGAAATACGGGTCGAACACTCTGGTCCTTATATCTTCCGGTATACCGCCGCCGTTGTCGGCTATCTCCGCTGTGACACACCTTCCGTCGGAATGAACGTTTATCCTTATGACACCCTGAGTTATACGGCCTTCCTCTTCCGCTGTCTTCACGGCGTCAGCGGCATTATAGATCACATTAAGCACAGACTGCTTGAACTCGCCGATATATCCTCTTACGGTGGCGGCCCTGCACGGACAGCCGGCAAAGGTCTCTATGTTGTCGCATCGCATGGATTTCTGCGGACATGTACAGCATATCTCCATTTTTATGTCTTTCGCCCTAATCTGTACAATTATCAGCCGGAAAAGGCCGATCATCTCGTCCACAACGCTGAAATCAGTCTTCTCCTTGTCCGGAGCGAAGAAATTTCTGAAATGGTCTATGGTCTCCGAAAGGTGGCTGACAAGGCTTATACCGTTGCGCTCGAACTCGTTCATGGCCTCTTTGTTCAGCTCGCCGTGGTCATATGCCTCATGCACGTCCTGAATCAGAAGCCCCAGCACGTTCAGAGGCTGACGCCACTGGTGTGCTATGGCGCTTATCATCTGTCCCATGTCCGCAAACTTCTTCTGTTCAAAAAGCACCTGTTCGTGTTTTTTCTTTATCTCCATTTCCGATTTTACAAGTTCCTGCAGCTCGGTCTTATCCTTCTGCAGCTGTCTGGCATAGCCGTCTTTCAGCTCTTCCAGCTCCCGCCTCTCAGTAACGTCGATAAGAGCGCCTATCACGCCGTTAAAAGCGCCGTCTTTGTCGAATATGGCCGATCTGTATATCATGACCCAGCGCTCGGCACCGTCCTTCTGCCTTATAATGCGCACCTCTTTGACTGATGAGCCGCCGGACATAAGCAGTTTGTCGTCCTCAGCGTTATGCACTGTGTCGTAATCTCTGCACTGGGACACATCGTCCAGCCCGTCCGGACAGAAGTTCTCCTTGTACATGCGGTTGACCGTGGTTATCCCGCCGTCTCTGTCTTTCAGATAGACAGGGACAGGTATGCCGTGGAACAGGCTCTGGAACAGGTTTTTCTGGGCTGTCAGCTCGCTGATCTTCTCTTCAAGGGACGAATTTGTATCGGAAACCGACCTGTACATATCCCGGAACAGACTGTTCAGCCTTTCCACCTCTTCGATCATATATTTTCGCCCGAAATCCTTTCTGAGCACGGAATCATAGAATTTTTTAAAAGAGACCCTGTATACGATGTAGAGAATGAGTATCTGCGCCGCGCCCATAGCGAGCACGACAAACAGAGCTGTGACAAACGTCTTTTCCAGAGTGTCGTTCAGCATACTGTCGAAAAAGTCGTCGCTGACGTGGGCGGCCAGATAATAAGTTCTTAGCTTCTGATCGGAAAAAGCCTGAAACTCACGGAAATATGTACCGGATATTTGGTGTCCGCGTCTGCTTTTATAAATATCCTCGACAGTTTCGTTCCTGTCGGTGGAGAATATCAGCTGTTTGCGGCTGACCAGACTCAGCCTGTCGTATGCCTCGTTGGCTATCACCTGCCTGTCCAGATATTCCACAACCGCGTATTCGCCGCCCGCCTCTATCTCTTTGGTCAGAACGAATGACATCTCTTTCAGACTGGAATCGACATATTCGGCGGCATAGTCATAGACACGCTTCTTCTCCACGCTGTAAAAAACTCCTGCAAACAGCAGAAAAGCCAGCACTATCACGGCCACTGATATGAGGAATATTTTTCTGTAGTTAAGCCTAATCAACGCACAGCTCCCCCGGCCTCAGTCCGGCGGCTTTCATAAAATCATTCGCCTCCGGAGTATCTTCCATGCCGATGAGCCATTGTATGGTGTTTATACTGGTCATAAATTCTGAGAAACTCTGACCTTCCGTATAGTTTTTCATATACCTGTAAAATCCCTCAGGATCTTTGTTCAGCGCTTTGAGACCCTCGCTCATTCCGGCCTTTATCTTGCGGAAATCATCTCTGTGCGCCTTCGTTTTGCCGGATGTGACGAAAAGAGCGTCGATTATCGGTATCTCCGCGTCCTTTGAAGACAGAATTGTTCTGAAACCTTTTTTTGACAGAGCGGCGTCATAGGGAGAAAAAGTGATGACAATATATTTGCCCGAAGTGAGTTTTTCAGGATTGATCTCAGCCTGATTTATGCTGACGTATTGCAGTCTGGACATGACCTTGCGAAAGAACGGCCTGTTTTTGAAAGATTCCAGAAGAATATCGCTGACTGTATCCGGCTTGTAATAGAGATAGACAGGCTCGCTGTCTTTGCTCAGGTCTTCTTCAGTAAAATTGGCCATTATCATATCGCCGCCGCAGGACCTGTCAAAAAGAAGAACAGGAACAAGGGAACTGCGGTCGTGAGGCTGTCCGGCCTCAACCTGTGTGGCGGCAAAACCGTCTATCAGGCCGGAATCGTAAAGATGCACCAGCTCGCCTATGGTCGACACGACGTATAGCTTGATATTCGCCGAGTCCAGAAGCCCTTTATCTCTGGCATAGAGCAGGGGCATAAATCCGACCCATATGCCTACGCCGATCACCAGAGGCTTTTCCTCTTTTCTGCCGCATCCGGAGACCAGCAGGAGAATAATAAGAATCACTGCCAAATGTTTCATCTGACACACCGTTTTGTTTGTATAATATTAATTCTACTACCATGAAATTAATATTGCCACGGATTTACAAAATTAATTAAGCGGCAGTCTGTCTCCGTCTTTAAGCGGCGCGCCGTTTTTGGCTTCTGTGCTGAACTCGACCCCTCCTCTGACCATTGATTTAAGAGTTCCGGTCTTTATGCTGACACCTTTGAATATTCCGTAGCTGGCGTCTATGCCGCTCACCGAGCGAAACACTGACGAAGCTCTGACCAGTCCGGCGTATTTTTTTTCTATGAACACGCCTATCTCCACCTTGTCCGCCTTATCGGACAGCCGCACCCATTCCACGGCTCCGGTCTGCACCTGTCTGTAATAGACAGGAGAACCTGTGTCCAGAGAATTTCTGCTGTCTGAGACAAGAACTATGTGAAGCCCGTCTGAGGCGAAATATTCCGCCATAGGCGACATGGAAAGCTCAAAAGACGTTCTCTTAGGCCCTGTTCCGGCCAGCATGCCCAGCGATGCGCCGAACACAGCGGCTTTCAGGTTTTTAACGCCTTCCGCTGTGACCTGAGCGTCTTCCAGCCAGAAGATAGCGCCGTCGGCGAGATAATCTCTGTATCTGTCGTAAAGGCACACTGAGGCGGTCTTATAATCGCCTTTCACACTTACCGATTCAACAAATCCGGTCTGAACGCCGTCGCAGACAACTGGCGCTCCTTCGTTAAGGGCGGTCTTTCTGGGCATGCGGACGTAGGCTCTGGCCATATCCGGAGTCTCCGCCATTGCTCTGCTGTCGTAAAGCCGGCCTGTGCCGTCTGACGACCCGAAACTGTCGTAATACAAAGCACCTGTGACGTAGCTCAAAAGAGGCTCGGTCTTAACTGTGATGCCCGCTCCACCCGCCTTCACAGACACGCCTCCGCCTGACCAGAATCTTGTGGTCACATCGACTGTATCGGAGTATTTTTTATCTATTATTACCGTAACATACGGTTTTTTCGCTATTCTGTCGTATCCTGTGTCGCTCACGCTGCCTGTGGCTATCCCCTGATAATACACAGGTATTCCTGCTGAAGGCGGTTTCTCTGACGAATAATACAGTCTCAGGGTCTTTCCGGCGGTCATGCGCTTCACGGCGGTCATGGCCTCCTGTCTGCTGTCGTATATCATGTCGGAGCCTTTATCCGCTTTTTCCGCCTCTATGCCGCTGTTGACCACCTCCGCCAGAGACGGTGTGTTCACGGCCAATCCGGCGGGTGTCACCTGTGCGGTTATGCCGCCGTTTTTCCAGAATACAAGCCCGCCTTTCACTATGTCTCTGTACTGGGCGTATATCACGGCGGAAACCCCCACCGAGCCGTCCTTTTCCAGCGCCACGTCAGTAACCTCGCCCGCCTGCACGCCTTTATAGTAAAGAGCGGAACTGCTGACTATGCCGTCGGCGCTTTTGGCGTACAGTTTTATCGGCAGGTGGCCTTTTTTGGAAAACCACGCGGTTCTGGCCGCCTGCTGTCCTGTGTATAGTGCCAGTGTGTCGCCTTTTTTAAGATAAGCTCCTGTGTCCTCGTCAAAATATCCCGCGCTTATCCCGCCTGTTACTGCGGATTGCAGTCCTTCCGTGCTGACGTTTATCCCCTGAGCGCCGTATGTGACGTTCATCAGGTCAGGCTGCCATAGGTAGAGTCCGGACACCGCGAGATGTCTGAACTGCGGAAATATCGCCGCGTCGTAGGTCATCTGTCTGCCTTTCAGCTCTGTGTCGGTTATCTGGCCTATCCTCACGCCTCTGTAATATATTCCGGTGCCTATGTCCGCAGACGCAGATGTCGCGGCTTTAAGCCTGATCATCAGAGAATCAGCAGGTACGGACACCACAGGCTTGTCGGACAGATAGAAGACGTCCTTATGTCTGCCTGTTCCCGCTTCTATGTTCAGAAAAACACCCAGAAGCATGGACGAAAGGTTTTTGACCCCGTCTACAGAGATCTGCGGCTGTTCGAGAGCGAACCGAGACCCCTCCACCGCCAGATATGAATATTTTTTATTGAGCCTCAGAGACGCTTCGCACATTCCTTTTCTTGTTATGTTCACGTCGGCTACAACCCCCGCCTGCATGCCCTTATACATGACCGGAGTCCGGTCAGGCCTTATGCCGTAGCATTCCGGCATATAGAGAGTGAGCCTCTCGGGCGAAAGGAGCGTTTCGGAATATCCCGCCGCTATCTCGTATTCTTTCTGCGGTTTTGCGGTTTTTGTGTTCTCATCGGAATCAAAGGCAACGCCACCCTGAAAAACAGAGTTGAGCGACGACGAGTTAACGTGGAGTCCGGCGGAATCAATTTTCAGGTCGAAACCGCTGATATTCCAGAAGCGTGTGGAGCTGTTGAGATATTTCTGATATTCCGCGCCCACTGACGCTGTATAAAAGAATTTTTTTGTGTCGCTGTCGTATCTTACGCTGAGTATATGTCCAGCGGACATGTTGTTGTTATAAAGGAGCATGCCGCTGTATATGCCGTAATCCTTTTCAGACCACAGGTTCACCGTCACAGAACCCATATCCGGCTCGAAAGCCGGAGGGTCAGACAGCCCCACGAAAAAATCCTGATCTTTCTGCTTTTTGATAGCGTCCAGACTGTTGAACGGAGGTTTTACCTCTATGTAAGTACCGGAAATAATGGTCTCAAGACCTGTGATCTGGTTGATGCTCACCCTCGGCTTTACCACCCAGAACTGCATCCCCTCCTTGGCGATATTGTCGGCTTTTTTCTTCAGCTTCACCACCACGTTTACCTTGGTCATGGAGTCGTCTATCTCGAGGTCGACGACCTTGCCCACGGGCATCCCGCGATATTTGAGCAGTGTCTTTCCGGCGATTATATCCGAGCCTGAATCAAACTGTATCCTTATCACTCTGCCGGAGTTGATGTATCCGCTGTATAAGAGCCAGCCAGTGAGCGCCACGGCCAGAATAGGCGTGAGCCATATCGCCGAGAATCGTTTTTTTCTTATCTTAATCGCTTCCGGTATATCTTTCATCCTTCTTCCCTCATATCCCATATCAGTCTGGTATCAAAGCTTTTCGACGCCATAAGTGTCACTATCACCACAGCGGCGAAAAAAACTATCCCCGGTCCGGCAGAGATGTTCATAAAATAACCTGAGTTTATCAGTCCGGCCATGATGCTCACCACGAACACGTCGAGCATCGACCATTTGCCTATCAGCTCCACTACTGAGTAGAGCTTCGTTTTCGTTCTGTTGGACACGCTCCGGCCGCTTTTCAGCGTGGAGAGTATGTAGAACAGAGCGGAAAGCTTGAACAGCGGCACAACAAAGCTGGCCACGAACACTACGGCGCAGATGAAATACATCTTATGCTCGAAAAACTGTATAACGCCGCCCAGTATGGTGTTCGAGCTGTCGTTTCCCATGAACTCCACATTCATTATGGGGAACAGATTCGCCGGAAGATAGAGCGCCAGCGCAGTAAAGCACAAGGCCCACGTCCTTTGCAGGCTGTTCTTTCGCCGTCTCACCGCCACGTTGCCGCAAACGGGACACACTGCCTCGTCATCGTCCGAGCGGATGAGCGTCATGCACTCACCGCAGAGGATACATCCGGCTGTCACATCAGTGACAATTTCTTCTTTTGAGCCAGAAACTTCTTGATTCATAATATATTCCGGAGATTATCATTAGTACGCAGACGGCGGATAAAAGATAAAAACCTATGCCGAAGCTGACGTCCGCCATATCCACCAGCTTAACCACGCTCACCAGTATCCCCACGAGGAACACGTCCACCATGTGCCAGTCCGCCGTAAGCCTCACGGCGTGGGCGGCGAGACAGGCGAAAGGAAGACATCTTCTGACCATAGTATCCAGCGAGGCGTAGCATATCAGCGACAGATAGATGACAGGACACAGAAATGCCGTGTAGAACACTGCCGCACCGGCCAGAGTATAGCCGTCTCTGTCCAGCGCCTGTACGCACTGAACGATTGTCGCCTCCATTATTGAGTCGCCAACCTGTATACGCAGAAACGGAAACAGAAACGCCGGAACCATTAGCGCCAGAGCAGAAACAGCCAGCGCAAAGGCATAAGACATGCTGTTTTTGTGAAATATCACAGAAGAGCATCTGGGGCAGACTATCTTCACCCCCGCGTCGTTTTCGTCGGCATCTATTATAAGCCCGCATGCCGGACAGGCTGTTATCATCAGAAAACTCCTAGGACGCCGCCAGACTGCGTCTGAACAGCATCAGCGATAATATGAAGAATACCATGCCGATAGCGCCCATGTACACCAGATTGGTCCAGACCGCGTCAATCCCCGCCCCTCTGAATATCACCGACTGAGCCAGCGAAACGAAGTGGGACGTTGGTGTGGCGTACATTATCTCCTGAACTATCTGCGGCATGCTCTCATAGGGTGTGACCCCGCCGGAAAGCACCTGCATAGGCAGTATCGTGATTATAAATATAAGACCCAGCTGGGGCATGGTGCGGGCTATAGTGCCCATAAATATCCCCATGCAGGTGG
>OBLN01000577.1_pt1 | contig 13176 bp, 12 predicted proteins | sample 1519301 | NCBI WGS metagenome assembly OBLN01 (sample SAMEA2452533, study PRJEB22499) | sediment metagenome | reverse complement strand
TTCGATATCGCCCGGGAGAAGGAAAAGCGGATTCCGCTGAGGATCACCATTCTGACCTTCGGCTTCAAGTACGGGCTGCCGAACGATGCGGATCTGGTAATGGACGTCCGGTTTGTCGCTAATCCATATTTTGTGCCTGAACTGAAACCTCTCGACGGCAGGGCACCGGAAATTCAAAACTATGTGATAAATCGGGACATAACACATCGATTCATCGAGAAATACACCGACCTGCTTGATTTCCTGATACCTTTGTATGAAAAGGAGGGAAAGGCATACCTGACGATCGCTATTGGCTGCACCGGGGGGAGACATCGATCGGTCGCCATCGCATGCTCGATTTATGAGCACATTAAAGGTCGGCATGGATGGGTCCACATCGTTCACAGGGATATCGGAAAAGACAATTAGACGCCTGTCCCTGAGTAAGAGAGATGATTTAGGAATATTATGATCGGTATTGTCATTGTCACACATGGTCAACTGGGATCGGTATTGATTGATACGGCCGAGCTTATCGTCGGATTTCGGCCGGAGGCTATGATAGCGGTGTCCATTAATATAACGGAAGATGTGGACAAGCTTCGAGGCAAGGTGGCGCGGGCTGTGAAAGAAGTCACCCGAAAACATGGCGCCTTGATACTGACCGATATGTTCGGCGGCACACCGTCCAATATCAGCTATTCCTTTCTTCGGGAAGGTCATGTAGATGTCGTTTCCGGGGTTAATCTGCCGATCGTCATCAAAGCGATCAACAGCAGGGAAAACATGGATCTTGGAGAGCTTGCCGAATGCCTGGAAAATTTCGGAAAACGAAGCATTTCCATGGCCAGCGGCATTTTAAGAGGAAATAAGCGGGGATGAAAAGGTCGAACGCACCGGTCTTTTGAATCAAAGAAACCGACGGACATTTTTGATGAACGGTCCGGGAGGCGGCTAAAGCCGGAGAGGAGTGTGAATATGGGAGAGCGGAAGCCTTTTATCGCCGGAAATTGGAAGATGTTCAAAACCGCTCGTGAAGCGATGGAGACTGCGACAGCATTGGTGAATCGGGTTTCGGACGTTACAGGGGTCGAGGTGATGATCGCCCCGAATTTTACGGCGCTTACCGCCGTATATGATGTCGTTCGGGAAAGCGCCGTCCGTCTCGGCGCGCAAAATCTGTTCTGGGAGGCCGAGGGTGCATTTACCGGAGAGACATCTCCGAACATGCTTCGGGATGTCGGGTGTCGTTACGTGATTATCGGCCATTCTGAACGGCGCCAGTATTTCGGTGAAACGGACCAAACGGTGAACAAAAAGATTAAAGCCGCCGTAGAACACGGCCTCGCGCCTATTTTTTGTGTAGGTGAGACGGAGAATGACCGTGAGGCAAAAAAAACGTTTTCTGTGCTTGACAAACAGGTCCAAAACGGTTTAAAAGACCTCCGCTCAGATGACGTGGCGATGTTGGTTATTGCCTATGAGCCTGTGTGGGCTATCGGTACCGGGAAAACGGCAAGCCGGGAACAAGTTCAGGAAGTTCACAACTTTCTACGTTCTTTAATCGAAAAAAAATATGGAAATGAGCTTGCCAATTCCATAAGGATACAGTATGGTGGCAGCGTAAAGCCCAACAATATAAAGGCGTTGATGGAAATGCCGGATGTTGATGGGGCATTGGTGGGCGGCGCAAGCTTGGATGCGGATACGTTCAGCAAAATCATTCATTTCCAATAAATAAGGAAACTATATCGTCGATGTCCGCGTTATTGATCGTGATACATGTAATCGTCTGTATCGCTCTCATTATGATCGTCTTGTTACAGACAGGAAAGGGAGCGGATATGGGTGCGGCTTTCGGTGGCGGAGCGAGCAACACGCTCTTCGGCAGTACGGGTGCCTCGACTTTTCTGGGTAAGGCTACTACGGCAGCAGCCATTATCTTCATGATCACTTCGCTCACCTTGGCTTACATGTCCGGTCATCGCATGGAAGGTTCCGTCATGACCGACACCAAGGTCAATCAGACGATGAATCCTGTGGATTCGGGTACGGAGGCGGGCGACGACGGCAGCGTGGAGGGCGACACCACATCCACGAACGACCAATCGGTTCAAACACCTCAATCCACGGAAACCACACCGACGGATAACAGTACCGGGAATACGGTTGAATGATCTTTTCTTGTGCCGAAGTGGTGGAATTTGGTAGACACGCTATCTTGAGGGGGTAGTGGGCTACGCCCGTGCCGGTTCAAATCCGGCCTTCGGCACCATTTTTCGATATTGAAGCCAAGAGATGGATCTAAATCGGTTAGGATCCTTCATCTTGGCTTTTTTTGTTCCGGAGAATTCCCCGAGAAAGGAAGCGTATGGTCTTTGCATACAGCAGCAACGCATTTGTCAAGTATCCCCTTGTCGAATCCATCGAAAAGATCGCGCGCATAGGCTTCAAGGGAATCGAGATCATGTGTGACAAACCTCACCTTTATCCGCCTGATTTCAATGCGGAAGATCTGGCTGCCGTGGCAGCCGCTCTTGAACGATGCGGCTTGAAAGCCACAAACCTCAATTGTTTTACGCTGTTTGCCGTGGGAGATACCTATCTGCCGTCCTGGATCGAGCCGGATGAGTCCCGACGGGAGATCCGCATCCGTCACACTCTGGCATGTCTGAAGGTCGCTGAACGGCTGAAATGCAAATGCATTTCCATACCGCCAGGCGGACCTGTCGACGGCATTGGTGAACACGAAGCCTTTGTGTTATTTCGAAAAGGACTGGAACGCGTCATCCCTCAAGCCGAGGCACTGGATATTCATATCCTCATAGAGCCGGAACCGGACCTCCTCATTGAAAATACGTCGCAATTCAAGGCATTCATGAAGGAAATTTCATCGCCGATCGTCGGCCTAAATTTTGACGTCGGTCATTTTTACTGTGTCGGCGAAGATCCGGCCGCGGCCTTTGAGGAACTTTTCGAGTGGATTGGTCATATCCATATCGAGGATATCGCCGATACCCGGATCCACCGCCATCTCGTTCCCGGACGCGGTGCAATCTCCTTTATTTCGGTGTTCAAAGCCATGAAGCGGCTGGGATATGCCGGGGACATCTGCCTGGAGCTTTATCCCTACGTGGATATGCCGGAACTGGCCGGTCGTGAAGGGCTTGCTTACCTGACGCCGATTTTTCAGGATGCCGATCTGAACATCGACGGAATTTCCAATTAAAATTGAGGAATTCCGGAATGACGTCATACTTTGATAACTTGGAACTCAACTTTCGACTTTCATAGGCCGTATACTCCCGGCGCCTCTGTCCGGTCACCATCATGAAAGTCGAAAGTTGAATTGGAACAGATCCGTCATGAATGCGAAACCCTACATCCAGTCCTTTTCAGTCCCTTTTGAATATCCGGTCTATTTTACCGAAGATCTTTTTTCGCCCGACAACACGATTCTGGTGAAGGCGACCGGGCGGCTAAACGAGCTGCGTCGGCACCGTTGCCTGGTTTTCGTGGATGCAGGCGCCGCCGCCGCCCGGGAAGACCTGCTGTTGCGTATCCAAAAGTATTTCGCTCATCATTCCGGCGATATCGATCTTGTGGCACCTCCATCCGTGGTTCCGGGCGGGGAATCGGTTAAAAACGGATGGCGTCATGTTCACGATATCATCAATAAAATCAACGAGTGTCGTCTGGATCGGCAGAGTTACGTTGTCGCTGTTGGTGGAGGAGCGGTACTCGACATGGTCGGATTCGCGTCGGCCGTCGTTCACCGTGGGCTGAGACTTCTGCGGGTGCCGACCACAACGCTGGCGCAGAACGATGCCGGCATTGGCGTCAAAAACGGCATAAATGATCAAGGTCAGAAAAATTATATCGGTACATTTTCACCCCCGTTTGCAGTGCTGAACGATGTATTGTTCCTGTCGACCTTGAGTTTTGAACAATGGATCAGCGGAATTTCCGAGGCGTTCAAGGTTGCCGTCATCAAGGACGCCGATTTTTTTGAGTTTCTGATACGGTCAGCCGCAGCGCTTAAAGCACGTGATCTGACGGCCATGGCAACAGTCGTCGAAAGGTGCGCACTTCTTCACCTGGATCATATCCGAAGCAACGGGGATCCCTTTGAATTCGGCTCGGCGCGACCCCTGGATTTCGGTCACTGGGCCGCTCACAAATTGGAGAATATGTCCGATTATGCCATTGGTCACGGACAGGCGGTGGCCGTCGGCATCGCTCTGGATTCCTATATCGCGGTACGCCTCGGGTTGATGACCCAGGCGGAATGGGGCCGGATTGTCGATGGACTGAAGGCCTGCGGCCTGCCGGTATGGGATGAACGACTCAATCGGCGTGGATCCGACGGGTCCCTGGAAATCATGGTCGGGCTGTCCCAATTCCGAGAGCACCTTGGCGGCGATCTGGCGATTACGTTACCCATGGGGATCGGCCGAAAAACAGAGGTCAACGTCGTTTCACCGGATGATATTGCGGCAGCTGTCGACCGTTTGAGAGATATCGGGTAAAATGTGTGATTCAAACGCTTCAAGAGATGGTGTCGGAGGAGAGACATAGAGATATGTTTGATTTGAAGCGTTATCTCGCTGAAAAGCGTCGGACCGTCAATGCGGCACTTGACCGCCTCTGCGGTGAGGCCGACAGTCCCTTTCGAATCGTTCAGGCGATGCGGTATTCCCTGCTGGCCGAAGGAAAACGTCTCAGGCCCATTCTTTGTATCGCTGCCGCGGAGGCCGTGGGCGGTGGTGAGACACATGCGCTGATCCCGGCATGCGCTCTTGAAATGATTCATACCTATTCGCTCATTCACGACGATCTTCCTGCGATGGATAACGATGACCTCCGGCGGGGGCGACCAACCAACCATATTCAGTTTGATGAGGCTACGGCGCTGCTGGCGGGGGATGCGCTGCTCACGATGGCCTTCGAGGTTCTCGCGGAAGGTGCCGAACAGGAAGGCCCAGACCCGACGCGCAGGCTCAAGGTTATCCGCGAGATCGCCGTTGCTGCCGGCTGCAAAGGCATGATCGAGGGCCAAATGCGGGATCTCGCCGCCGAGGGACTGGTTTTGGATGCGACTTCACTTGAGGCGATGCATTCCCTGAAAACCGGTGCGCTCATCCGGGCATCGGTGGCGGCGGGTGCAATATCGGGCGGTGCGGATGCGGACCGTATTAACGCGCTCCTGCATTACGCAGATCGTATCGGGCTGGCGTTTCAGGTAACGGACGACCTCCTCAACGTGGAAGGGGATCCCTTGGTGATGGGAAAAGCCGTCGGCACCGACAGGAACCGCGGCAAAAGTACCTACCCGGCCCTTATGGGCTTAGAGGGATCGAGGCGGTTTTCGCATGAGCTGATTCAAGAGGCGCTGGCGGCCATTTCGCAGTTTGACGACCGAAGTGAACCCCTGAGGGCCATCGCCGGATATATCCTTCACAGAAAACGATAGACATCCCCTCTACCTTTGTGGCGTCCTGCCGCGGAAAGGTGATGTGGCGGTCTACGTCGCCTTGTTGACCATTGGGTTGGGGGGTGAGATCGACTTCGGGGTCCTCCGGGACGTTCCGCCTGCTTTTTCGAGCCATGCATTGATCCGGTCCCGGATTATCTCTGAATCCATGGTATCCTTTACGTTTTTGATCACGGTGCGTTCTTCGCCGTTTTTGAGCACGGCGATGATATCTGTTGCCCCTTCTCCTTCTTCCGACTCCGGATCCGCATTTTCGAGCCAGATGTTTCTGAGATCCCGGGTTGGAAAAATTTCATCGGAAATGAAATAGGGCAGCGGCCCATGCCGGACCACCATTTCTTTCCGGGTAAGTTGAATGACTGTACGGTTCAAGGCCAGAACAAGCATCCAATATACCGGACCCAGCCACAACAGCACGAACAGCAGTGTTGCCGCGGCGGCTTTAAGCGCCGGCATCTGCCCGGAAACCAGTTTGAGCAGCTCATTGTAGAACAGAATAAAGCTCAAGATGTTCCACACCCCGAAGAATATGCATGCCGCCTTGTGGTAGGGTTCGTACCAGCGGTAGGTTATTTCCAAAAAGTTTTGATCTTCTATGACATTCTGATCCAGGCTCATTCTGCGTACCTCACATTTTATCGAATTCAGACGGCATATGTGTGCCGTTTTTTCTCTCCTTACAGTAAGCATGTTCGGCAAAAACCCAACAAATTTAAACAGCATCAAAAAAACTTGGTGATAGATTTGTCTCTTCTCTTTACTATGGTCTCTGATGATGATAAAGAGAATAGGGAAAAATTACGTTTTTTCTGTTACGTCCCGCCGAGTTATCTAACACCATTGAACTGAAGCACTGAGCTGTATAGCGGTTGACCGAGGGTGGGCTCACACCGTTTGGGGAGTAGGGCGTACTATAAATGCATCCGTGTTTCGGGGATTGAACGAGAAAGGAAATCTTATGGCTGTAGATCTCAACCTTCTTGAACAGCTTGAGATGTTTGAGGGGCTTGAACATGGGGACCTGGAGATGCTGAAGGCGCTTTTCAATTCCATTCGGGTCAGAGAGGGAGAATTGCTGACCCGCCGCGGTGATCCGGCGCAGAATTTCTACATCATTCTTTCCGGCAATTTTATGATCTCCTTCAAGGATGGAAAAGCCTTCACCCTTCATGAAAAGGGCGACGTGATCGGGATGTCCACCATGCTCGAGCCGTTCGATTATCGCGGGACGACACTGGCGCTGACGGACGGCGAGGTTCTTATGGCGGCGGGGGATAAATTCAACGAGCTGCTCCGGGGGAATGCCCGCCTGAGTGAAACGATCATGCGAAGGCTCAACGACGTGATCGCCCAACGGCGTCCCTTCTTCAATGATGAAGGCGCGTCGTCGGATGCCGACAGTATCGCTCCGGAGGTTTGACGTCTCGGTCCAGAGAAATACGGCTTGATCGACCTTTGGGTGATTTGGTATGAAATTAAATCATTTTCGGCGATTGTCGTTGTCATTTGCCCGATTTTCTTTATTTGACGTCTAATCATCACGATCCCTGGATAAAATGCACAGATAAAGGAGGTATTCATTGACCGGTTTTGAAGCCATTTCCGCTCATAATGGTTGGTCCATTGCGGCAGTGGGGATCAGTATCGTATTTACGGGGCTTGTCTTGCTCTCCGTAGCCATCGCCCAACTCCACAAGATACTGGCCTTCTGGGAGGATCGCGACCAATTCTACGAGCAGTTTCGTAAAAAACGCGATAAACACGCGACAACCGAAGAGGTCTGCATCGTTATTCCGGGGAATATTCAGGAGCCTGCCCGACATTTCAAGCTGCTGGCGGACCGCATGGCGGAGCCGTTCGCGCTTCCAAAGCTCCTTGAGAATGCCGTACGATGCGGCATTTCGCATCCCCATTCCACGCTCAACACCCTTCTGCTGTCCGATATCGTCGTTCCGGACGGAGAGGGATATTATCGATGGAACCAAAACGCCCGGTTATGATTTATCGATGCGGCAGAAATTGTCGTAAAACAACAGGAAACAAAGAGGAGCGGAAGCGGAATCCATGGAACAGCTGCTAGATTTGCTTACACAATTTATCAACAATACAGGATACTACATGCTCGATTACCGATATCTGATCATGATCGGCGTCGGGCTCATCTTCATTTATCTCGGCATTGCCAAGAATTACGAACCGTTGCTTCTGGTGCCCATCGGGTTTGGCATTCTCGTCGGGAACATTCCGGTTTTTCAGGGGCTTGGCCTGGGCATTTACGAGGACAACAGCGTCCTGCATTATCTTTACATGGGTGTTACTCTTGGCATCTATCCGCCCCTTATTTTTCTGGGGATCGGGGCGATGACCGATTTTTCGACCATGCTGGCCCGGCCTCTGCTCATGCTCCTGGGTGCAGCGGCCCAGATGGGGATATTTCTTACCTTTCTGGGTGCTCTTGCCCTGGGCTTCGATCCTAAGGAAGCCGCTTCCATCGGGATCATCGGTGGCGCGGACGGTCCGACGGCCATCTTTCTGACCGCTCAACTGGCCCCCAGACTGATCGGGCCCATCGCAGTTGCGGCCTATTCCTACATGGCCCTGGTTCCCGTGATCCAGCCGCCGATCATGAAGCTTCTGACCACGCGAAGAGAGCGACTGATTCGAATGGAGGATCCCCGGGAGGTTTCCAAGAAAGAGAAAATTCTGTTTCCCGTCATCGGGTTTCTGCTCTGCTGTCTTCTGGCCCCGGCAGCCTTGCCGCTTCTGGGTATGCTGTTTTTCGGCAACCTCCTCAAGGAGTGCGTGGTGGCGGAACGACTGGCCGTGGCCGCCCGAACGGTCGTGATCGACACGGTTACCATTCTGTTGGGCATTACCGTGGGCGCCAGCACCCAGGCGGATGTATTTCTGACGCCTCAATCCGTTGGAATATTTATATTGGGCGCCCTTGCTTTTGGCGTAGCGACCGCATCGGGCGTTCTTTTCGCGAAGTTCATCAATCTTTTTCTGCGGGAAAAGATCAATCCTCTTCTGGGTGCCGCGGGGGTTTCGGCTGTTCCCGACTCCGCCCGGGTGGTTCAGCATGTCGGCCATGAGGCGGACCCGACCAATTTCCTCCTTATGCACGCCATGGCGCCCAATGTATCCGGCGTCATCGGTTCAGCCATCGGCGCCGGTGTTATGTGGAGTTTTCTGGCGCGGTAAAAGTGTCGTCTCGGGGCATTCCGAACCAGCGAAATGCCCCGATCACAAAACCTTTACGTCCTTCTACATCCTCGGAAAAATCTTTCCAGTCGACGCATGCCGCTCTTGGTCCCTTTGTCGATTATCAGCCGTTATTCCGGAAGCCACGCCAAAAAATCACAGGCAATGTCGCCGACACCGCGCGGCTTATGGAAATCCTGTTCCGGTTGGAAAAATGCAACGTCAACGGCTGAGCGGTGAGCATCGTGAGGAGAATCCCTTTCGGGAAAAGGGTGTTGATTGTTGGCGTCAAGCGATACTATAGTACGCTCATATGTCGACTTTCGAAAATGGCCGTGTCTCCATGCAAACGGCTTGCGGGACGATAACCTACAGTGATCAAGGAGGGGGAATGATTAACCGAGAGGAATTTTTACGCCAGGTCAAGGTGGACGGCCGGAACTATACGGTGATGGACGTCCGTCTGATGGAAAAAAAAGGCATCGCCGATATTGAAAGGTTGCCCTTTTCCATTCGGATTCTGGTTGAAAACCTGCTGAGAAAGCTGGATGGTCGTGTGGTCAGGGAAGAAGACCTGCTGAATATCGCCCGGTGGCGGAAACGGTACGAGGCGCCGGTGGAAATTCCATATCATCCGGCTCGGGTGCTGATGCAGGACTTTACGGGCGTTCCCGCCGTCGTTGACTTGGCGGCCATGAGAGATGCCATGAAAGCGTTGGGTGGCGATCCTCGGAAAATCAATCCCATGATTCCCGTTGAATTGATCGTCGATCACTCCGTTCAAGTGGATTACTATGGCACCGCCGACGCTCTCAGAAAAAACGTGGCCAAGGAATACGAGCGTAACGGCGAGCGGTACGCCTTGCTCAAATGGGCACAGAAAAGCTTCGACAATTTCAAGGTTGTGCCCCCCAATTCGGGCATATGCCACCAGGTCAACCTGGAACATCTAGGGCGTGTTGTGATTACGGCGACGTCGGACGGCGGTATGGCGGCCTTCCCTGACTCCCTTGTCGGAACGGACTCCCATACGACCATGATTAACGGCATCGGGGTCATGGGGTGGGGTGTCGGCGGCATCGAGGCGGAAGCGGTCATGCTTGGCCAGCCGTATTTCATGGCCATTCCGGAGGTCATCGGTGTACGGATGACCGGTGAACTCAGGGCCGGCGTGACGGCCACGGATTTGGTGCTGACCGTCACGCAGATGTTGAGGGAATACAATGTCGTCGAAAAGTTTGTCGAGTTTTTCGGTCCGGGAATGAAGGGCCTTACTGTTCCCGACCGGGCCACCATCGCCAATATGTCCCCGGAGTACGGTGCTACCATGGGGTTTTTCCCGGTGGACGAAAAGACCATCGACTATCTCGATATAACCGATCGGGAGGCCCAGGCCCGGGTCGTGGAGCGATGCACGCGCGAGCTGGGCCTTTTCTACACCGGAGATGAGACGCCCGAGTACACGGCCGTTCTGGATCTGGACCTCTCCACTGTCTTACCTTCCCTGGCCGGACCTTCGCGGCCTCAGGACCGCATTGTGCTGAACGACCTGGAAAGCCACTTCGACAATATGCTGAAATGCGGTCACGAAAGAGATGCCGACATCGACAACATCTCAAAATTTCTTGACGAGTCGGGTTCCGTCACTCATCGGGAAGCCTACTGCGCGCCGAGCGGCCGAAGACGGTTCACTACGAACATCAACGGCAGGGAGGTGAGCGTGGGGGACGGGAGCATCGTCATCGCCGCCATCACCTCGTGCACCAACACATCCAATCCCTATGTCATGCTGGGGGCGGGGCTTTTGGCTAAGAATGCCGTTGAGAAGGGGCTCAAAGTGCCGCCTCACGTCAAGACCTCCCTTGTGCCCGGCTCGAAGGTCGTGGTGGATTACCTTGAGGATGCCGACCTGATGCCCTACCTTCAGGCCTTGGGATTCCATTTGGCAGGATTCGGATGCACCACCTGCATCGGCAACAGCGGTCCGCTTCATCCTCAGATCGAGCGCCTGATTCGGGAACACGATCTGACGGTGGCTTCAGTCCTCTCAGGAAACCGGAATTTCGAGGCGCGGATCCACCAGGCCGTCAAGGGCAATTTCCTGGCCTCACCGATGTTGGTGGTCGCGTTTGCCATCGCCGGACGGATCGACGTCAATCTCCTCAGGCGTCCCCTGGGTCTGGATCCGAATGGAGAGCCGGTCTATCTCGAGGATGTCTGGCCCCGCCGAAGCGAGATCGAGTCTTTCATCCAGCGGCATGTCAAGCAGACGTTCTACCGGAAGGAATACGCCAGAATATTTGACGGGGACGAATTCTGGGCGGCGCTGGACACCCCTGAGAGCACCACCTTCAAATGGGACGAGGCATCCACATATATCAAGAATCCTCCTTATTTCGAAGGGTTTGACCTCGAAGTAAGAAAAATCGAGGATATCGACGGTGCGCGTCCTTTGCTCCTTCTGGGCGATTCGGTGACTACCGATCATATCTCGCCGGCCGGGGCGATTCCGGCGGAATATCCCGCTGGTCGGTATCTTGTCGAGAAAGGTGTGGACGTCAAGGCTTTCAACTCCTACGGCTCCCGTCGGGGCAACCACGAGGTGATGATGCGGGGCACCTTCGGCAACATCCGGATCAAAAATCAGATGACGGCCCCCAAAGAGGGCAGTTACACCCGAAAATTTCCAGAGGACGAGGAGGCATTCATTTACGAGGCCGCCATGAAATACAAGGCTGATGGGGTTCCCCTGGTGGTGATGGGCGGCAAGGAGTACGGGACCGGCTCTTCCCGGGATTGGGCCGCCAAGGGCACCATTCTCCTGGGCGTTCGGGCCGTTATCGCCGAATCCTTCGAGAGGATCCATCGGAGTAACCTCGTGGGCATGGGTGTGCTGCCGCTCGTTTTCAAGGAAGGCGAGGGATGGCGGCAACTCGGTCTGGACGGTTCGGAAACCTATACGCTGAGCGGCCTGGCGGATATGAAACCCCGAAGCATCATCAAAGTCCGGGCCGTCACAAAGGACGGCGACGTGAGAGAGTTCGAGACTGAATCCAAATTGAACACGGACATCGAGGTGGACTATTTTCAGAATGGGGGTATTCTGCCTTATGTTCTGAGAAAGCTCATGAAGGATTGATACCGCCCGGCTTCCGCTTCCGTCGGATCGGACGGAGGAGCGGAAGCCGGCGGGTAAATGCGGGTGCCGCTTTCGAACCGCTCTCATGGGGTTGATGCCCCTGTATTTCCGCCAAAATAAGGCTTGCATCTCCGACGCAATTTGCGTAAACGTGGGGGCGATTGAAGAAGAGAAACAAAAAAGAAATATTTCAGTATAATGGGAGCGATATCGATGCACTACGAACATCCCCACCGGGTTATCCGGCCGCCGAGCGAGGCTTACAGCATCCTGCTGCAGGCCACCGTCGGCTGTTCCCACAACAAATGTACCTTCTGCGGCGCTTACAAGGGACTTCGCTTCAAGATAAAGTCCGACGAAAGAATTTATGCCGACATTGCCTATGCCGCCCAACATTACGCCGACGTGCGGCGCGTCTTCATCTGTGACGGGGATGCCCTGATCATCCCGCAACAGCGGCTTCTGAACATTCTCAAGGAGATCCAGCGACGGCTGCCCTGGGTTACGCGGGTTGGTCTGTACGCCAATACCAAGGGAATCGATCTGAAAAGCGATGAAGATCTCGCGGCGCTTCACGCCCACGGACTGAAAATTGCCTATATGGGGTTGGAGTCCGGGGATGACGTCACTCTCGACAAGGTGCGGAAGGGCGCTGATGCCGATAAAATGATCAGAATGGGACAAAAGATCCGCAAAGCCGGCATCAAGCTTTCCCTCACGGTGCTTTTAGGCTTGGCCGGAAAAGCGCGTTCCCGAATCCATGCGGAGGCCACCGGCCGGGTCCTCAGCGCTATCGACCCTGAATACGTGGGGGCTTTGAGCCTTATGTTGATTCCCGGAACGCCCCTCCACGACGAATATACCTCGGGGCATTTCGAGTTGATGGCGCCTGAGGAGATGCTCATGGAGTTGCGAACCATGATCGCTCACACCCACATATCCCGAGGACTGTTTCATGCCAACCATGCCTCCAATTACCTGCCCATCAAGGCCAGGCTTCCCAAGGATCGGGAGACCGTCCTCAAGTTGATAGACGAAGCCCTGTCCGGCGGAATCAAACTGAAACCTGAATGGCTGCGGGCGTTATAGGCCATTATCATATCGTTTGAAAGGTCCTGTCTAAAAGGGTGCGCGAAGCCGGAACATCAGTCATGCCGGCCGATATCAACGACAATCGGTCGTCAAGATCCCGATCTGATCGGGACAGAAAAGCGCGATCCGGTTGTCTGCCCTGTTTTTGTCCGATTTTCATGGGCTTACATCTGAAATGAAACATCAAGGAGAAACAATCAAAATGAACCAACCATCGGCGGAATGCCGCGCCATCAACGATCAACTGTGCATCAACACCATTCGC
>OBLN01000576.1_pt1 | contig 13177 bp, 12 predicted proteins | sample 1519301 | NCBI WGS metagenome assembly OBLN01 (sample SAMEA2452533, study PRJEB22499) | sediment metagenome | reverse complement strand
AGCGGAACAAGAACCGCCGTAAAAAGAATTATAAGAATTTTTTTCATTCCGACCTCACCATAAAAATCTATTTTAACATATTTTCATCAGCCAGACGAAGAGCATTCCTGAAAACAGTTCTTCTGAATTCTTTTAAATCAGGGTAACGCCCTTTATCGTTCATGCCTTTCATCTGTCTGTTTGTCAGAATAATAACCGTTAATTTTTTCTCCGGTACATAAACTGCGGACGTTCCCGTAAACCCCAGATGCCCGAAAGTTTGCTCAGTAATATTATCCGCATGTAGAGAACCGGATGTCATTGCAAAGCCAATCCCCTGCCCTGAAGCGTCTTTGGTCAAAAATCTTTTCAGGGTTGCAGGTTTTATATGTCTGCCATCAGTGAGCATGTGATGTTATCCGCATGGAGAGAGCCTGACGTCATTGCAAAGCCTATCCCCTGCTCGGATGCATCTTTCGTAAGAAATCTTTTCAGTGTTTCAGGCTTAATATGCCTGCCGTCCGTGATTATCTCGGTGAGGGATGCAAGCTCCTCTGCCGTGCTGAAAAGTCCGGCGTGTCCCGCCGCACCGCCGAAAGCCATCCGGGCGTTGCCGTCATTGACTCGACCTTTGAGTACCTCTTCTTTCTGCTTAATGCGGCATGCGTCATTTTCAATCATGTCCGCTTCAAAACCGCCAAAGAATGTAGGCATGACATTAACAGAATCCGGGAAAAAGCCTGTGGATTTAAGCCCCAGCGGCTTATAAAACTCATCTTTAACAAACTTTTCAAGTTTTGTGCCGCTGACTTTCTCCACAATCAGACCGATAATCATAAAACCTAAATCACTGTAAACACGCTTTGCTCCCGTTTTATACTCCAAAGGAATATTAAGCAGACGCTCCACAGGCTCATCAAAGCAGTACAAAGGTTCCCACGCGGGCAGACCGGAGCGGTGGCGGAGGAGATCTTCAATTGTCACCCCTGCCTTATCCCCTTCACTGTACTGGGGGAAAAAACTGCTTATTTTATCTGACGGGTCTAGCAGCCCCATATCAGTGAGCCTCATCACAGCGAGTGTGGCGGCATAAACCTTGGTGAGTGACGCAAGGTCAAAAACGCTGCTCTTTTCCGCCGTTCCGCAGGCATTAAAATACAGGTTGTTACCATTCTGCCGGATAAGAATAACGACACCTTCACTAAGACCGTCTCTCACTGCGGATTCACAGACACTGTCAATACGTTGATCTGCAAAAACACTGACAGGCAACATAAAAATTAAGAAAAAAAATGCCGCAGCCAGAGTGTATTTTCTGCCGCCAAAACTGTTGATCTTCATGACGCATATTGTATATTTGTAAGTTGCAATAATCAATGAACTTACGGAGGTAGATTACATGGCGCAGGAAACTGTTCAGTTTAAGGCGGAGGTAAGCCGTCTGCTCGACCTTGTGGTCAACTCATTATATTCCCACAAGGAAATCTTTTTAAGAGAGCTTGTCTCCAACGCATCCGATGCTATTGACAAGCTTCGCTACATTTCCCTCACCGACAGCGGAATACTCGAAGGAGACGGAAATTTCAGAATCAAACTGATACCAGATGCTGAAAATAATACCCTCACAGTATCCGACAACGGCATAGGCATGACAAAGGAAGAAGCCGTACAGGCTCTCGGAACCATTGCCCACTCAGGCACAAAGGAGTTCCTCAACAAGCTTAAATCTGAAGAGGTGAAAAACAATCCCGAACTCATAGGTCAGTTCGGAGTAGGTTTTTACGCAGCATTCATGGTTGCAGACAAGGTTACGGTAATCACCCGCAAAGCAGGCGAAAAAGAAGCTGTGAAGTGGGAATCCGCCGCTGACGGAACTTTCACCGTTGAACCCGCCGAAAAGGAATCCAGAGGAACGGAAATTACACTCCACCTCAAAGATGACGGCAAAGAATACCTTGATGAATACCGCATCAGAAGCATAATCAAGAAATACTCCGACTATATCGAATATCCTGTTGTAATGGATGTGGCAGAAGAGGAAGAAAAAGACGGAAAAACAGAAACATCCGTCAAAGAAGAAACTCTCAACTCCATGAAGGCGATCTGGCTGAAAGACAAATCAGAGGTTACGGAAGAGGAGTACAACGAATTTTACAAACATATCTCCCACGACTTCACAGATCCTCTGAAAACAATACATTACCGTGCGGAAGGAACAGCGGAATTTACTGTTCTGATGTATATACCGTCCAAGGCTCCTTTTGACATTCTCTATAAAGATTTTAAGTTCGGTCCGGCTCTTTATGTAAAAAAAGTGCAGATTATGGAAAACTGCGAGCAGCTTCTTCCGTTGTATCTCCGTTTTGTTAAAGGCATGGCGGACTCAAGTGATCTGCCCCTGAATGTTTCAAGGGAAATTCTCCAGAACAACCGCATGATCGAAGTCATCAAAAAGAACATCACCAAAAAGGTTCTGGATGCCCTTAAAGAGATGAAAGCGAACGAGGCAGACAAGTACGCCATTTTTTATAAAGAGTTCGGCAAAATCCTCAAGGAAGGTCTCCACTACGAGTTCACCAAAAAAGAGGAAATAGCATCACTCCTGATGTTCCGCTCAAACAAAACAGAAGGGGATGAATTCACCGACCTTGAAAAATATGTCGAAAACATGAAACCTGATCAGGAAGAGATTTACTACATTACAGGCGGCAACATTGCTGAACTGAAAAAATCCCCTTACCTTGAATCATTTGCAGAAAAAGGCATCGAAGTCCTTTTCATGACGGACGAAGTTGATGAAATAGTCATACCATCACTCGGAGAATACAAAGGCAAAAAGCTTCACTCTGCTGTTAAAGGAGATATAAATCTTGACAGCAAAGAGAAAACCGAAGAGCAGAAGAAAGAGCTGGGCGGGCTCCTTGATACAATTAAAGAAGCATTGAAGGATAAAGTGAAAGACGTACGCCTCTCCGGAAGGCTTAAAAACACTGTCTGCTGCCTTGTGGGTGATGATAATGATATAGATCCGCACATGGCACGCATGATGGAGGCTATGGGTCAGTTTATTCCTAAATCCAAGAAGATTCTGGAAATAAACCCCGAACATTCACTCTTTACCGAAATGAAAAAACTTCATGAAACAGACTCTAAGTCTTCGGTTCTTAAGGACTATTCAGATATCCTTTTCAACCTTGCCCTGATTGTGGAAGGCTCTGCTCCGGAAGATCCTTCTCTCTTTGCAGGAAAAACAGCGGAACTGATGATCAAGGGAATGAAATAAAACAACACAGGGGGGCTTCATGCTCCCCTTTTTCCTATTCCTTCGAGCATAGTTTTTGCTAATAGATAATAAAATATTTTTTTCGGCGCAAGGAAAGGAAAAAATGTTCATCAATAACCTCTCAAACCAAAAACAAACAGAACCCTATTTGCAGCCAGTCTCAGACTCCGCCAAGAGCCCGGCAGAGCAGGAGTTTCTAAGTATTATCAATGAGCTTCAGTCATCTCAACCAAAAATGCAGAATGGGGATCTCCGTATGCCCTACACCCTGCCCTCTTCTTCAGGCGAAAGCATTCAGGAACGCACAGCTACTCTGGAGAAGATATTTGAAGAGACTCTGAAGGAAATAATGAAAGAAAGAGGGATAGAATCTGATCCTCCTTTTGAGCTTGCAACAGCATCGGACGGTCATGTTTATGTTAAAGGCAACCATCCGGCAAAAGCTGAAATAGAGGACATTTTTTCTGATAATCCCGAATTTGAAAACCTTTTCAGAGGTATATCAGGCAATCATGAACTGATCGCAGCACTGGACACACATGTCAAATTCAGTGAAGATTACGCAATAAACCAGTTAGCCGCAGTCATGAAATGGGCATATCTTTTCAGTGACTCAAATAAATATAACGCCAGCATGAGCATAGACAGTGATGGAAATATTGTCTGGAGTGCGGTTCAGAGTACAGTCTGATACTCCTTCCATTTGTCCGCCAGAATAGCGGGCACAGGCACAGGGCGTCCATTTTTCAGGTTCACAAAAGCACCTGACTGAACGGCGGTAAACACTGTTTCGCCGCCGTTTTTGGTTATCTCCACCTGAACTTCCCACCTTATCTTTTCCAGCATTGTTATGCGGATCTTAGCTATCAGGCTGTCGCCGAACAGGGCAGGACGTTTGTAGTGCGCATGGGTCTTGTTCACTACCGGTGCCAAACCGTTCTTAGCCATCAGCGCCAATGAATAATGATCTTTCAGAAGAGCCGTGCGCAGATCATCCATCCAGCGGATGTAAACAATATTACTTACCACACCGCCGTAATCAATGTCATACCCCTGAATTTCAATTTCTTTCTGAAGAAAAAAGGGATTATCCATTTGCATCTTCCGGAGTTTCTACGGGATACTCTCTGTAGTCATTAGTATCTTTCAGCAAAATGGGATAAATCATAAGGCACACCCATGCATCTGTTGCGGCGTAGTTTTTCTGCTTCTCTGTGAGATCTCTGCGCGCCCAGTTGGTTTTCTGAGCGGACTTAACTATTTTCCGTCCGAGATAACGGGCAGCCAGAGCCCTTGCCCCAAACTGTATTATCCCTTTTTCCGCAGCGATATCTCCGAGGTCTACAAAGCCTTTCTCCTCAAAAGAGGCAAGTTCCTTAAGCTTCTTAATATCGTCCCTGAGCCCGACACCGATTTTTTTGATAGAAGGATCAGAAAAAATATTTATAAGCCCCTCAGGCAGTCCCCCTCCGTTCAGCTGGAACAGATATGCCTTTTCATGCGTGGAAAGCTGAACAAGAGAAACCGGATAACTGACCCCTCTTCTGAATGAGGGTCTGCTTTCCGTATCGAATCCCAGCTCTTTTTGACAGCCAAGCTCCCTGCATACTTCGTCAGCGTGTCCGGATTCCGTAACCGTTACAATTTCCCCGTCAAATCTGATTGCTTCCAGTGAAGCTACATACTCTTTGCTTAGTCTGTTTTGTGTAGATATTATAAGTGCTTCGTCCATTCTTATTTTATATCACCAAATAAGCGGCTCGTAAACCTGCCGCTTAAATTTGTTTAACAACTATTTTTTATCTTTACCTGACACCTTGTAAAAAGCGGGATACAGTATTATGAATAAATTCTGCTGATAGCTATTCCTCCCTGTTCACATAAAATGCAAATACAGATGAAGCAGAACTTTCTAAGGAAAAACAAGGTGTGTATTAAAATAATCTTTAAAAGATTGCCGTTAAGGCTTACTTAAACATATTAATAAAAACAGTTAATAAAACCAATAAGGATTATCATACTTATATAAAAGCATATTCATGAACCTAATAGTCATTTGATCTGATTTTTTTTTTACCTTTATCAATTTTTTTTATTGCCATTTCATAAATTCCGTTAATATTATTTTAAATATAAGATTCTGTTAAGATTGTCCTTTCATTATCTTTATGTTAATATAAAAATGCAAACATACTTAATTGTGAATTTTCTTTTTTTTGACAGGAGACTTCCCGATGCTTTTGAAACTTACTCTTACCGCAACTGAAGTACCGGTCATTTTCAGGAACAGAATAGCCGAAGTTATTAAATCCGCAGCAGAAATCGGCTATGAGTCGCTGGGGATGGGACTCACGGATAAAAGTTTTAAGTTTTTCACGTTCAATCTTGCTTTTTCCAGAGACAGGTTCAAAAAAGAATCTATCGTGTTCGACAATAACTTTGAAGTGCATGACACAGTGTTCTACATACCGGAAAACAAATTTGTCACTCTGTACGTAAGCAGTCCGTATGAGCAGTTTCTTCAGGCTGTACAGAACGGCTTTGAAAAAAAGAGAAACATAGACTTTTCCAGAAATGGTCAGATCCTTGTCGGCGGCAGAAAGCTTACTTACATGCTTGAGAACACAAAGCTTCTCAATAAGCCTTTTACAATTGAATCTTCCGGAGTTACCCTGCACACACATTCTCCTGTGCTGCTGGAAGCGCTGAACTCGAAAAAGCCTATAATCCCACCTGTTGAGGATGGCTACAGCGAACTGGAAGTAACTGAAAAGGAATATTCCGACAGGCTGGCGGAGATATCTTCTATGCGTATTTTCGGAATGACAGGGAAATACCCGCAGGAGCCCATTGTTTTCAAATCAATCAAACTGCGTAAAACAGTTATTAAACACACTTTGGACAAGTTCAGGGAAAAGACCGGCAAGTCTCTCATGATGCTTACCGGCATAACAGGAACTTTTCAGCTTTCAGGACACCCTGATGACCTCTCTCTGCTTGTGGAGTCAGGAATAGGCATAAGAACCACGCAGGGATTCGGAATGGCTGGTCCTGCCAAACTTTAGGGCTTATCACTGCTTTGCTGAATTTATCTCCAGAGCAAAGCTCTCCTCCCACCCTTCAAGGAGTTTTTCAAACTCCTCTGCGGGGACAGGTCTGCTGAAGTAGTACCCCTGCGCCAGATCACACTCAAGCTCACGTAAAAGGCGGAGATGGTCCTCATTCTCCACACCCTCCGCCACGACCTCAATTCCTAAGTTGCTAGAAAGCTGAATGACAGAACGGACAATGGAGAGAGAATCCTCGCTGGTATCGATCCCCTGAGTGAAGGATTTATCTATTTTAATAGTATCTATAGGTATTCTGGTAAGGTAGCCTATGGAGCTGAACCCTGTTCCGAAGTCATCAATGGCGAAGCTTATCCCCAGTGAGCTGAGTTTATCAAGAATATCCATTGTATTGTCAGTATCAACCATTATCGTGCTTTCGGTAATTTCAAGCTCAAGATGCTTCGGCTCCATGCCTGTCTCCTGAAGCACATTCCGCACAGACATAAAAAGATCCTTCTGTATAAACTGCTTCAGTGAAAGATTCACTGCCACTTTAAGTTTATACCCCATCGAACGCCATCTCATGAGGTCCTCGCAGGATTTTTTCAGCACCCACTGACCGATGGGAACAATAAGTCCGGTTTCTTCTGCTATGGGTATAAACATATCAGGAAATACCCTGCCGAGTTCAGCATTATTCCATCTTATAAGAGCTTCCATGCCCACAAGCTCAAGTGTGCGGAGGTTTATCTTCGGCTGATAATACACCTCAAACTCACCGTTATCCAAAGCTCTGTTCAGTTTTGTTTCCACAATGAGCCTGTCTTTGGCTGTGTCATTAAAGTCTGTGGTATATATCTGAAGCATGCCCCGCCCTTTTGACTTTGCACGGTACATTGCCGCATCGGCGTTTTTGGCGACAGTGAAAACATCTTCGCCATCATCAGGGTAAAAGCTTAAGCCTGCGCTGCATTTGAGAAACAACTCGTAATCATCCACCTGAAACGGCTTTTCAAGCTGCTTAATAACGTTATAGGCGATTGTTACGGCTCTGTTTTTATCGGAAAGATCCTCCACAATAACAGTGTACTCATCTCCTCCAAGACGGCTTACTGTGATACTGTCACCCACAGTGCCGACTATGCGGTCTGCTATCTTCTGAAGGAGTATGTCCCCAACATTATGTCCGAGAGTGTCGTTAACATTTTTAAACCTGTCGATATCGATGGATATGAGTCCCACATAGTTGTGGTTTTTCTTAGCTCTGGATATAGCCATACTCAGTCTGTCATGGAACAGGTAGCGATTAGGCAGGTTGGTCAGCGGATCATAGTGAGACTGGTACTTTATCTGCTCTTCATATTTTTTTCTTTCAGTTATGTCGTGCATAACGCCAATATAATGTGAGATATTCCCGTTTGAGTCTTTAATGCTCGATATATTAACCAGTGCGGGATAGAGTTCACCGTTTTTGCGTCTGTTCCATATTTCACCCTGCCATGTTCCTGTCTCTTTCAGCGCTCCCCATAGTCCTTTATAAAAGTGGTTGGCATGCCTGCCGGAGCGGAGGATACTGGTTTTATTTCCGATTGCTTCTTCCTCGCTGAAGCCTGTAATCCGCAGGAAGGCTTTATTAACACTGAGAATAACGCCTCTTGTGTTGGTTATGTAAATTGCCTCAATAGTGTTTTCAAAAACTTTTGAAGCAAGCAGAAGTTTTTCCTCCGACGATTTTCTGTCGGTAATATCTATACCCTGAAGCACAACGCCGAAGCTATTTCCTTCAGTTCCCGCCATTGAAAGGTTCCAAAGAATATATTTCATCTCGCCTGTGCTTATGTTCTTTACTATGGATTCAAAATTAGAAAGCGTATCTGCATTATCCGCCGCTTTCAGAAGCAGTTCTTTAAGCTTTTCACCGGAAAGGCAGGAAAAAATTATTTCAAGGCTTTCTCCGATAGCATCTTGTTCACTTATGCCGGAAAGCTCACCCATGGCTTTGTTGAATATTACAATTTTATTTTCGGTGTCCCACGCAATGAGAGGCACTTTGGCGAAGCTCAGAAAATTGCCCAGATATGCCTGTGTTTCACGCAGTTCCCTGTTCATTGCAGAAACAGCCTCTCCGAGCATGTTAAACTCCTCCACCGGAGTCGGCTCAAAGTCATCTGTGCTGCCGGAAGCGCTTATCTTGTGAGTATAGTCTATAAGATAATGCAGGGAACGCGCGGTCACCCTGTGAAAGCCGTAAACAGAAACTCCGGTCATTATTATAACAAGCAGAATGATGCCGGCTGCCTTGCCTGCTGTCTGTTTTTTCATCATAGCAAGAGACTGGCTTCCGGTAAGCTGATAAATCATCAGCGGAGTTTCGCTGCCTTTCAGAAGAAGAGGTCTGCAGTACGCAGTGAGTGAGCCTGTTGCCCTTAAAACAGTATCAGGTTTCTCGCAGGCTTCCGGAAAAAATTTTGATGCAGTAAATCCGTCAGAAGAGGATATTATTCTGCCTTCTGAAACAAAGGCAACCAACGAACCATCTTCAAATTCCGCCTCGCGTATAATATCCGGCGCTCCGTTTATTATCTTGCCTATGTAAACCCTGCCGAGAACCTGCCCGCTGGAGGGGTGATTAACGGATGAATACCCCAGAATAAAGCTCAGAGGAGCCGAGTTGTCAGGCTTTCTGATTGTATATACCGAACCGCCCGCAGAAACGCTGTTCCCTTTTGTCTGTAAAAAACGGACTATCTCGCTCGTGTCAAAAAACATAGAACCGACATCAATAACATTCGTACCGTCAAATGACACGAAAATCATAATGTCCAGATTTTCCCCTGCGCTTAAATCATATATGGATGCAAAACCGCTCCTGAAATCATCCGAATTAATGTCTGCATTCCTTTCCAGAAGCTGCTTTAAATTTATCCGGAGATCCCTTGTAACCCAGCTGAGATGCTCTATTTCTTTTTCAAAAACCATTGAAGCAGTGTCATGATTACGTTTAAGCAGCCGGGACTGCTCTCTTTTAATGATAATGCCTGCATCAAGGCTGTTCCAAACAAGAATAACCACGGACAGGATTACCGAGAAACCCGTCAGCAGCAGAGCAAGAAATGACGATATCTTAACTGATTTAATTCTATTCATTTTCACCGGAGTACCTGAAGGCTTTCTTTTTTAGTTCTTTTATTTTTTCTGCACTGTCCGATGCGGTGATAAGGCTGAAGTCTCCTGAAAAAATGACAGGAACCTCTTTTTCCATACCGGAAATAACAAGCTTCACCGCTTCTGCCGCCGCTATACTGCTGTCATCATTCATCCGCATGACTGTAAAATCAAGCTCCCCTCTCTCTATCAGCCGCAGTTCCGCTTCACCGCCGCCCCATCCGTTAAGAATAACATTTTCCGCTCCGGAATCTTTCAGGGCTTCCGCCGCACCAAGGGCAATGTCTGTTGAACATGCAAAAATAAAGCTTATATCCGGATATTTCTTTATAATTTCCCTTGTGGCAGCCCGTGCTTTTTCCAGATTGAAATCGGTAATATACTCTGCCTTTTTAGCATATTCCCCCCGCTCTGCAAGTCTTTCCTCAAAGCCTTTTGTCCTGAGATATCCCACTTCTCCTTCTGAGCAGTTAAGAACAGCATAAGATGCATTCTGCCCAGCCATCGAAGCGGCGGAATCAGCCAGAACCGCCGAACCGGAAATATGGTCAAACCCTGTATAAAGAAGGGGACGGCGTCGTTCCCACTCCTTAAGAGGTGTAGTCAGGTTCTGTATTATTATTTTATGTCTGCCTTCAAACAGCAGCCTGCCCACCGCACTGCGCATCTGAGGGGAATCTGCGGAAACAATAATGAAGTCCGCCCCTGCGGAAGCTGCCTGAGCAAGCTGCGAAACCTGTAATCTGGTATCCCCTGAAGGTTTGCTGTGATAAGTAAGCAGGGTATAGTTTATATTAAGCTCTGACAAACGCTTTTTAAGAGCCCGCTCGCTTCGTCTCCAGTAGTCAGAGGACTGAAGCGCAGGATAAACAACGGCTATTTTCACAGGAGTGGTATTAACGGACTTCAAAGGAACCGGTTCACTGCGTACAATATTGGCAAAATTATCAAATTTCCACGCCTGCTCAGGACTTTTCAGCATGTATTCGGAGACAGTATAAAACGACCGTTCATCAGCAAATGCGGCAAAAGAGGTGAGAAAAACAAACAGAAAGAGAGCCTTAGCCCCTTTCATATTAAACCATCTCCTGAATTTTCGCTATAAGCTCATTCACCATCAGAGGTTTTGTAAAATAACCTTCAACACCAAGTTCTTCAGCCTTGTTACGGTCAAATCGGTCACTGGATGCGGTAAGAACTATAACATGTACATCGGGCAGGGTTTTACGGATCTCTTCTATCATAGCCAGCCCTTCCATGTGGGGCATACGGAGGTCAGTCAGAATAACATCAGGCTTTTCAGCAACCGCAGTTTCAAGTCCCTTAAGACCGTCGGGGGCACTCAGCACTCTTCTGAATGTACGCTTCAGCCTAAGCTCCAATGCACTGGCAACTGCCGGATCATCTTCAACGATAAGTACAGATATATCTTTCATTTAATCCTTCCGCCCGATAAAACCATCATGTTTTGAGCTTATATCAAAACACTTTATCTGATAATATTATACTACTGCAAAATTCTTACGGCAATAAATTAAGGAAATGGAAATGGAATTTCAGAGTTCTCTGACGCTGAAAACATTATGAAGCTCAAGCTCCTCCATAAGTGTTATCAGTTTTTTGTCACCGGCGGCAACCGTAAGCTCAATCTTATCAATATTAATGAGCTTAAGCATGTACCCGATAATTGATGAAGTAATGGAAACTGAATCCAAGAAGCGTATATCAATACTGCGGCATCCTGAATCAACAAGTTCCTGAAGAGAATTTTTTACGGTGAGGTAATCATCTATACTTTTAATATTCCCTTTTATTTTAACACTGTTCTCTTCAACAGATACTTGAGCCATGGACACCCTCCTCACTTTTATATAAATACGCTGTATTGAATCATTTTTAACAATATAACATGGTTAATTTTAACATCAAAGAAAAATTACCATCAAAAATATTGATTTTAAACATTAGCTTTAAAAATTGCACGTTTAAAATCTTCCTATTGACCGTTTAATCGGGAAGTTGTACTGAACATCAATGAACGAAAACTTTCAATCCACAGAGAAAGCTGGCATCATTTATATGCTTCTTGCCTCGGCGTTTTTCTCCACTATGGGATACTATGTTAAAATCCTCGGACAAACACTCGGTACGGGTGAAATTGTTTTTTTCAGAAACCTGATAGGGCTTCTGATAATAGTTCCAAGCCTGATAGCACGTCCATCCGGAACAAAGGGCGGAAAGCCGTTCATGCTTGCCATGAGAGGTGTTTTCGGATTTCTCGCCCTGTTTTTTTATTTTTACTCCATAAGTGTTTTGCCTCTGGGTACGGCAGCGACACTCACCAAGATTGATCCTATTTTCACTGCTATTCTTGCTTTCTTCCTGCTTAAGGAAAAACAGGGGATTTTGATCTGGGGAGGACTTATAACAGGATTCCTCGGCGTTGTCATGCTTATGCGACCGGAAACGGGCGGAATCAATGCGGGAAGCCTCAGCGCTCTTTTAAGCGGACTTTTTGCCGCAGCCGCTTACACAACAGTCAGAAACCTTCGTGAGTATTACTCACCCAGAGCAGTTGTAGCCTCATTCGCTGCAGCAGGAGTAATAGGTCCGCCAATTGTTTATGCGGCAATTTATTACACTCCTCTGGGAAATGAGGCTCTTAGAGGGCTTTTTCACAGACTTCCGTCAGGTGCTTATGAATGGTACTGCATTATAATGGTAGGGCTGCTTGCCACTGTTTCACAGTATTTCCTTACCAAAGCCTACTCCCTCGCCAGAGCCTCAATCGCCGCTTCAGTAAGTTACTCAGGGCTCTTTTTTGCCACCTTGGCAGGCATAATGGCTGGCGATAAAATACCTGATTTTATAGGAATATGTGGTATACTATTTATAGCATTAAGCGGTATGACAGTACACTTCAGTCAGAAACGGAGGAATTGATGGACAAAGCAAGAACCGTAACCATGAAAGGCAACCCAGTAACACTCGTCGGAAATGAAATCAAAATCGGAGACAAAGCTCCCATGTTCACCGTGCTTGACGGCGGCATGCAGCCTGTCACCCTTGACACTTATAAAGGAAAAATAAAAGTAATAAGTGTTACCCCATCACTGGATACGCCGGTCTGCGATCTTCAGCTCCGCAGGTTCAACAGTGAAATAGCAGCGATGGGCGACAAATATGCAGTAATAAACGTCAGCATGGATCTTCCCTTCGCTATCAAGCGGTTCTGCACCACCGCAGGCATAGAAAACGCTGTTGCTGCAAGCGACCACAAAGAAGCTGCATTCGGAACTGCATACGGTGTGCTTATTAAAGAACTCCGCCTGCTTGCCAGAGCAGTTTTCGTTGCAGATGAGAACGATAACATAACCTATGTTGAATATGTGCCGGAAGTTACTTCCAGCCCTGATTTCGACAAACTTATAGCTTTTCTGAAGAAATAGTAAAGATAGCGCATGGAATAGCAGCCCCCCCAGCGGGGCTGCACCGTGCGGATATAAAAAATCCTTTCCCGCCGTTACCCCCTGCCTTTATTCATGTTAATAACGGCATCCGCCACAAAAAGACCCACACAAACCCATATCAGCCCGAAGGTTGCTCCATGAACCGATGTGAACGGCTCGGAATAGACAAACACTCCGATAAGTAAATGAAGGGTCGGTATTGTAAACTGAAAAATTCCTATTGTTATAAG
>OBLN01000574.1_pt1 | contig 13216 bp, 11 predicted proteins | sample 1519301 | NCBI WGS metagenome assembly OBLN01 (sample SAMEA2452533, study PRJEB22499) | sediment metagenome | reverse complement strand
ATGGCCATTTCGGAATCTGTAGAAGGTAGAATGTAGAAGGTAGAAAAAAGCATTTTGCACCTGTCACCTGATACCTGATACCTGAAACCTGATACCTGTCACCTTCTCTCCAACTCTTCAACTCTCCAACTTTCCAACTCTTCAACTTTCCAACTTTATCTTAAGCGTCTGAATCATATCCAGGGTCATGCTTTCCAGATCGTATTGCGGCGTCCAGCCCCATTCCCGCCTGGCGGCGCTGTCGTCGAGGCTGTCCGGCCAGGAATCGGCGATGGCCTGGCGCATGGGATCGATCTGGTATTCAATCTCAAATTCAGGGATATGGCGGCGGATCTCCGCGGCAAGGGTAGCGGGAGTAATGCTCATTGCCGTTACGTTAAATGCATTGCGGTGAACGAGTCGTTCCGCCGGCGCCTCCATCAATTGAATGGCGGCGTTCAACGCGTCCGGCATGTACATCATGTCCAATGTGGTTTCGGGCTTGAGAAAGCAGGTGAATCGCTTTGTGCGGATGGCCTCATAAAATATCTCGACCGCGTAGTCCGTGGTTCCCCCTCCGGGCAGGGTCTCATTGGAAATGATACCCGGATACCGGACGCCGCGGACATCCACGCCGTAACGGCTGAAATAGTAATCACACAGCAATTCACCGGCAACTTTGGTGACCCCGTACATGCTGGTGGGGCGTTGCAGGGTGTCCTGCGGCGTATTCTGTTTGGGAGTACCGGGTCCGAAGGCGGCGATGGAACTGGGGACAAAAACGGCGCACCCGTGTTTTCGAGACAATTCCAGTACATTGTACAAACCGTCCATATTGACCTTCCAGGCCAGGTGGGGGTTGCGTTCACCCACTGCGGAAAGAATCGCAGCCAGGTGAAACACCGTGTCAATGCGGTATTTCTCGATCACCCGCCCCATTTCCTGGACGCAGGTGACATCCAGGCGTTCGAAAGGGCCTTCGCGCAGAAATTCAGCAGCGGGTTCCTTCAAATCACTTCCCACGACATTCTCCATGCCGAATCGCTCGATCAGGAGTCGTTTCAATTCAGTGCCGATCTGTCCCGAAGAGCCGGTCACCAGGATGCGTTTCATCGATCCACCTCGGAAAAAACAGAATGCCCCAGTGTAGCGGATGACCGGGAATCTTGTCAAGCAGGTCAGCGTTGATTTCAGTCCCGGGCGGGAGTAAGATGAAACATCGTAAGCCCGGATTCTTCCGTTGCAGAAAATACCTGGGAGCCTGTCATGAACAGCTTGATCATCCTGATCTTTTCGGCGGCCTGGATCGTGGCCGCTTACCATTTTTATGGTCGACGCCATATTCAGAACCGCCTGATCGCCCCCCTGGACCAGAAACCCACGCCGGCGCATGAGCGCCAGGACGGCATGGATTATTCGCCCGCACCCCGCCTGGTGCTGTTCGGTCACCATTTTTCCTCAATCGCCGGTGCCGGACCCATTGTCGGACCCATTATCGCCGTAGCCGCATTCGGCTGGGGGGCGACCGTGCTGTGGCTGCTGCTCGGCGGCGTATTCATCGGGGCAGTGCATGACTACCTTTCGCTGATGATTTCCGCTCGCCACGGCGGCACTTCAATCGCTTCGAGCGCGGACCGGGTCATCAGCCCCCGCGCACGCCTGCTCTTTCTCTTGTTCGTCTGGCTGGCGCTGATCCTGGTGATCGCCGTATTCGCGGCGTTTTCGGCCCAGATCATGATTACCCGTCCTGAAACGGTTCTACCCACCTTCCTGTTGATTCCCCTGGCCATGATCTTCGGCTGGGCCCTGCAGGGAAAACGCCTGAAACTGGCTCCGGCTACCATCCTGGCTATCCTGGGGCTGGTCGGGTTGATCCTGCTCGGGCTGAAAGTGCCCGTTACGTTGCCGGCTTCCCTGCATCTTCTGCCCGCTGCCCTGACCGGCGGTGCGGGAGGCGCGTTCCAGGTATGGTTTCTATTGCTGATTCTTTATGCCTTTTTCGCCTCCATCGCACCGGTATGGCTGTTGTTGCAACCCCGCGATTATATTTCCAGCTGGGTCCTGGTAATCGGGGTCACCACCGCGGTTGCGGGCATCTTCATGGTGCATCCGCCCATGCGCGCGCCGCTGTTTGTCGGCTTCTCGAACCCGGAGCAGGGACCGCTCTTCCCCTTTCTCTTTATAATCGTGGCTTGTGGGGCCGTTTCGGGATTCCACAGCATTGTGGCGGGGGGAACCTCATCCAAGCAATTGGATTCCGAACGGGACGGCCTGTTTGTGGGCTTCGGTTCCATGCTGGCGGAAACCCTGGTGGGAGTAATCACCGTCATCGTAGCAGGCGGAGCCATTGCCTGGTCGGGTGAAGGTAACCTGTCATCGTTGCTGAGTTCGGGAAACCCGCTTGGTGTCTTCGGCACCGGATTCGGGCGTTTGACGGCGTTTATCTTCGGGCCGGCTCCCGGGGCCCTGGTCGGCATCACGATTGTCAATGTATTCATCATGACCAGCCTGGATACCTCTGTCCGCCTGGCTCGCTTTATCAGCGGTGAAATTATTGAAACCCGCTTGCCGCGATTGAAAGACAAACGTGTGGTCCTGACGCTGATTCCCATCATCCCGGCCTTTCTTCTGGGCGCCTCCGGTGAATGGCGCAGCGTTTGGCCGGTGTTCGGGTCCGCCAATCAATTGGTGGCCGCCCTGGTGCTGATCATCGCGACCGCTTACCTCTATTCCCGCGGAAAGCCGGTCCGCTATACGCTCTGGGCAACCGTCTTCATGCTCATCACCACCACTACGGCCCTGTTGATCCTGGCCCGCAATTACCTGTTCTCGGATTCGCCCCAACCCGTCCTGGGGATTTTGTCCCTTGTTCTGACGTTGCTGGCCTTGCTCATGACCATCGAAGGCTGGAAACTGCTCTCTTCCCGCAAGGGTTTGCATCCTGCCGGAAAATAGGGTATATTCTACCTTTACGCCCCTGGGGCGTGAGCCGGTCGACCGGTTCCCATTCCCCGACCCAACGGCAGATCACCGAGGAGGATTCCATGGCTGAACAGAAAGCCAGTAATATTGTCTGGCATGAGCATAATGTGAAAAGAGAGGAACGCGAACAACTGCTGAAACAGAAAGGAGCGGTCTTGTGGTTCACCGGCCTGCCCTCCAGCGGCAAGTCCACCATTGCCAACGCCCTTGCCCGGCGCTTGCATGAGGAAGGCCGCCTTTGCTATGTACTGGACGGCGATAATGTCCGCCATGGATTAAACAAAGACCTGGGCTTCTCGCCGCAGGACCGGGAAGAAAACATCCGCCGCATCTCCGAGGTCGCGGCGCTCTTTGCCGATTCGGGCGTCATCGCCACCACGGCATTTGTTTCCCCCTACCGCAAGGATCGCGATTTCTGCCGCCAGTTGCTGGGGCCCGGGCGCTTTTTCGAAGTGTTTGTCAAGACATCGGTGGAAACCTGCGAAGACAGGGACCCCAAGGGCCTGTACAAAAAGGCCCGCGCGGGCGTGATTCCTGAATTCACCGGCATCTCCGCCCCTTATGAGGCGCCGGCGAACCCGGAAATCACGTTGGACACCGAGTCCATGAGCGTGGACGAAGAAGTCGATTTCATCCTGGACCATCTGCGCGAGCAGGGAGTGATATAAACAATAGAGTTGGGGAGTTGGGGAGTTGGGGAGTTGGGGAGTTGGAAAGTTGGAAAGTTGGAAAGTTGGGGAGTTGGGGAGTTGGGGAGTTGGAGAGTTGGAAAGAAGGTTTCAGGTATCAGGTGACAGGTGCAAAATGCTTTTTTCTACCTTCTACATTCTACCTTCTACAGATTCCGAAATGGCCATTGGCCGGAGGCGATGGGCAAGTGGCAGGAGAGACGAGGCAACAGGTGTACAGGCGGTTCGAGAACCGCCCTGTAGAAGGCTGGCTGTCCCCAAACCCGAAATCCCAAACAAATTCAAAACAAAAACACTGCGTAATCAACCACGGAACACACTGAAGGGGAACAATGTGACAGGCGGAAACGCGCTATCCATCACAGCTCCGGGGAGTCTCTACATCACAGCGCGGCAGGTAGCTTCATCACCGGACTCCAGCTTTTCCCATCACCGTCCAGCTGAAGCCGTTGAGAGAGTTGGAGAGTTGGGGAGTTGGAAAGAAGGTGACAGGTATCAGGTGACAGGAGGCAGGACATGCCAGACAGACACCTGCCCCTTGCCGTTTTCAGTTGAGAGAGTTGAGAGCGGCAGCACGGTTCCCTTATTCATGCTTCCCGGTGATGGAAACCTCAAGCGCGGGTGATGGGGCGACGGGGAGTTCAAGTGATGAGAAATCGTACAGTCCGGTGATCAAAAGGTCGAGGCGTTCCTGATTCCTGCAATCTGCCTCATCTTACCTCCGGTCCCTGTGCAATCTTGACTTGATCGCCTTGCGCGGGTATAGTAAAGAGAAATGGCGAAGCGTCGCTCGACAAAGGGTTCGGAAGCGGAACTCACCTTGCGGAACGAGATTCTGGGGATTATCTTTCTCTTTTTCTCCGTATACCTGATTTTTTCCGTGTTCAGCTTTTCTCCGGTGGACCCGAGTTTTTTCCACGAATCGATGCGCGATTCGGTGGCCAATTACGGTGGACGGCTGGGAGCCCAGTTGTCCGCGGTATTGTTCAACCTGTTCGGTTATGCCGCTTACGGGATTGTTTTCTATTTCCTGATGATTACCGCATATTTTTTCCTCAATCGGGGGATCGCGCGCATCGGCACCAAGAGTGCCGGCTATCTGTTGCTGGTTCTGGCGGCCGCGGGCTTTATCACCTGCGTGCACCCGCAGACGGTGGTGGATGGGATTCCCCTTCACACCGGCGGAATGGTGGGGTTTTTTCTCAACAGCTTTGTCCGTGCCGAATTGAAGCCGTTTTTTACGGGCGGGCTTTTTCTGATCCTCATGCTGGTGTCTCTGGTGGTCATCGCCAAGGTATCGTTGCGCCGCATCCTGAAGTCGATCTGGGAATTACTGAAAGTCTGCGGCGGCTGGCTGGCGGTGAAGTGGAACGTTTTTCAGAAGCGTCGCAGCGCCCGCAGGGTTCAGGCCAAGTACCGCCGCGAAGCCGGGGAATCCGAAAGCGCAAGCAAGGCCGCAAGGCCTGTAAAGGAGAAACCGGCCCCGCCCCCGGGCGCCGGCGAAGCCCGGCGTATCGCCAGGGAGCCCAGCCGCATACCGGAAGAGAGTTTTCTTTTCACGGATGAAGATACCGGGCTGATGCAAAGTACCACGTATACGCCGCCCCCGTTGACGTACCTGGATGCTTCCACGGAAAAGAGCCAGATCGATTTCAAGGAGTTGGACCACAAGCGGGATGAACTCACCGCCGCGCTGGAGGAATTTCGTATCCAGGGGTCGATCCGTGAGTATACGCCGGGTCCGGTGATCACGACTTACGAGTTTGAGCCGGACAGCGGTGTAAAAGTCAAGGACGTGACCAACCTTTCGGAGGACCTGGCCCTGGCAGTCAAGGCCCAGTACGTGCGCATTGAGCGCATTCTGGGTAAACGCGCCATCGGCATTGAAATTCCCAATCGCAAGCGCGAAACCATCCACTTGCGCGAAATCCTGGAATCGGACGAGTACCGGCGTTCCAGTTCGCCGTTGACTCTGGCATTGGGTAAAACCAAGAGCGGCGAGATCTTCACCACCGACCTGCGTGAAATGCCGCACCTGATCGTGGCCGGCGCTACGGGAAGCGGCAAAAGCGTGGCCATTCACTCCATCATCCTCAGCATTCTCTACAAGGCGTCTCCGGCGGACGTGAAATTCGTGCTGATTGATCCCAAGCGGGTGGAACTGGCCATTTACAACCGCCTGCCCCACCTGTTGACGCCGGTGGTGGTCAACACCAAACTGGCCAAGAACGCTTTGGACTGGGCGGTGTGGGAAATGGAACAGCGCTATCAGAAGATCGCCCGTCTTCAGGTGCGCAACATCGATCAGTACAATAAAAAGCTCGAGTTGCTGATTCAGAGCGGAGACGAAATGCTCGAGCGCCTGGAAGACGCCGAGCGCATTCCCTATGTGGTGATTATTATCGACGAGTTCGCCGATCTCATGATGGAGAGCTCGCGTGAAATCGAGGACGATGTGGCGCGGATCGCCCAGAAAGCCCGCGCCGTCGGCATTCACCTGATCCTGGCCACGCAACGGCCTTCCACGGACGTGATCACGGGTACGATCAAGAATAATTTCCCTTCGCGCATCGCCATGGCCGTGCCATCCAAGTTTGATTCCCGCACCATTATCGATGTCATGGGCGCGGAAAAGCTGCTGGGGAATGGGGACATGCTTTTTCTGCCGCCGAAAACGGCCAGCCTGATCCGTCTTCACGGGGCGTACGTGTCTGAAGAGGAAACATTGCGCGTGATCAATTTCCTGGCCAAGAAAGAGAAGCCCCAATACGATACCCAGGTGATCAAACCGCGCTCCAATGCGGCGTCCGCCGCCGGAGAAGGCGACCTGGATGAACTCTTTCACGAGGCGGCGGCCGTGGTGATCGAGACCGGACAGGCATCGGCCTCATTCCTGCAGCGACGCATGCGCATCGGCTACGCGCGGGCGGGTCGCCTGATCGACCAGTTGGAGGCCAGGGAAGTGGTCTCACCTCCCAACAGCCGCAGTCAGCGTGAAGTGCTGATGAGCATGAGCGATCTGGAAAACCTGGATGAATCCGATGATGAAGCTCCGGATTGAGCGATTCCCTTGAGGGTTTTTCGGGCATATCTTTTCCATGTGTTCGCTTTGTGGTAGAATGGCGGCATGGAGCGCGGGTTTTCCATTGGAAATCTGGATATCGCGGCAAACCCCCCGTTTTTTATCCTGGGCCCTTGCGTGATCGAAGGCCGCTCCGAAACGGTTGATATCGCACGTCGCGTCCGCAAGATTGCCGATGATTTGAACCTCAGCGTTGTTTTCAAAGCTTCTTTTGACAAAGCCAACCGTTCCTCTTTAAACTCCTATCGCGGCCCCGGATTGCGCGAAGGCCTGGATATATTGCGCGCCGTCCGGGATGAAACCGGACTGCCGGTGATTTCCGATATTCATGAACCCGCCCAGGCCGAATCCGCCGGGAAAGTCCTGGATGCTCTGCAGATCCCCGCATTTCTCTGCCGCCAGACCGACCTGCTGCTCGCCGCCGGAGATACCGGATTACCGATCAATGTCAAGAAAGGCCAGTTCATGGCTCCCGGAGATATGGCCCGGGTGGTGGAAAAGATCCACTCCACTGGAAACCGGCGTGTCATGTTGACGGAACGGGGCTCCTTTTTCGGCTATCATGATCTGGTGGTGGACTTCCGTTCCATTCCCGTCATGAAATCTTTTGAGGTGCCCGTAATTATTGACGCCACTCACGCGGTGCAACGTCCGGCGGAAGGCAGGGTATCCGGCGGGCAGCCGCAGTTCATTCCGCATATCGCCGCCGCCGGAGTGGTGTGTGGCGCGGATGGCGTGTTTCTGGAGGTCCATCCCCACCCGGAAAAGGCGCTTTCGGACGGTGCGAATTCTCTGCCCCTCGATCATCTGGAGAAATTGTTGATTCGTCTGCGAAAACTGCACGGAGTGAGTTGATGGATTGCCTGGAAATCGCCCGAAACGTGCTCCGGATTGAATCCAGAGCCATCGAGTCAGCGGTTCAGCGATTGGATTCGCAATTCACGACAGCGGTGGAACTGGTATTCGCCGCCCGGGGTCGCGTGGTGATCACGGGAATGGGAAAATCCGGACTGATCGGTAAAAAAATCGCGGCCACCCTGACTTCCACGGGGACACCAGCCGTGTTTCTTCACCCTTCCGAAGCCCTGCACGGCGATATCGGCATCATCATGGCCGATGACGTGGTGCTGGCGCTGTCCACGAGTGGAGAAACCCAGGAAGTCGTGCGCCTGATCAACCTGATCCGCCGGATCGGCGTCAAACTGATCGCATTTGTGGGGCGTACCGGGTCCACCCTGGCGCGCGAGAGTGATTGCTTTGTGGATTGCAGCGTGGAAAGCGAGGCCTGCCCGATCGGCCTGGTTCCCACCACATCGACCACCCTGACATTGGCCATGGGAGACGCCCTGGCCATTGCCCTGATGGAGAAAAAGGGGTTTCGAGAAGAGGATTTCCGCTTCAACCATCCCGGGGGAGCCATCGGGAAAAAGCTTCTCAAGGTCGGTCATCTCATGCATACCGGGAGTGCCCTGCCCCGGATCAAGCCGGCGGATCGCATGGATGCCGTGATCCGCGAAATCAACCGGAAAGGTTTTGGTGTGGCCGTGGTGACGGACGATGACGAACGCGTCCTCGGTGTGATCACGGATGGTGATCTGAGACGCTCCCTGCTGCATGATTCCGGCCTGCTGCAACGCCGGGCGGAGGATTGCATGACGAAAAGCCCCCGCGAAGTAACTGAAGACCGCCTGGCGGTCGAGGCGCTCAAGGAAATGGAAGATCACCGCATCACTTCGCTGGTTGTCACGCGCGGTGGTTGTCTGGTCGGCTTGCTGCACCTGCATGATTTGTGGCGTACGGAGATGTTTTAACATGAATATGGATCAGAAGGAATTGGCCAGGCGCATCAGGATGATCATCATGGACGTCGACGGCACCTTGTCGGACGGCCGGTTTTTCGTGCTTCCCGACGGACAGCAGGTTAAATCGTTTGACGTAAAAGACGGCACGGGGATCGTTTTTGCCGGCCTGGCGGGAATCGTTACCGCCATTATCACCGGAAAGCGCAGTGAAGCCGTGCGCCTGCGCGCGGAAGAACTGGGCATCAGTGAATACTACGAAGGGGTCCACAACAAGACCATTCCCTTCAACGACCTGTTGGAAAAGTACGACCTGTCCAAAGAGGAAGTCGCCTATATCGGTGACGATATCGGCGATGCCGAAGTCATGGGCATGGTGGGCTTTTCCGCGGCGGTGGGGGACGCCCACCCCCTGATCAAGCGCATATCCCACTTCATCGCCAAGCGGTACGGCGGTCGGGGGGCGGTGCGCGAAGTGATCGATTTTATCCTGGACGCCCAGGAGCGCTGGCCGGAAATCTTTGTCAAACTGAACAGCCAGGAAAACGCCGAAGAAACCCTGCGCAAGATCAACGGCTGATTGACGGGCGCGTTGACTTCCCCGGACCGATTCACCTACAATCAGGCAATGGCATCCATCTACCTGGTTTCAGATATCCATGCCGGCGACCCGGCCGGGAAGTCCGGCCGGCGTGATTTCCTGGATTTCCTCGGATTCCTGGAAGAGTGTGATTGCGAATTGTACATTCTGGGTGACCTGTTCGACTTCTGGTTTGAATGGCGCCATGTGGTGCCCGGGGGGGCGTTTGATATCCTTTACCGTTTGCGCCGCCTGGTGGACGCCGGCCGGCGGGTGGTGTTCCTGCCGGGAAACCATGATTTCGCGCCCGGAGATTTCCTGTCGCAGGAGGTGGGTATTGAACTACCCGGTGAGAGCATGGCCCTGGAAGTGGATGGCAAACGCTATTTTCTCAGCCATGGCGACGGCCTGGCCGCCAGGGATCGTGGTTACCGGGTTCTGAAAAAGATCCTGCGCAGTCCCTTGTCGCAATGGCTTTTTCGCCATTTTCTGCATCCCGACTGGGGTATGGGGATGGCACGCGCCAGTTCCCGCGGAAGCCGCCGTTATCGCCGTATCGATCGGGATGCCTGGGCAAAGGATTACCTGGCGGCCGCGCGCCGGATCACCGCTTCCGGCTTTGACGGAGTGGTGTTGGGCCATGTGCATGAGCCCATGCTGTTTCGCGAAGGGGGGCGGGTGTATGCCAATTGCGGAGATTGGCTGGAGCATCGATCCTGTATCCGCATCGAGGCGGGGGAACCCTGCCTGGCGGACTGGGACCCGCAGGCAAAATGTTTACAAACACGCGCGCCTGACGTAGAATAGGGCGGTATTTCATTCCAGGAGGCAGAGATGAATCAAAAGAAAATTGAAGCGATTTTTCCGGACCTGCATAAAATTTCCAAAAAAGAACTGCGCGAGAAAGTGGTTCAGACCTGGGCCGAATCGATTCGACGCGGCGGCTGGGAAGTCGAGGATCTCAAGGACGTGCCTTTCACACTACTGATTCCGGATACCAAGATCGATCTGATCCAGCATACCAACAACGTCACCCGCACGGCCCTGGTGATTGCCAAGGAATTGGACGGATATTATGACGGCCTGAAAATTGATATGGATATCCTGCTGGCCGGTGCCATTCTGCATGACGTGGCCAAACTGATGGAATACGATCGGCGTGACGGCAAAGTGGTTAAAAGTGAAATGGGCCAGTACCTGCGCCACCCCATCAGCGGTGCGGCCATGGCGGCCAAGCATGGACTGCCCGACGAAGTGGTGCACATTATCGGTTCCCATTCCAAGGAAGGCAACTTCGCCAAGCGTACGGTGGAGGCCATCATTGTCCACCACGCTGATTTTCTCAACTTCGAACCGTTCCACCAGTAGGGCGTTCTGATTTTCAGCGGTTATCCGGACCGATCTCTTCTACGCTGCTGTCGACTTCAAAGTAGCGGTAGTTCTTATACTCCTGGGTCAGGCGGTAAAACTCCACGCGGCGGTGCCGGGTTTCCAGGTAGGGGGTCACCACGCTGGTGGCCCGGCCTCCATGAGTTTCGCTCGCATAGGGGATCAGTGTACGGTGCGTACCCACGCGTTTATCGAACACGTAGCTCTCGGAAAACTCGGTTCTGGAGGGAAAACGCAGCCCGTTCCGTTTTTCCAGGTACCAGTGGACCACATTCAGGTCCAGTTTGGCCGACATTTTTTCCGCAGCGGCTTCCAGGGCCTGGCTGCCCTGAACCCCACGGGGATTCATCTCGATTTTAAGCACGGATCCATTGTCGACGTCGACCCAGACCCGTCCCTGGGCCAGGGGTCCTCTGCCGGGGTTGCGGGGTGTGACATCGACTATTGCGCAATTGCGCCCTTTCAGGCGTTGGCTCTCTGTCAGATGATAGCGGTAGTTTCCGCGGTTTCGCTCTCCCAGCAGGGTTACCGGCATGAACACCGAGTATAGTGCGGAAAAGCGCGTGGACAGGGCGGCGTTCGGAGTGTTTACGCGCTTGTGGCCCTCCATGATCAGCGTACGTTGCTCCTGGATGGAGCCTCCGCCCACCACCTGGTAGTCGTAACGCCAGTGGCGTTCTATTTTTTCCACGCGTTGACTCAGGGGGTTTTTTTCCAGTGTAACCTCATCGACCCATTCGGTGCAGGTGAAGCGGAATGCCGCCCGCTGCAGGCGCCTGCAATAATCCGCCGCCTTTGCCAGTACGATATTCAGTTGCGGGTCGGCGGGTTCGTTCCCGGCTTCCGCCTGTGGTTCCGCATGCGTTGAGGGGGCCTGAATGCGGTTGTAACTGCGGGCGCTGGTTCCCGACATCCGGTCCCGGGCCGTCACGGTCACCAGGTATTCTCCGGGATCGGGAAAATTCATTTTCATCTCCACGATCGATTGTTCAGCCGGGGGATACAGGATTTTCTCAAATTGCAGGGGTTCTCCGTTTCCCGCTTCCGCGCGCACGGTGATATGAATGTCTCCGTGAAGTGTGCCGGATTCGTCTGTTTCGCGCAGGTAATCGGCCACCTCGAAACGCAGCCGGCCTTCGCTCATTGTGGGCTCCGATATCCGTAAGGGCTGGATTTCGCGGGCTTCCAGTCTGCGGGCATACACCGCTTCCAATTCCGGTTGAGCGAGGCGGATTGTGACTTTGGGCTGCAGCGTGGGGACACCCGGTCTATACGTGAGCACATAGTAGATATCCGGGTGTGCGGCGGCTTGCGCCAGGGCGGTTGTCAGCCGGGTCGTGTCCTGGACCCGGCCGCCGGTGTCCGTGGCGATGCGGCGAAAAGCGGATTCCCAGGATGAAAAGGCGGGCATCCAGCGCAGTTGTTCCGAATCCGTGGTTTCCCCGGCGGCATCGCTGAGAAAGAGGTGAAAGGTCGCTCCGGCGCCGATGAATAATGAGCGCAGGTCCCGGGCCTGAACCGCCATGTCCGTGGCCAGGCGAATTTTTTTATCGCATTCATCCACAAAGCGTTTGAGCGCCGAGGCGGTTTCCTGCCCCATGGGCGCATCCAGGAAAAGGCGACTGCGTGAATGGATCAAGGGCAGCCGCTCATTCTGCATGAAAAGCAGGGCCCATTTTTCGGTATTCACGGCGCCCAGGGCCGCGGCCAGTTTTTGCAACATGGATGGTTGCCCGCGCAGGCGGCTGAAGCGGTATTCGTCCAGGAACCCGCGATAATGATTTTCAAATTCATTGCGCAGCACGTGTTCGGGGATTTTGAAGGCGGCTTTTTTTTCGGCGTTTTCCAGCAGGGCCTGATGGAAATTCCGTACGCTTTGTTCCAGGTTGGCCGCGAGGTGGTCTTTCTGCAGCTTTTTCTGTTTCAGATCATTGCCGAGGCTGGCGAAAAAAGTCGCCAACCTGTCTTTCTCCGCCTGCGGAGAATGGATCAGAATCGTCTGCCGATCATTGCTGAGAACCACCCGGTCACCTGGGCGGAAGATCTTTTCGACGAAATAGGCCCAGGTCTGCGGCCATTCGCGGCTCTCTTCATTCCACCACAACAGGAAAAGGAACAGCCTTCCCCGCGGTATTTCTGCCTTCCCGGAGGCTGAGGTCATTTCCGGAGACAAGGCGCGGCGAATTTCACGAAAGCTGGTGACCTGAACGGGCTGACCGTCTTCATAAACGGCAATGTCTTTTCGTGTCAGCCCCGAGACGGGGTCCCCGCCGTTGAATACCCGGACCACAATCTCGCGGTTGAGCACATCCACCCTTTCGATTACTTCGTCCTGCGCCTGCAGGCCGCCAAGAGACATCAATACCATGAAGCCCGATACCATCGCGATCTGTAACCGTGTCGAACCGTTGATCATTTCTACTCCCGATGCGGGGGGACAAAGTACCTCACCCTGCTCATACTACGGGGAAACAGCGTGAACGGATGACAGCACAGGCGGACAATATGGGGATCGGCAAAAGGCGGGGGGAAACCTAGTCGAAAGTCGAAAGTGAAAAACAACGGCCAGGGTCGAGGGGCAAAGGGGAGCGAGGCGCCGGGAAAAGAGAAGTTGAGAGAGTTGAGGGAGGACAAGAAGTGGGGAGGAATGATTTGACTTGACTGGTGAACTGAATTCCCGCCCTCAACTCTCTCAACATCCTCAACTTGTTTTTTT
>OBLN01000572.1_pt1 | contig 13244 bp, 22 predicted proteins | sample 1519301 | NCBI WGS metagenome assembly OBLN01 (sample SAMEA2452533, study PRJEB22499) | sediment metagenome | reverse complement strand
ACGATGATAAAAGAAGGAGAATGTGGCACCTTTGGCACCGTTTCTAAAATAAATTATATTTATGTACATACCTACCTCGGCTAAACTGCAGGATAGGAGAAAATCGACATCGGCTAATAGAAAGAGTATGTTTACCGGATCCTGGCCGGACCAGCCTGGAGCCCTGGGGAAGCCTGGCCGGATTCTTCCTCCCAGCCAGCTTCCGACCCCACCAGAGTATCACCGATCTGCACAGGGTTATCCATGTCCCAAAAAAAACAGCCTACCCGGTACAGGAAATAACGCAAGACGTGCATGAAAACCCATAAACCGACTAATACCAAGTATCCAGTTATCTCAGGCATTTATTGGTCCACCTCATCATCATAGACTATCGTCAGGGTGTCCGGAGGATCACCGAGATCCTGCAGGAAGACATGGCGTTCGCTCTGCGGAAGATCATCATCATCAATAACCGCCAGGTATCTCATGATGATATCATTGATGTAGTCCCCTTCCGGGGTTCCGATCTTCCAGGCCAGATAGGCATTGGTGTTCTCTTCGGATATCTGTGAATAGACTTTGAACTGATAGAGCGGAATCCAGTCGTAGGGATCCTCTTCCTCAGGCTCTTCTCTCTTGACCTCGATCTTGTCTTTAATCTGGTTGTAGGACACACCCATAGCCTCGGCAACCTCCCTCTTGATCTGCCAGATCTGATCAGGTGTGAGATGGTCCTCCATCTTGAACCGGTGCATGGATCCCCAGGGCATTGTCGGCTTGCTGGTGTCCTCGTCGGCCAGGATCCCGCAGTGTGTTAGAAGATACCGAATATGTCCGACTACATCGTTTACGGTGTCCAACGTCGAATAATTGCGGATTACAATGTCCTTATCATTGCACTCGTCCACCCAATCAGAAAAACCGATAACGTGCAAATGCGGACCCAGTTCAAGATAGTAATACCAACTCGGAAGACCCAGGACATTTTCACGGACACCTTTCCAGAATCCTTGAGACCCGTCAGCATATCCCATCTCCCTCATTTCATTCTGGTATCGCATCTGAATGCGATATGGGTGAAATATTCTGTATCCTCCGACTATGTTCCGGCGCTTCATCCTCCGGTACATCCTCACGAAACTATTCTGATAATCCTTCCAGGTGTAGTCCACAACCGTATCAGGGTGCTCGGACACACTGATAGCTAACGGTGTCTGATCATGCACCCTAGAGTATGCCATGACCTTGACAGATGTCTCGAAAACACGTTCGGACATCCACCACTCATAACAGTTAGGACACTGCACCCGGCCACATTTCAGAGGCGTGGCTTTGACGGCGTCCTTTGTGGCAGACACTGCCGACACCTTCCGGCGCATGCAGTAGTCTGCAGGAAAGCCCTTGCCTGGGATCGTCCAGGACCAGAGGTTGAGGACTTCCCAGGGATCCCCGTTAACCTCTACATCATACGCATTTTCAAGATGTCCGAAGAGAACGCCAGGGTGGCCAACGGTCTGAAAGTGGCTCGCAAGGGTGGAGTCCGACATCATGACGGATTCCCCCTTAGGGAAGCAGGATACCGGACGGGCCGGGAATCCGCCCCACCAAGCAGACATGGAAGTACCCACATGCAAAACAAAAGAACAAAGTAACGGCTCAGTGAACCGTAAAATGACCCATTGGCGTGTGAAAGGCTCGCTGGGTGCCTAAAAAGGGGGTGGGGTGTTGCACCCGAAATCCCCCTTCCTAGTGGGTTCCTTTTCAGTGTACCCTTGCGTCGCCTTCTTATTCCCAATGGGTGAAGGGAATAAGCGTAAAGTTTCTGTCTAAACAAGCTGCATCGGCATCGCGTCCCTCGAACACAAGGCCTTCCGCACGAAGCCCTCGCCTTCAAAACAGATCATCGCCAGCTCACGGTGACTGAGGCTTGGATCCCGTCGCTTGGCTTCACGGACCTTCTCGATCCTATCTTCCCAGGTATGTCCGGTGCCTGTGAACTCATGGGGTTTGGACAAAAATGCACGGAGGCGTCTGGCCTCCTCCACCGATCGGAGCTTCACTGGGACACCTCCGCATCCAGGGGACACCTGGCCATGTTGCCGGGGATCCGGCCAGTAACACCGCAGACAAAACGAACCTTCGCCCGGCTACCGTAGCGATATTTCTGACCCTCCAGGCGGTCACAGTGCATTGATCTGCAAAGGCCTGTCGCGGGACATAACCCATTCAAGGGTCCCGTCAAGATCTCACCCCCTGGAATTGGTGCAGTTTGGTCTCCGTGGCAGGCCTCACACGGTGCCATGGCAGGTGACGCAGGGAGATGTTGTCACCCTCCCGGAGGACACGGAAGGATCCATCACCAGGACAGACCGGGTTATCACAGTCTGCGAATTCGTCCCCTGGGTAGACCGGAACCTTGCCACCGCAGTCCGGGCAGCGTTTCTGGATCGCTATCATAACTCTACCCCCATGGACCGCAGAGCAGCCTCGTTCTTCTTCAGGTCCTCCCGTAGATCCCGGACCGTGGTGATGTCCTCGGCCTCGTCCATGTACTCCAGGATCCTGCTGTGCTCCTCCAGCAGGCTGTGCAAGTCCTGATCAGACACTGCCATCACCCCCGGCCATCTTGATCATGAGAAGCCTGGTGACCTGGGTATCGGCCAAGGCCCGGTGAAGGATCCCGTCGAACTTGATACCCTGCTGCCTCATGGCATCACCCAGGCGCTGCCACTTGTAGTCTTGCCTGTAGTCAGACCATTCGCCCCAGTACTCGGCATAGAGCTTCATTGCACACCAGGACAGGAAGTGAGGAGAACTAAACTGCAGGTGATGAGCTGCAGCGGACTGATGGAGCATCCGCAGATCATACTCAAGGTTGTAGACCACCAGCGTCCGGTTCTTGAGGACCTCGTGCAGTTTGGGGAGGATCTCCGGGAAGGACGGCGCCGTCTCGACCATGGCCTGGGAGATCCCGTGGATGGCAGTGACGGACGGATGGATCGGGAAAGTGGGCCGGACCAGGGTGTCCAGGAGTGTGGAGCCGTCCTGGTCGATGATGGAGATCTCGCACACCTCGTCGTTCACACCCAGGCCGGTGGTCTCGGTGTCCAGGAACACCGGGTTGTGCCTCAGGATGGACGCGGCCATTGCTGCAGGTGTGGCTTTCACAGGTATTCACCCCCCATCCGGCTGCAGATCTCCTTGAGGATCTCCTTGTCGCATTCGACGAAGACCAGGATGTTCTCACGGAACTCCTGAGTATCACGGTCATAGTCACTGGCCATGGTGTAAGCAGATGTCATTTCAAGATAAGGGAACGCAGCATACAGCTCCCCGCGGAGGAGCTCCCAACACCAGCGGATATCCGCACCGGAGTCTCCCTTCACTATAATGACATGATTCACCAGGGGAACATTGAACGGTCCGGAGGATATGGTGAAGGTTCCGTTCACGCAGTCACCCCCTCACGCTCTGCAATAATATCGTCCGCGATCTTCTCGCAGTCCGGGCATAAATTGACATTGACCGGGACAGGTTCGCCACACAGATCACACGGCTTCACCGGCTCCAACCAGCAGACGTGCCTGTAACTGTCGCCGGATTCGTCGATCTGGAAGAGGCTGATGCAAATAGATCCTTCAGGGATCTCGATGATCTCCTGGTCGCGGGAAGAGCCGTAGACGGTCTCCTGACGATATCGGTAGTACATCACTGACCACTCCCGGCAACGTTCCCGTTGTACTTCTTCTTCAGCACAGTGGCCTCAATCTTTGTGATCCGGATGGTCATGTCGTGCTTACATTTGCTGCACGGTGCCCGGAACGTGTTGTCGGCACCGTCCGGGATCCTGGCGTCCTGGTCCAGCCCGCAGGATCTACACTTGGCTTTGACGTAGAGGGCCATCACTCACACCCCCTGTGTATGTCATGGGGTATCCCAACACCCCTGTACCATCTTTTGTATATCCTCGTCATCCGTGCGGGCCGGTGAGCTGCCCGCAGGGACGCGGTGGTCTTGGCCCTGGGTCCCCATATCCTGGGACGTGTGAGTATCCTCCTTGGCACCCGGAAGGTGGCTACACAGTCGGGATTCACAGTCAGCGATATCGTCCTGAAAGGTGGCACGGCATGAGAACAGCACGGGACCCTTTCACCGGAAGGATCTGCAGGTGCTGCAGGGAGACAGTAGGCTGGAGCTCCGGACATTATTCCACCCCCATATCGACCAGAACCCTGTTCAGGGCGTACTGGCCGATGTGCAACTGGTTGTATATCTCACGCCTTGGGACTCCGTCCTTGTACATCTTGACAGCCTGCTCACATCGTTCGGGGTCGGTCTCGATCAGTGGTTTCTTCCCCTTCCTCCTGACAACGAACTTGCCTACACGCTTGCCTTTGAGGATAGCCATCAGAATCCCCCCATACACCAAAAAAGGACGAGGCCGTACATAATGACGACAAACACAAACAGAGCGGTCACGACAATCACGTTCCTTTCAACCATTCAGAATCCCCCCTTCCCGAGAGACCACATGCCACATGCACCATTCTTTGGCATTATGAGGCCAGACAGGCCACACATTATCCCGGATATGGGGGAAGGCTGTTTGTGATGACATGTCCGGCATTGCCTGACAATACCAAGCATCCTGTTTCGTGGACTACCTATAACAGGAAACTCAGACGATGACTCCGAACAGGGGGTGGTACTCTCCTGCTCTGGCTCATCGACACATTCACAATCGGGACAATCAATGCAGGAACAGTCATGGAAGCATTTCTGATTATCATCACCGGACATCAGGCCACCTCCAGGGAGAGCTTCACCGGATCATACCTGAGATTTGCCTGGCATCCAAAACAGCGAAACCCGCCTTTTTTGTTGTTCGACATGTCAAGGACATATTCAAGCCCACATTTCGGACATGTAGCAACTGCGGTCTTCCTTCCGGATTCTGTACATGCACTAGCACGGCTAGCGCCTACGCTACTCGAATTAATGTTTTCCATTTCGATTGGACCTTTTCATTACTAGCTCGGGTCTGGTAAACCTAAGCAGTAAAGAAAGTGTTCTGAAAGAAACTATATAAAGCTTTTCTGAAACATTGTTTCGGACGGACAAACCATTAAATACAGTAATAGCTTATTTTCTAATTGCCCGTGTATGGCGGGGTGCTGGTAACACCCGAAAATGAGACCCAGAACACTCTTTTAAGATTGGACCACTGGGTCCTCAAGTGACAGTCATGGGTAAGATGTCCGTCCGGGAATGCCGCGACTTCCGTCCGGGTTCCCGATCGGAGCATCTTACCCTTACTCTTCTTTTAAAATCATCATCTGATGCCATAGTACACTTTGTAACATGCTAAGTTACATTTGCATGTGCGCAACTGTAATAAACTTGTTCACAATGTTAGGGTTGCGGTGAAGGGATGAATTTTGTTTCAGAATTTGAACGAGATCTTGGGTTGCGGCAACTACGCAAACATACTATAGAAAATTATATCTCAGATATCAAGCACTTTTTGAGTCACTATCCTGACCCCTGCAGAGTGACAAGCCAGGATCTTGAAGATTACCTGCAGGTACTTCTCCGGAAGGATCTCTCACCTTCTACACTGAAGTCTTACTTCATTTCCCTGAACGCTTTCTACGAGATGCTGGAGTACAAAAAGAAGTGTAAGAGGAATCCTATCCCACCTTTCCGGAAACGATACCTGCCCAGGAGAACGGCCAGATCGGAGAAGCGCCAGGAGATCCCCCTGGATACTGCCCGGGTAATCATCCGGAGAGCTGGCCATGTTCTCGACAGATCTATCCATCTGCTGTTAGCAAAGACAGGCCTCCGCAGGGAAGAGCTTCTCATCCTGCAGGCCGGTGACCTGGTCCTTGAGGACTGGATGATCAAGGCCCCACTCACAGGCAAACGGCTTGATTTCAGGCCCGTGTTCCTGGACGATGAAGCAATGGTCGTGATGCTGGATTATCTGGACTGGAGAGACGAATATGCAGCATCGGATTACCTATTCGTGTCCCCTTCCACAGGTGGCCAGCTTCACAAGGACTATCCAGGAAAGTACCTCCGGAAGGTAGGCATGGAATTAGGCATCCACGTTCCCGGAGGAGATCTGGATGAACGGCTTACACCACATTGCTGGCGGTGGTTCTTCACTACCCAGGTGTTTCGTTCTGGTATGAACGAACAATATATCAAGTACCTCCGGGGTGATGTCCTGGGCACCCGGCAGGCCTGGGAAGGATACCTCAGTGTAGATCCTGAGATCGTGAGAATGGAGTACCTGGAATGCGTACCAAAGCTCCTATGATCTACTTTTCAACAGCTTGCCGCAATTGTCGCATAGCCAACCAATTATAGCAGCATCATCGATACAAGATGCATGCTCATCAAACTCACCTAGAAAAAAAGTACTGTCGGAAGTGAACTTTCCACATATTAAACACGAATCCAAATCATCATCATCAGACATTCACACCCTTCTCCTTCAGGACCATCCTGGCTCCCAGGTTGACGACCGTCGAGACATTCAGGCGTTGCTCCTGGATCGCAGCGAGGATCTCAGGATCCAGGAGGATGGCCGGATCGACACGGACAACGACCTCAGGAAGATAACCCAGTTTCATGAGCTCCTTCTCCATGCCGATGTTGGCCAGGTCTGAGAGAGACAGACAGTTAACCCTGACGATGTCATACAACTCGCTTTCGAGCCTGATCTTTGCAGGCACACGTTGTTTAGGTTCCAGGCCCGTCAGCCTTCGCATGACCATTGATGATGGCATCCTTATCTCCTAGTTAAGAAACAATGCTAACGATATAAATAATTTTTTTAATCGTCATCACCTGCAGCAACAGCACCAGGCCTCAGGACATCCTTCAGGAGCATCTTCTTGATCTCTTCCAGGTCCGACCTGTCCACATTGGTTCTCTTCTTGATGAAGGGTGAGTTCTGCGGTGTGATCTTCCCACTGTAATGGACCTGGCCATACTGCCAGCCTTCACCGTAATACGGAATCTTCATGATGTCCGTGAAGGTCTTGTTAGGGAAAGCAATGATGGCCTCGTCGGTCTCCAACTTCTCGAACTTCTTGTTGAACCTGGCCAGCTTGGGCTGTTCGGATGGCGTGAACGATGCACCCCTGTTGATCATGAACCAGTTAAAGGAAGAGCGGACTCCCTTCCGAAGCTTTGTCCAGCCATGGGTAGACGCCACGAAACGGACCTTCAGGGACCTGAGGGTCTCGATGTTATACTGGATCTCGGCCCCGAAGGCCGCGTGCCTGGAGTCGTATGCCTGACCCTTTCCGGGGGCCACCCGGTGAAACTCATCATAGAAGATTGTCAGTGGGATCGGCAGGTGGTAATCGTGGGCCATATCCACAAGCTTGGAGAAGATCGACGTCACCACAGGAGTGAAGTACTGCGGTTTCCGGATGAACGGCTCGATACACAGGACATTGATCTTCCCGACCTCCAGGAACCTCCACACATCTGCAGGATCCGTGAACCAGGTCTTCGTGTACTCCACGTTCTCCCCGGTAATGTCGATATCCATGCCTGCAGGGAGGAGGATGTGCAGGGGTCCGAACTGGGCTACCAGAAGTAGCTCATTGGACTTACCTGCATCGTTCCACAGGATCGTCTCTTCAGGAGCATCAGAGATCAACGCATTCAGGATCCAGATAAGATCCTGGGTCTTCCCGGATCCGGTGATCCCCAGGTTCAGGAGGTGCTCTCCTGGCCGTTTGACGAACTCATACTTAAACCGGTCTTGCCATTCCATATTATCCTACCAGCTCGTCGAAGACCTGCCTGACCTTGCCAATTACTCCCTCTCGATTATACTTCAGCTCTCCGGCCAACCTACCGGCCAGCATGCAACACACTCCGGTAAACAGGTTTACCAGATAGAAATTATACCACGTCATTGCAATGTATTCAGCCATTGTCTTCCTCCTTCATCATTCCCCACTTGGTGGCCTTGACGGTCTCCAGGTTGCTCTGTGAGACCAGATTCTTAGCATCGATGACCTTCAGCAACTCTGTCCGGGTATGGTCCATTACCTGCTCATAGGCCATTCTCTTGGCCATCACTGCCAGGTCACTGTCCATGATCGGCTCATACGACTCCCTGAGGAGCTGTATGTTTTCCTTGATCGGGCCGATAAGATCCTGCTCCTTTACCATGGCCTCCACATCGGAGAAAATCACGGCCAACAGGTTAGTACGCTGATAAAGAGACCCGTTTGCAGTGTAGATCATGGAAAGGAGGGCTTCGGCCAGATGATAGGTCAATGCTGATTTTGTCATTGTGGACTCCTGTTCCTCCGGAAGGGATTCCAGGTGCTTCTCTTCTTCTGCTGCGGTGCAGAGACAGTTCTGTCCCGCTCAATCTGCTCCTTGTCGGTATCATGCGGATTGAAGACATACGTAGGCCTCCTGGCATGACACTCAACGAACTCCTGGCGTCCCATGCGGTCCCTGGACCTGCTAAGGCTGCCGTAGTGACCCTGGAAGGCCATCGTCTGAGGCAGAGGAAGGACATTCTCATGGAAGGACCGGTGCATTGACATGACGATGATCTGCTGCTCTGACAGGTCCAGCATTGAGTCAGCATCCTCGGTGATGAGTCTGGAGATCTCCTGGTTCTTCTGTGCCTCGCTCGAGTACTGGCTGGCAGATGTCCGGAGCAGATCCTGGGCCTTATCGACGTCCATGTGATCACCTCAGAAGAACAGACCAAGGATGAAGCCCACGACAATACCAACGAAGAAAGATATCACGATAGTGCGCCTGTCAGGTTTGAGAGTGTAGGCCCTCTGCATCAGGGTGGTATCCAGGATCGCCGCAATCTTCGCGGGGCTGGTGGCCAGGGTCAGCAGGGACACTTCCCTGGCATCCTCGCCTTCTCCCACAGTCTCCGTCTTCCCGGATCTCTCCAGCTTCACGGACACGCCCTTCGCACCGTCCAGGAGATAGACATAATCAACCTTGCCATCATGCCGAAACGGAATAGTAGCCTCGGGCAACGCATATTCCTTGTTGTAGCTAGGATCCTTGGCGACCTCGTCATCCGCGACCAGCTCCACCAGATCCAGCCCATCTAGACCCGGCCTGATCCTCAGGGCCTTGACCTTCTCGTCCTTGCTTTTAGCATTCTTTTTTCTTAACCGCAATTGCATCATATCACCTTAAACAGGCTTGAGGGCCTGAACGATCCACGCAATGGTAGACACAAGCTTGGTCCACAGACCAATCATAAAATCAAAGATATACAGAGCGAATTTAATCGCCTTCATGTGATTATCGAAGGTACGCTGCAGCAGTGCCCAGAAAGTCCGGGTATTGATGATAGCATCGCCCAGGATAACCGTCTCGATGACCATGAAGAAGATGTACCAGTTCTCAATGATCAGCAGGTTGAAGTAGAACGCAATCTCGCCGAATATCATGCCTGCAATCGTAAGACTGATCTCCAGATACGGACCTATGACCGGGATCTTCCCGATGAAGACCACCACCGCGTTCCAGGTCCAACCCCACACATCATCAAGAGTTGTCCCGACGCTACCAGTTATCTGTTCCCATAAACTGTTATTCTGCTGGCCTTCAAACTCTTCTTGATTACTGACAAGCACTTTGAAGTCAACCGGTTCCGTAGAAGTACCCTGCACACTGTAAAAAGCAAGCATAACGTACTCCCCATCATAACCATCGGGATACACATTTGGCAAGGCTATACCCGCATTAAGAAAAGTGATCGGACTTTCAAAATGAACAATGAGAGGAGACAACCCCAAATAAATATCGATATCAGTTATGGTGTCAAGCTGTCTATAAAAATACTGAATCTTAACATCTGCATCTTTTGCATATGGATAAAATTCCGTTTTATGAATATTTGAAACGCTACCATTCGGAGACACGAGAGAAATATCAAACGTCCACCAACCCGTTCCCCCATAACCAGAAAAGCTATTGTTGACATTGAGTACAAACATATCCCCATAGGCATCCAGATAAAGAGTAGCATTACTGTTCTGAGGCATGTTGTTCAGGTTGACACTGGAAATCAAGTGCTCCTCATCAGCTACAGTATAACCGAAAGTAGTGACATCATCCAGATTAATGGTATCAACTGCTGATGCATGTCCAGGCATTAGCAGCAATACCAACAGCAACCACACACACGTCTTCATTTCGTACCTCTTCTCACAACTACCAACAGAAACAACACTGTCACAACCTGAAAGATCCCAGGCACGTTCTGATACCAATCACCCACAACATTCTCAGCAGCATCACGATCAGGACGATCTGACGTCGTACTACTTTCACCCGACGCGGGTTCAGAATACCCTGTGGGTATTAACTTAACATCTTGCCAGGTCACTTGATCAATGACCAGTGAACTGTTAGAATACGTATCGTACCCTGTCAATTTTGCAGTGAACGAATACATAGTGCCGTTGGCAAGACCCGCAATTGAATAGAATCCCCCGGAACCCGTCAACGCTGTCTTAGTAGACGTACCATTCTGGACAGTAATCTGGACACCGCTCAGCTTATCACCTGTCGCATAATCCGTGACAGAGCCATACAGGTTTCCGGCATAGTTTGACGGAGTAAGGTAGACTGGCCAGACCTTGTTCGTGAAGAGATCAATGGTCTGGCTGTAGGTGTGATATCCATCTGCAGACACTGTCAGAGTGTACGTGCCGATATCCCGGATCATTGAGTAGGATCCTACTTCGTCAGTGTAAGGACCGATGCCATCAAGCATGACATGAGCACCGTCGATCCTGGCACCTGTCTGTGCATCTCTGACGATACCGCTGAGTGTGGCCTGTGAAGCCGAGATGGCAACGTCACAGTAGTCACTGGCCAGGGTGTAATTGTTCCAGATAGCATAGACCGCGTAATCAGTGGCCGTCTGGCTTGGCACTGAAAGGATGATCGAACCCGTGCCAGTCTTGTAATAACTCTTGGTGTAGACAACCTCAAAGGGATCGGACTTTGTACCCCTCAGGTAGACCTGGGTATTTGTCGGCAGACCATAATAGAAGATCTCCATATTGTCGCCGTAGGCGTATGTGTCTTTTGAAAAGGAAATACTGTAATCCTGTTCATTCTCAAACGATGCAACAGCACCGGCCAGTATAGCAGTCTTGCCAGTGGAATCTGTAGCTAAGATCTGAGCAAGATAAGTATCGCTAACAGCGGTCACCGAGAAATTGTAGAACACCGAACCACCTTCAACGTCGTCTACTGTAACCGTCTGCTTGATCCCTGCAGTGTCGCCTATTCTGATCTGGTATGTGTACTCATCATAGTCCGGATTTTCAACGTCAAAGCTTATGTTGGCCCTGTCTCCTGGGCCATATGTGAACTGATCCCAAGAAATAGTAGCGTTGAGATTTTTGGGGATATCTGGATCAGCTTCAGGCTCACCTGTTACCCGCCCATAATCAGAGACAGCGACAATCTCTAAATTATCACCGTTAATATAGGCCATCGACGGCAACTCTGGACCGACGTGAATTACATTCCTATGCCAGATTGTAGGCGTTGGATGGACCAAACCGTTACTACGTATTTTAGTGCCATTTGGGTACAGAACGCCTTCATCCGAGACCACTTGAGAGGTAGTCGCTTTCATGCACCAATCGTAATAGATTAGGCCTGATTCGACTACCTGGAGACCAGCCGATGCATATTGAGTACCTGTGTATGCAGTAGTATACCCGTTGAGCAAAGTATCATTTCTGTAAATGCGCATGTAACATGGTGATGAACCTTTATGGACTAAAAAATAACATGAACCATTATAGATATCAAATCCCATTATAGATTCGGTGTTCAGGACACCGATAAGATGATAATCATAATACGTGTTGACAATAAGAGACGCACGGTTAAAGAATTTTACACTCTTGGTAACATCGTCTTGATAGTATACATATTCACCATCATCACGGATATGATGCACTACATCCGTTGAGATTTGAGTGAGTTTTGCACCATGCGCTTCTAGAGTGTAGTTTGTATAATACGGTGTAGTATAACGATCATTGCGCTTAAACAAACCTTGGCTGGTAGAGAAATAGAGTGTACCATCGTTTCCCACCGACGCGCTATAAATAGTGACTCCCGAATTGGCTATGATTAACGTGGTACCGATTCCGGTCATGGTATCCACTAACGTAATTGTATTAGGCGTGTCTTCAGTGACGACACACACATAATTGTGACCGTCATCATCTGAGTAAAAACCATTACCGTTCCATAAAGACTTTGCATTGTAACCCCACAATAATGCAGAAGCTGGTGATATACACATTGCAATGAACAGACAAAGAATGAGCAAACTACGAAGCTTCATCTACAGCCTCCTGAATACCACATAGAAACCACCTACAATGACCACGACAAATAGCAAGTACGTCACAAAAACAGGCATTTCCAGTCTGAGCAATTCTATGGCATTCAGTGGATTCTGGAACCAGACGTCCTCCGCTGGCCTTACTACAAAGACATAATCATAATCAGTATCAAGTTCAATCGTTCCAGTACTGTTAGTTTCAGCTACTAGCTGAGCACCCGATGCACTTGGCTGATACACTTGGATATCCAGGTTCCTCCCCACCTGCAGATCCGTAAAAGAGATAGTGACATTGCCTGCATATGCTGGCTGCATCAGAAGGGTAACAACCAGCATTAAAAGTAAAAGGTTGGTAGATCTCGTTGTTACCCCCTCCTGACCTTACTTTCTACCGAAGGACCGGAATGCTGACGAGATACCATCCAGGATGGAATCGAACAGTCCGAGTGCAAAGCTTGCAACTGCAACAACAAGGATAAGCGGTATCACAGCAAAGATCAGGTTCCCAAAGCTGGGAATAATAGTTGTGACACCATCAATCAGATCAGACATGTCTGTCCAGTTGATAGTCGCAGCAGATGCTGAGCTCACGAGGCACGAAGCCATGAAAACACAAGTACCCAGGAACAATAGGGCCCTCGATTTCCATGTGACGTTTGCTTTCTTGTCTGTACCGCCTTCTACAGGCACGTATCCATCTAGGCTCTGATTAGCTTTTGCCATATTTGATCATGTCGTATTCTTACGAACAATCGATTTATATAACAGAGAAAGTGACACCTTTGGCACCATATCAACGATTACACAACAACGATGATAAAAGAAGGAGAATGTGGCACCTTTGGCACCGTTTCTAAAATAAATT
>OBLN01000571.1_pt1 | contig 13250 bp, 18 predicted proteins | sample 1519301 | NCBI WGS metagenome assembly OBLN01 (sample SAMEA2452533, study PRJEB22499) | sediment metagenome | reverse complement strand
CAGGAGCAGGTTGTTTTTAACCCCGTACGATAAGAGGAGTCTCTTTTGAACCAAGTCCCCATGCTGCTCTCCTTGCTGCAGAAGCGTCGAAGTATCCGCGTGTTTGAAGACAGGGCCGTCGAACCCGCCAAGGTCGCCCTGCTAACCGAAGCGGTGCTGCGCACCTATTCGTCTCGTGGGAACGACCCCTGGGAATTTCTGTGGGTCACCCGACCCGAGCTGCTGCAAGGGCTCTCGCGAGCCAAGCAGCATGGTTCGACTTTTCTTGCCGGCGCGCCCCTGGCCCTGGTCATCTGCGCTGACGAGAGCAAAAGCGATGTCTGGATCGAGGATTGCGCCATCGCCGCCACTATTGTGCAGCTGACGGCCGCATCCCTCGACCTGGGAAGCTGCTGGGTGCAGATTCGGCTGCGTCCCCACGACGAGCAGAAAAGTGCCGAGTCGGTTGTCCGGGAACTCCTCGATATTCCAGAAAACTACCGGGTGGAGGCAATTATCGGACTTGGTTATCCGGGGGAAGAAAAGGCCGGCCATCCGGCGTCGAGCCTTAAAAGCGAGCGTATTCACATCAATCATTTCGGCGGGGGAAGTGAATGAAAGCTGCCGACCTGAACAAGAGGCTGCGCGGTCAGCAGCCACCTTGCGTCGTCGATGTACGTAGCGGCTTCGAATACCGCAGCGGCCATATTCCCGGCGCCCTGCATGCCCCCCTGTGGAAAATCATATTTCGTTTGGCCCGGCTGCCCCAGGACCGGCAGGTTCTCGTTGTCGTGGTCTGTGAACACGGGCCGCGGGCCGAAATGGCCCGCACGTTGCTGGTCAAACGAGGCTATCGGGCCGAACTTCTCGATGGGCAGATGGCCGCCTGGCGAAAAGCTGCTCTACCCCTGGAAAAATAAGCGGGACAACCCCATGCAATAGCAGACAGGACGACAGAGGGGAGGGCGTGTTTCCCCTCTGTTTCTTTTGCCTGCCTGAAAAGGATGATGATGGATTACCAGGAACTCTATCGGGCCACCCTTGCCAAGTGGGGGGAAGAGGCCCAATACGATCAGGCCGTGGAGGAATGCGCCGAGCTGATTGCCTCCCTCAAGCATCTCAAGCGGGGCAAAGTCGAAGAAGAGGTCATTATCGAAGAATTGGCTGACGTCACTCTCATGGTCGGTCAATTGACCTACATGTTTGGTGAAGAGCGGGTACAAAAGGCTGTGGAACGCAAAATCGCCAAGCTGCGGGTCTTGCTCAAAAGCGACGACGGCATGTGACCGGCGTACGTCAAGGATACAAAATGAAGCAGGATAAGGTTTTTGCGGAAAAAAAAGGACAGGTCGAGCCCTTTGCCTTCAATGAGCAGGTCGTCCGTGTTTTTGATGATATGATCGGCCGTTCGGTTCCGCTCTATCGCGAGAACATTCGCCGTCAGGCCCAACTGGCCGCCCGCTACTACCAGCCGGGCAGCCGTATCTACGACCTGGGCTGCTCCAATGGGAACCTGGGCCTCTGTCTCTGCCAGGAGCTGGCCGCTGTGCCCTTTGACATGATCGCCGTGGACAACTCGGCCCCCATGCTTGACGCTTACCAAAGCCGTCTGCAGGATCATGCCCGGCAGGAGGATGTGCAGCTGCTGCTTGGCGACGTGCGCGAGATTCCTTTGGCAAACGCCTCGGTCATCATCGTCAATCTGACCCTGCAGTTTCTGCCTCTGACTGACCGCACGGCCCTGATCGGCCGGATTTACGAGGCGCTGAGGCCGGGGGGCATCCTGCTGTTGACCGAGAAGGTCGTCCATGCCGACGCTGCCTTTGATGCCATGCAGCAGGAATTCTACTATCGCTTTAAAAAGGAGAACGGCTATTCGCAGCTGGAAATCAGCCAGAAACGAGAAGCTCTCGAAAACGTGCTGATTCCCGAGACGCTGGAGGACCACGTGCAGCGACTGCGCGCGGCGGGCTTTATCCGCATGGACGTCTGGCTCAAGTGGTTTAATTTCGCCTCCCTCATCGGCCAGAAGGAGGATGGGCATGCATGATCTCGTCCGCGACATCGAGGCGCTGGAACTGACCCCTTACGCGGGAGCGTTGGCCGAACTGCTGGATCGCAAGGAAAAGTACATCGGACAGGTGGATGTCAAGGGGCAGCGCTACCTGCGCACCTTTGCCGAACTGCCTGAGCTGAGCGCCTCTTCTGTCGAATTGAACGCCGACGCTGTCCGCATCGGCACGGCGGCAGACGCAGATAAAGCCGCCGGCGAGCTGCTGCTGGAGGCTCTCAAAAGTTATAGCCCCTGGCGCAAAGGGCCTTTCTCCATCTTTGGCATCGATATCGACAGTGAGTGGGTCTCTTCTTTAAAGTGGAACCGGGTCAAGGATCACATCGCTCCTTTGCGTGATCGCAAAGTCCTTGATGTCGGCAGCAGCAGCGGCTACTACATGTTTCGCATGGCCGGAGAGGGTGCCCGCTGTGTTATCGGCCTGGAGCCCTATCTTACCTTCTACTTCCAGTTTCGCCTGCTTCAGCACTACGCCCGCGTTCCCAACGTCTATGGTCTGCCCGCCAAGTTCGAGGAAATGCCCCTGCTGCGGCGTTACTTCGATACGATCTTTTGCATGGGGATTCTCTATCACCGCCGCTCGCCCATCGACGCCCTCATGGAGTTGCGCCACAACCTGCGTCGAGGCGGCGAGTTGGTGCTGGAAACGCTGATTATCGAGGGGGAGGGGGATGTGGCGCTCTGTCCCGCCGAGCGCTACGCCAAGATGAATAACGTCTATTTCCTGCCCACGGTCACCTGCTTGACCCACTGGCTGCAGCGGGCAGGCTTTGAAAACATCCGCTGCATCGATATCACCCCGACCACCTCCGCCGAGCAGCGCCGGACCGAATGGATTCAGACGGAGTCGCTGCAGGACTTTCTCGATCCGCGCGAGGCGGGTAAAACGATCGAAGGCTATCCCGCCCCCATTCGCGCTATCCTGCTCGCCAACGCCCGTTAGGTCATTCCCTGGCTTACAACTGTGTGCCCCTTTCCTTGTGCCTTATGACGGGCTGGTGCGCAGAAAATGCCGAATCATTTCCTGCGAAGACTGAGGCATATCCACAAATTGAACAGCCAGGCCCGGGGGGGCATCCTCTTTGTGCAGCCAGTTCTTGTGGTTGGCCCAGGCTACACGGCCGCGGCAGTGGATGGGTTCATCAGCGCCGGGCAGGGTGAATTCCAGGTAAATCTCCGTATCGCGGCGCAGCATACGATCCGTCTCGATAAACATGCCGCCGGGGCTCAGATCGATACTCCGGCGCTGTACCATCTGGTCCTGATCCGGTCCGTACAGGACCTCCACTTTCACCTTTCGACGGCGGATGTCTTCGTCGGCTATTTTTAAAAAACGGTAAGCCGTGGTCAAAAAGATATTACGATCGATTGGCTTGTTGATGTAATCGTCGCAACCGGCTTTCTGGCAGCGCTCCTGGTCTTGTTCGTCCTGGCTGTTGGTCACCATGACCACCGGGATATGGTGCAGTTCCGGGTCGGATTTAATGGCCTGACACGCCTCATCGCCATCGCCGTCGGGCATGTAAAGATCCATGAAAATCAGGTCTGGTTTTTCGGCTTTCGTTTTTTCGAGAGCCTCCCTGGCACTGCGGGCGGACAGAAGGACGCAGTTTTCCCGGCGCAGGTATTCTTTTTCCATCGCGATAAAAAGCCCGATATCATCCACCAGCAGAATCTTCTTTTGCTCCACCTCTTTCTCCTTTGATTGTCATATAGCGGTTTGTGGATGCCGTTATTTCCCGGAGACAATGTTTCCGTCACCCTCAAGATGCCCAGAAACACGCTTCCGGTACGATTTCAACTTTCACCGGGCAGATGATAGCAAAAAGAAGGCCATGAAATTAAATTTTATTTTTGTTCGTGAAGTATTCGGAGGGCAGGGGGCAGGTATGATTCCTGTCTCAGGCGGTCGCAGCGCCTGTGCAACCGCCTGAGATTTGCAGGATTAGTTGGTTTGTGAAGCTTTTTCAGTGGTACCGACCAGACCTTTGACCATGCCCACTGCCAGCAGGATGGCCGGGAGGAGTTGGGCGACGACGATCAGGGCGCAGAATCCGAGGAAAACCCACACGACGATGCCGCTGTTGTCTTCGCGCAGGCCGGAGGCGGCCAAAACCGAGGAAGCGGAACCAAACAGGATTGTTGCTGCGATGGCGATACGGGACATGGTTTTCATAGTGCCCTCCTTTTCATTTTTGAACGGTCATCAGGCTCTGCCGTTCAGTTTACCCGGCGGTTGATCGAAGTGTGACTTACTCCTTTGAACAGAGAGGTCAACCGAAGCAGACCCGGGACGAATTGGTTGAGAAGTATCAAGGCCGCGAAGCCGATAAACAACGGAATTAAAATGCCCTGGCTTTCAATAGCCGGACCTGCCGCAAATGCAGAGCCGGTGAAAATCAGAAGACTCAATATGGCGTTGTATAGGTTTTTCATAATTCCTCCTGCGGGCTGTTTCTATCCCTTTTGATCTATAGTAAGAGCATGCTCTGTGCCAAAAATGAAAAATCAGTAATGTGATTGCTATCCTATTGAAATCAGACGATAAAAGTACCAGGCCCAGTGATGTTTTGTTGGCCGAGTACCCCGGCCCTGTATGAATGGAATATTCACCCTGAAATACGAGAGCGGGTTGCCTTTTTGATCTTTGATTTCAACTCACCGAAATTTCAAAGAAAAAATTATTTCAGGCGATGAATGATTTTTTTATCCATGGTATATTGCCGCAGGTAGCCGCGGCTTGATAAGGTTTTGTCCAGCCCGGTCGGCGAGAGAGAAAAGAGTGGAAGCGGCTGTCCCGGTTTGATCAAAATGGCGGGCTGTAGAAAAAGGGGAGGGTATGGAGATTCTGGATGATGGGCAATGTTTTGTGTGCGGCGCCGACAACCCAATCGGCCTGAAAGTCCACTTTTCTATCGATAAGAAAGAGCGCCGTGCGGTTGGCAAGGTGAGTATCCCTGCCGCCTTTCAGGGATGGCAGGATATCGTTCATGGCGGCATCATCGCCACTTTGCTGGATGAAACCAGCATTTACGCCTGCCGCTCCATTGGCGATCATTTTGTTACCGCAGAGATCGCCGTCAAATACCTGCGACCTGTCCCAACCCAGCGGGAAGTTGTGGTCACGGCGGAGGTCACTGAAGAGAAAAAGAGGATTCTCCTGGTCCAGGCTGAACTGAAGATTGAGGACCAGGTTTACGCCAAGGCGCAAGCCAAGGTTTTTCGCGTGGAGCAGCCATGACCTGGTTATCTGCCCTGCACCTGGGCCATTATGAACTGGATGTGATCGCGAAAATCCTTTTGGCCGCCTTGGCCGGCGGACTCATCGGTCTGGAGCGTGAAAAACACGGGCGTCCCGCTGGTTTGCGGACCCACCTGTTGGTCACCGTCGGCTCTTGTCTCATGATGGTGGTGTCCGAGGCGTTTTTTATCAAATATGGGGACATCCCGGGGACCTCTGTCGTTCGCCTTGACCCGGCCCGTGTCGCCGCACAGATTGTCACCGGCATCGGCTTTCTCGGCGCCGGGGTCATCCTTAAAGAGGGAATTTCGGTTCGTGGCCTGACTACGGCGGCCTGTCTGTGGCTTGTCGCCGGCATCGGCATGTCTATCGGTATGGGCCTTTACTTCCCGGCTATCCTCAGTACGATTCTGGCTTTGCTGAGCTTGATGTTTCTCAAGAAGCTTGAACCTTTTATTGGCAAGGATCGCTATCTCAAGCTCAGTGTTCTCGCCTGCAACCGAGCGGCGTTCTGTGACGATCTGGAAGCTTTGTTTGCTGAGATGAAGCTTCGGGTGAGCGACCTGGAAATGGTGACGGATCTGGAGCATGACGAGGTGCGGATCGATGTGGTGGTGACCAATCATCACCGGCGCATCGGTAAAGAGCTGACCGCTGTCATCAGCAAGATGCCAGGGGTGAAAAAAATCAGTTTTCGGTGATAGACCGAAAAAAATGGGAGCGGCTTGGGGCCGCTCCCATTTTTAATTGAATCTTTGTGCGTCAGGCGATTAGCCGCAGGTCTGGGGCTGGGGGCCGTCAGCGGCATGGTCATAGAGGAACTGCTGAATGTCGAGCAGGTCCTTCTCGCTGATGCCCTCAAAAGCTTCGGGCTTGGCAGCATGCTTGTCACGCTCGAAGAAGCGGTCCCACTGGGCCATGGTCTTGCTCAGAGGAGTCAGGTTGCCGCCTTCAGCACCTTCGGTATGGCAGGATTTGCAGTTTTTCTTGTAGAGATATTTCCCCTTTTTGGGGTTCCCACCGGTTACGGCCAGGGCAGAAGTGGCAACGAAAGCGACCAGAAGACAAGCGGCCAGTACTTTAATCATGTTACGCATCAGAAAACCTCCGTGTTGTTTTCAGGCTGTTTTTCATGGACAGCCTTTGTTAAAAATCGCATCACTATATAACGAATTACTTATGATGGCAATCATTACATTTCGTCGGACCACTTTTTTGTTCATGGCAGGTCTTGCACAGCGCATGAGCCGATTTCATATCGAATTCGATTTTTGCGGGTTCCCCGCTGCCGTGGCAGGTGTCGCAGCTGCTGGATTCGCTGTGTGCCTTGTGGTTAAAGGTGACCGCTCCCCGTTTGTTCTCCAGAACAACGGTGTCGTTCGCCGTAGCGATGACGGCAATGGAAAGCAGGGCGATGGCGGACAGTAACGCGAACATTTTTTGCATGGCAGATTCCTCCTTTGGTTGTTTTTCGTTTGTGGTGTTTTCGTGTGACATCACTATAGGTGGGGTCGCCCGAAGTTTCATTCGATATCTATCGTCATTTTGCGCGATGTCTGGTATTGATCACCTGATATCAATTGGTTGGATGTGTCTATGTCGGGTTTTATGGGGTGCTGAAATCGTTGAATGAGGACTAAAAAGGATCAAAGGCTGAAATTAAACCCTTTCGCCGTGTAGTGTTTATTCTTTGCCGGTGGCCTGGAAAAATCTATACTCTCACCCGCCACGGAAACCGATGAGCTTCAGCGGCTCATTTAAGCGAGGAGATGTCGTTGCCGCAACCTAAAGAAAAGCTTTTAAACGAAGAGGGTCAATCCGGCGTCATCGTGTCCCATTACGGGGTCGCCGTCGAAGTGCGTTTTGCCGATGGCCGTAGCTGTCAGGTGCGGGTCAAACGACAATCTGGTCATGTGGTGGGGGACGAGGTCCTCGTCTGTGGCGAGATTCTGCATCGTCAGCCGCGTCGTACAGAGATGCGACGCCGGGATGCGCGCGGCAAAATCCGGCTGGTTGCTGCCAACCTGGACGTGCTGGGCGTGGTAGTCTGCTGTTCGCCGCCTGCTCCCCGGCATTACCTTGATCGGGCCATTGTTGCTGCCCGGGCCGCCGGCATTGAACCCTTCATCGTGGTCAACAAGGCCGATCTGCCAGCCACCGCCGAGCTGCTTGATTCCCTGCAGGCAGTCTATGGCGGGCTGATGCCGGTTTTTCCAGTCAGCGCCGCCAGTGGGGCAGGGCTGGACCAACTGCGCCATTTTCTCGCCCAAGGACACCGGGCTGTTTTTGTAGGCACTTCAGGGGTCGGCAAGAGTTCTCTTCTGAACGCGCTGGTGCCAGGTATCGATCTCCTCATCGGAGACTTGAGTGAAGATACTGGCCTCGGACGCCACACCACCACCGTTTCAACCTTACATTCGCTGGCCAGCGGTGGCGAACTGGTCGATACCCCCGGCTTTCGCGATTTCGGTCTGGTCGATATTTCCGAACAGGAGTTGGCCCACTTTTTCCCCGGATTCGAAGAAATTCAGCAAACGCCCTGTCGCTTTCGCAATTGTCTTCATCGCCACGAGCCGGGCTGTTTGGTGCGAAGCGGTCTGCAAGGAGGAACGATCCCTGCCGAACGCTATGACTCCTATCTGTATGTCCTCGAAAATCTGCAGGGTGACGATCCTGGCTGGCGCTAGCCGTTGGCGTCATTTTCACGTAAATCAAAAGTTGTTATAGATTTCCCTGAACCTTCTTGACACCCTTTTTTGTGATTGCTATATTTTCGGCCTGTTAAATCTTTTTAGCGCGCTTAAAAGCGTTTCTTTTCATGCCAACCGCTGTTTCACCCCTTGTGCTCTCCGGGTTCCGGGCTGATGGGGCTGCCGTAAAAGGATGCCATGACTACCACCACCTGCCGTCTGACCGTCCGCTATGCTGAAACGGATGCTCAGGGAATTGTGCATCACTCCAATTATCTTGTCTGGTTTGAAGAAGGTCGCTCCGATTTCCTGCGGCAGCGCGGCCTCAACTACACCGATTTTGAAAAGTCCGGCTATTTCATTGTGGTGGCTGAAGCACAGGTAAAATACAAGGCGCCGGCCTATTACGAGGATGAAATCACTATCGAGACGACCCTGGACCGCTTCAAGGGGAAGGTGCTGGAATTCAGCTATCGCGCCTTGAATCAGGAGGGACGGCTGCTGGCTGAAGGGCGTACGGTGCACGTCGTTATCGGGCAGGATCGCCGGCCGGTGGCCCTGCCGCCGGAAATGCTCGCTAAAGCGACCTCAGGAGAAAGTCGATGAGCCCAGAGCATCCCCTGAAAAAAGGTCTGATTCAGGTCTATACTGGCAATGGGAAAGGCAAGACGACAGCCTCCCTCGGGCTGGCCTTCCGGGCGGCCGGGCATGGTTTCAGGGTGCGTATTCTGCAGTTCATGAAGGGGAGCACGGTTTATGGCGAACTGGAATCCGCCAAACGGCTCGCTCCCGAAATCACCATCGAGCAGGTTGGCCGCGACACCTTCGTGTCGAAATCCAATCCCGACCCGGTGGATGTGGCTATGGCGCAGGCCGGTTTTGATAAGGCCCGGGATATCCTGCTGTCAGGGGACTACGATCTGGTCATCCTCGACGAACTCAACTGCGCCGTCGATTTCGGCCTCGTCCCCGTCGAAGAGGTCAAAGAACTTATCCGCCGGAAACCGGCGCACACCGAACTGGTCATGACCGGACGTGGCGCTCATCCCGACATCATCGCTTTAGCCGATCTGGTGACTGAAATGAGGGAAGTGAAGCATTACTACAACTCAGGACAGCCCGCCCGCGAGGGGATCGAATCATAGAGGCAAAAAAAGGAGAGAACTCAATGGCAGAAAGAAAACTCAGATTGCTGGTAGCCAAACCCGGACTCGACGGGCATGATCGCGGCGCCAAAATCGTCGCCCGCGCCTTTCGCGATGCCGGTTTTGAAGTCATCTACACCGGCCTGCGCCAGACCCCCGAACAGATCGTCAACACCGCCATTCAGGAAGATGTCGACGCGGTGAGCCTTTCCATTCTGTCCGGGGCGCATAACACCCTGTTCGCCAAGGTCATCGAACTGCTCAAGGCCAAAGGGGCGGACGACGTGCCCGTCTTTGGCGGCGGCATCATTCCAGAAGACGATATTCCCGGCCTCAAAGCGGTGGGCGTCAAGGAAATTTTCACCCCGGGCACCAGCACCGAGGACATCAACGCCTGGGTGCGGGAAAACATCAAGCCCCGGGCCTGATCTCGACGGTTTCTAAGTCAACATGTACGTATGCGGGCCCTCCATGCCGGGGGCCCGCCTTTTTAGGGCGGCTGCTAGAAAGGCCGCCTTGTCTTTTCTATCCTTCCGCCATGGCCTGGAACATGATTTTTGACCTGAATGACGAGCAGAAGAAGTTGCGTGACCGTATCCGTCAGTTGGCGCAGCAGCACATTGCCCCCCAGGCGGCCCGGTGGGACGAAGAGGAGATTTTCCCCCGCGCCGCGATTGATGCGCTGGCTGCCGAAGGCCTGTTGGGCATGGCCATCCCGCGTCAGTACGGTGGATTGGAGCTTGACCTGCTCAGTTATGCCATTGTCCTGGAGGAGATCGCCCGCTATGATGGCGGCACGGCCCTGACGCTGACGGCGCACAATACCCTGGCCGCTGGGCACCTTAAGATAAGCGGGACCTCAAAACAGAAAGAGCGTTATCTGCCTGCGCTGGCGAGCGGCGAAATGCTGGGGGCCTGGGCGCTCAGCGAGACCACCACCGGCAGTGACGCCGCCTCTCTGCAGACGCAGGCGGAACGCACGAGGGAAGGGTGGCGTCTGAACGGCAGCAAAATGTTCGTCACTCTGGGGTCCGTTGCCGGTCTTTTTATCGTACTGGCACGCACTTCCAGACAGGAAGACAAGCGGCACGCTGGCATCAGCGCCTTTCTGGTGCCAGCGGAGGCTGCCGGGGTCAAGCGTGGCGCCAAACTCAAAAAGATGGGCTGCCGGTCCTCCGATACCACTTCGCTCCTGCTGAAGAATGTCCAGCTATCTGATGAGGCGCTGCTTGGCCGCGAGGGCAAGGCCTTTGCCGACATCATGGCCGTGCTCGACCGGGGGCGTGTCGGTATGGCCGCCATGGCCGTCGGTATCGCCCGTGCCTGTCTGGAAGAAGCTCTGGCCTATGCCCGCCGCCGAAAGCAGTTTGGTCAGCCTATCGGCAAAGCCCAGGCTATCCAGTGGATGTTGGCCGACATGGCCACCGAAATCGACGCCGCCCGGCTGCTCGTATGGCGTGCCGCCGCCAGGATAACGGCCGGGGAGCAGGGTACCCGCGAAGCCGCCATGGCCAAGCTCCACGCTTCCGAGGTGGCCACACGTGCCGCCAACACCGCCTTGCAGATTCACGGGGGTTACGGTTATCTGCGGGATTTCCCCGTCGAGCGCTACCTGCGTGACGCCAAAGCCTGTGAACTTGGTGAAGGCACCAGTGAAATGCAGCGCCTGGTGATCGCCCGCGAACTTCTCGGTCCCTTGTCTTAAATCACATCAAAGGAATCCTTTCGTCATGTCACTTGCCGACAAAATCCTTCAAGGCGACATTCGCTCCGCCGCCCGCCTCATGCGCGATATCGACGACGGCATGCCCAGCGCCACCGAAGAACTGAAAAAGCTCTACCCCCATACCGGGCGCGCCTACATCATCGGCATTACCGGTCCGCCCGGCGCCGGCAAATCCACCCTGACCGACAAGGTTATTGAGGCCTACCGCCATAAAGGTAAGACGGTGGCCGTGGTCGCCATCGACCCGACCAGTCCCTTTACCGGCGGCGCCATCCTCGGCGACCGTATCCGCATGAACCGACACTCCTCCGATGACGGCGTCTTTATCCGCTCCCTCGGCACCCGGGGTCACCTCGGCGGCCTGTCCAATTCCACCGCCGACATCGTCAACGTCTTCGACGCCATGGGCTGGGAGATCATTATCGTCGAGACCGTCGGCGTCGGTCAGGATGAAGTGGAAATCGTGCGCACTGCGCATACTTCCGTGGTGGTGAGCGTACCGGGCCTCGGCGACGACATTCAGGCCATCAAGGCCGGCATTCTGGAAATCGGCGACGTTTTTGCCGTCAACAAGGCCGACCGCCCCGACGCCGATCGCACCGTTCGCGACCTCGAAGTCATGATTGAAATGAATCATCCCCCTGAAGGAAAATGGTGGCCGCCCGTGGTCAAAACCATTGCCGCCCGCCAGGATGGCATCGCCGAACTCATCGACAAGATAGAGGCCCACCACGCCCATCTGGTGCAGAGCGGTGAGTTGGCACATTTTGAAGAAAATAAAAGCGCGACCCATTTCACCGAACTGCTCAAAGACGCTCTTTTCCGCCAGGTTTACAGCCACCTGCATGCCGATAACCGCCTGGCTGAGACCATCCAGGCCATCGCCCGGCGCGAGGTCGATCCTTACAGTGCCGTCGAGCAGATTCTGCAGCACAGTCTTAAGCTGGACACTGAATAAACGGTTGACACTTTCGGCCTCAAATTGCTATAAAGACCACCCTACAAAGGGCGTTTAGCTCAGCGGGAGAGCACTGCCTTCACACGGCAGGGGTCACTGGTTCAATCCCAGTACCGCCCACCATGAAATCAAGGACTTGGCCGGCACCGGTCAGGTCCTTTTCCTTTTCTACCCCCCGGTCTGCGGCCATTGCGTCGGCCGGTGTGTGCGTTGCAATCCCGGCCGGTTCCATGCTGAACTTGGCCCTGACTCACTCCCCACCCCGGTTGACCTTGAAGGGACTGACATGGAAGCGGAAGTCAGGGAAATCCGTGATCACTTCGCCCAGTATCCTCCCTTCGACAATCTGAGCGATGAACTGCTCGACCGGGTGGCCGGCTCGGTCGAGATCAGCTACTTCAAGGCCGGCACCACCATCCTCGAGCGGGACGCGCCGAACCATACGCTTTATTACATTCGCAGCGGTGCCGTAGAGGTCTATCTGCACAATGGCCAGCTCTATAACCAGCTGGGCGAAGGCGACATCTTCGGCCAGTTCGGTCTGTTGCGTAATCATCGTGTACGCTTCCCGGTCAAGGCCATCGAGGACACCCTGCTGTACCTGATTCCCGAGTCCGTTTTCGAGCAGCTGTGCGACGAGGATGAGAATTTCGCGGACTTCGTCGAACTCACGGGCTCCCGGTTGAAGAGCACGGTCGAACAGAGGCTGCGCGACAACGACATGATCGCCACGCGCGTGCGCCGGCTCATCACCCGCATGCCGGTCATGATCGAGGAATCCGCCTCCGTGCAGGATGCCGCGCGGCTGATGACCGAGCATGATGTCTCCTCGGTACTGGTCCTGGCACCGGGCAACGATGAGGATTCCGACCGGGTCTTCACCGATACCGAAAACCGGCAATGGCGGCTGGCCGGCATGGTGACGGACAAGGACCTGCGCGTGCGCGTCCTCGCCGAAGGCGCCCCGGCCCAGACCCCGCTCTCCGCCATCACCCATGGCCGGCTGATCACGATCCAGTCCGACGAGTCGGTCAACGAGGCCATGCTGGTGATGCTGCGCAACAATATCCAGCGCCTGCCCGTGCTGCACCGCCGCCGGCCGGTCGGCGTGGTGCACCTGTCGGACATCGTGCGCTACGAGACCAACAACAGCGCCTACCTGGTCAGCAACATCTTCAACCGGAGCTCGGTCAACGCCCTGGCGCGCCTGACCCCGGAGATCCGGGCCGCCTTCGTGCGGCTGGTGGATGAAGGCGCGACCTCGCAGATGATCGGCATCGCCATGTCAAGTGTGGGCCGCAGCCTGATGCGGCGCCTGATCGAACTGGCCGAGGCCGAGCTCGGGGAGCCACCCATTCCCTACTGCTTCATGGTGCACGGCTCACTGGCGCGCAATGATCAGTCCATCACCACCGATCAGGACAACGCGATGGTGCTGCA
>OBLN01000570.1_pt1 | contig 13260 bp, 15 predicted proteins | sample 1519301 | NCBI WGS metagenome assembly OBLN01 (sample SAMEA2452533, study PRJEB22499) | sediment metagenome | reverse complement strand
TCTTGTTGTTGTTCTTGTTGTTGTTCTTGTTGTTGTTCTTGTTGTTGTTCTTGTTGTTGTTCTTGTTCCATTACTTTAGCTGTGTTTTTAATCATTTTCGATTCCTTTGATGCTTGCACTGGCATGCTCATTTCATTTCCAAATTCCCTTACGTCCTCCGTAGACTTCACTATAATTTGATTATGCAACTCTTGTTCAAAACTACCTATATCCTGGAACAAAACGTTTTCGATGGTATCAAGACGCTCTTTGATAGTATTTAATTCCAACTCATCTTTTTGGTCTTTTTGCTTATTCTCACTATGTATGCTGTCTTCAAATGTGATTTCTTTGATCTTATTGTAAATTCCTATTCCTATACATATACTACCTATAACCGTTAAAAAAAGGTACATTATTCTTCCCCCACATGAGATGATATGTAATCTCTTAACTTAAGCAACACCTTACCATGAATTTGAGAGACTCTAGGAATAGATATGTCTAAAATATACGCAATTTCCTTTAAATTCAATTCTTCGATGTAGTATAAGTTTAAGATTACTTTTTCTCTCTCCTTTAAATGGCTAATTGCCTCTTGTAATAAACTCTTCTGTTCCCCTTTTAGGATAGAAGCTTCAGGCGATAGGGAATGGTCGTCTTCAATGAGATCAATTAAGGAGATATCACTGCCATTATCGGAAAATACCACCATTTCTAAAGAAACTTCTGCTAGATGATGTACTGTTTCATGGATTTTATATAATTCTTTCTTCTCAATATCTAATTCCATGCATATTTCAGATTCTTCAGGAGTTCTCATTAGACTTTTTTCTAATTGTTCTTTTGCCCTATAATACTCGTTGAGTTTATAAATGCGATCACGGGATACGGGGCCTGATTTTCTCATTTCGTCGATAATCGTTCCCCTAATACGCAAAGAGGCATAGGCTTCAAAAGGAACATTCTTCTTATAATCGTATTTATCCATAGCATCCATAAGGCCGATAACTCCAATGCTGACTAGATCATCGTGTTCATATTTGTTATCTTTGACCTCGATTTTACTGGCTATTTTCTTTACTAAAGGCAGGTATTTAATAATTAATTCTTCTTTTTCCCTTTTATCATAAGACATGTACTCCACCTTTTACCTCATTCTATTCTTTCTCATTAAAACAAAGAGATATTGTATTATCTTGTCTCTCTGATTTTCACTAATATCCATAAACTTTATCCCGTATTGGTATATGGACCGGTTGTTTAATGGAATGATATTTTTGTAGACAATCTTTCCCCTAAATTGATACTCATCTTTCTCTATGCTAAATCTAATATGTAAAATAGTTTCCTTAGAGTAATCCTCATAGCAAGATATCCTCAAACCACCAGCACTTAGGTTTATAATGATGCCTTCAGAAGCTTCTTTAAGAGGATTACTCTTGTCTTGTATCGACTCTTCAGAAGAGAAGCGTACCGGCAAACTACAAGTCACCCTTACATCCCCTCTTCTCTGAATCTTTTGTATATTTTCAATGGAAGAGAGTTCATAAATAGGAAATTGTTCTTTTGTATAAACCCTGCCACTCATAACCGCATCAAAACCAATAGTGCTTTTTGAATCGCTTATTATACACTTTAATTCATCGCCTACACTTAAAAGTATAAAGTCTTTGTCATCTGCTGATACCGAAACAAAAACCCTGTCACCGTCAATATCATGAATGAGTCCTGCAACCTTTTTGTCCTCTTTAGTAATCAAGTCGATTTTACTATTTAATTTTAATGAGTCCATATTATCACCCAAATATCTTCATTAATTTATTACCTAATTGCTTAAAATTTGAAACTTTATAAGAATAATTTTTATCTTCAATAATATTCTTGCTAATTTGGTCAATATTTTTACTAGCTAATGCATTAGGATATTTTAATACGACTGGTACTTGTTCCATTATGGATTTACTTACTCTTATATCATTAAAAATAAAACCCATGTTCTCTAATTTAATATGTAAGAATTGTTCTGATGTCTTATACAATTTTTGAAAAGCTTCTTCGCCCTGTGAAACCTCGTGGATTTGATTTACCACTACTTTTATTTGCTCCTTTAGCTTGTATACCACTAACGCTTTGATCAGACGATAAGCATCAGTAATTGCCGTAGGTTCAGGAGTTGTTACGAGAATCATTTCATCGGATAATTGAATAAAGGTAAGGGCATATTTCGTAATCCCTGCTCCAATATCGATAATTAGTACATCGTAATTGGTGATATTACTTATGTTCTCAACAATTTCTTGTTGGCGGAGGCTTTCAATCGTTTTTAATGTTAATAAATCTGCTCCCCCTGAAATGAGATCAACTCCAATAGGCCCCTTAACTATAATTTCATCTAATGTAGCATTGCCACGAATTAAGTCTATTAAGCTTAGTTTCGTCTCAATACCCATCAAGATATTTGCATTGCACATGCCTATATCTGCATCTAGTAATAAAACTTTCTTTCCCATCTGCTGAAGCTTTATAGCAAGATTAATCGATAAGTTTGTCTTTCCTACTCCCCCTTTACCGCTGGCTATAGAGTAGATTTTTAAATGTTGACCTTTTTCTGTTTTTAATATTGCAGGCTTTTCTATTCCCTTATCCTTTTTTACCATGGAACGCAGACTGCTCGCTTGATCTATCATCGTTTATTCTCCCTTACAAAAAGCAAATACGTTCTCAAGATTAGCTTCTTGAATATCATCTGGAACTTTTTGTCCATTACAGATGAATTGTATTGGAAAAGAGCAATTCTCTAAAATAGTCCAAAGATTAGAAACGTGATTTGATTCATCAAATTTTGTCAACACTAAGGCGTCATAATGTAGGTAATTATATTTGTCAAGAATAGTTAATAGGGTATCCTTATCTGTTGACATACTAAGAGTCAAATAGGTGTTTAAGCGGCTATTAATTTTCTGGAGATAGGTATGTATTTCATCTAATTTACTTTGATCTCTAGGACTCGTCCCTAAAGTATCTATAAGTATGATGTCGCAATGATTGAGATTATCCAATTTTTCCTCCATCTCATTAGGTTCATTTACCACTTCAAAGGGTAAACCAATAATCTTTGCATAGGTCTTCAGTTGCTCTACTGCACCTATGCGATAAGTATCTATTGTCATGAGCCCTACATTCCTTTTATTAACTAGATATTCCCTTGCAGCAACTTTCGCAATAGTTGTTGTCTTTCCCACGCCAGTAGGGCCAATAAATACATTGATTCTATCTAGCTCCACTTTTCGCTCTAATGGATTGTAATAAAACTTATCTACAAGAGCATTTTTAAACTCTTCCAGAGATAAATCGCTATTTTTTGCATTTAAGGGTATTCTATTTTTTGGAGTTTTTTCTAAGGGAACTGTTTCTAATGGAACTTTTTCCTTTTGCATTTCGGGGGTACTTACAGGGCTCTTTTCTTGAAGGGCTTCCACAATATTCTCTAAAGTCTTTGTATGAACGTTTTCTTCAAGGGCAACGGTCACTTCTATTTTTAATTTTTTAAAAGGATTGTACCACTTTCCAATTTTGATATCTCGTTGACTTACAATTATTGCTTCTTTTCCAAGTTCATATTTTGCTCGAACTATTGCCTCTTTCATGTCATCAACAATATACTTTTTAATAATCACGCTTTACCCACCTGCCCTACTGATTCAATTTCCACATCATTAGGTATCTCGTGCAAGGATAAAACAGGGATATTAGGAAATGTAAAGGAAATCAAATTCCTAAACGCTCCCCTAATTTTAGGTGAGGTCAACAAGACAGGTTCTATACCGTTGGTCATTAAGCTATTGACTGTAGTACTAATACTGTCAAAAATCTTATGTATCACATCTGGTTGTAAAACAGGTATGGTACCGGACATAGATTTTTGTATATTGCTTCCGACTAATTCTTCTACTTCTGGATGGATAGTCATTACCCTAAGCACACCATCTACACTTACGACGTTTTGAACAATCGTCCTCTTTAATGCAAATCTGACTCGCTCTGTAAGTAGTTCAACATCCTTTGTCGTCGTCCCATAATCGGCTAAAGTCTCTAAAATCGTAACAAGATCATTGATTGGCACATATTCTCTCAATAGATTTTGGAGTACCTTCTGCACCTCTCCTAAAGATAAAATATCTGGTATAAGTTCATCAACGACTACATTGTATCGCTCCTTTACCCCTTCAAGGAGTTGTTTTACCTCTTGCCTCCCTAAAAGATCTGGGCTATACTTTTTGATAATCTCCTTTAGATGGGTAACAAGTACAGTTACAGGCTCCACAATGGTATAACCTTTTAAATCGGCTTCCTCCCGATCAGCTTCATCAATCCACAGTGCATCTAATCCAAACGAAGGCTCTTTTGTTGGAATTCCTTTAATTTGAAAATCGCTATTACCTGGATCTATGACCATATACTTCTGTGTATAAAGTTCTCCATTTTCAACCTTATTTCCCTTAATCTTTATGATGTATTCATTAGGGTCTAATTGCAAATTATCGCGTATGCGTATAGGGTTAACGACAATACCCATCTCACTAGCACATTGCCTACGAATGGAGGTGATATGGCTAATCAAATTGTTGTCATTTCCTTCATCAACTAAAGAAATTAACCCATATCCAATCTCTAAAGATATAGGTTCTACTTGAAATGAGGCAAAATTTTCTTCAGTCTCTCTTTCTTCCTTCTCCTGCATCATTGGTACAGCGCTAGCAATAGCGAGTTCACTTTCTGCCTTATCATTTTCTAAAAGTAAATAACCTAATCCTCCCAAAATCAACGAAGCAATCAAAAATGGAAGGGTAGGAAAAGCAGGAACTAATGCGATAAGAAGCAAAACAATTGATGTTAGCAATAAGACCTTATGCGTTCCAAAAATTTCTAATGAAAAGGAAGTACCAAAATCTTGACCATCATCTGATCGGGTTACTAGTATACCAGAACCTACCGAAATCAATAAGGATGGAATCTGGCTAACTAGTCCATCCCCTATAGTTAGTTTTCCAAAAATATCTAGAGCTTCTAAAACACCAATTCCATTTCCGACACCGAATATAAGAATACCGCCAATAAGATTAATCAGTGTAATAATAATAGAAGCAATTGCATCTCCTTTTACAAATTTGCTCGCACCATCCATTGCACCATAAAAACTTGATTCTCTTTGTAAATCATGCCTACGTTTTTTTGCTATTGCTTCATCGATTATGCCTGAGTTGAGATCTGCATCTATAGCCATTTGCTTTCCAGGCATTGCATCTAATGTAAATCTTGCAGAAACTTCAGAAACACGGCTTGCCCCATTAGTAACAACGACTAACTGAACGACGACAATAATAATAAAGATAACAGCTCCTACTATGTAATTGCTTCCTGTAACAAAATTGGCAAATGCATCAATAACTTGTCCTGCATAACCCTCGCCTAAGATAAGCCTTGTTGATGAAATATTTAAAGATAATCGAAACATGGTCGTTATCAATAATAGCGTTGGAAAAGTAGAAAATTCTAACACATTTTTCGTAAATAAGGTTAAAAGGAAGATAATTAAAGATAAGGTGAGATTAAATACTAGGAGCATATCCAATACCCATGTTGGCATTGGTATAATAATAATTCCTATGACTGCAATCACTGCAAAGGCAATGATAAATTCTACGTATTGATTTAATTTTGCAATTATTCTTCGAAATAATTCCATCATCATAATCTCCTTAGTAAAAGTTTCTTCATAATAAATCTTCTTTCTATAACCTTAGATCTTATATTTGTTCTTCTTTTCCATTTGATATACGATTGCCAGTATCTCCGCAACTGCTTTATATAATTCCATTGGAATAGGATCACCAATTTCAACTTTTTTAAATATAGCCCGAGCTAATGGCTTGTTTTCCATTATAGGAACCTTAGCTTCTTTTGCTCTTTTCTTTATATTTTCAGCAATGAGATTTGCGCCTTTTGCTACGACTGTTGGAACTTTATCCTTTTCATTATCGTATCTAATGGCTACCGCAATATGAGTAGGATTGGTTACTATTACAGTAGCAGTAGGGACGTCCTCCATCATTCTCCTCATAGACAATTCCCTTTGTTTCTGTTGCCTTGCTGATTTTACCTGTGGATTTCCTTCCATTTCCTTAAATTCATCTTTAATTTCTTGTTTTGTCATTCGTAAATTCTTCTTATAGTCTCTTTTCTGAAGGACATAATCCATTATAGCTAATATCAGCATGATAATACCGATATTTAAACTTAAATCCTGAATAAAAGTCATAACAAAAGAAAATATTTTTTCCGTTCCTAAATTACCGCTACTAAGGATCTGTTTTCCTGAGTCTGCTATATTTTTAAAAGTAATATAAAAAACCAAAACCAATTTAAAAATATTTTTTAGTAAATTTAGGAGAGACTTCTTTGAAAATATATTTTTAAACCCTTCAATGGGATTAATTCTATTGAACTGTGGCTTTAGGGTCTCCGTCGTATAGATGAAACCCACCTGTATCAAATTGCTTATAATACCTAGGACAACAGCTATAAGGGCAAAAGGCAGTAATAATATAAAGTAATGTAGCATTCCATTTAAGAGGACGGATCCTGCATTGCTAGCGGTCAAAGGACTATTAAATCCTGCTTCTAAAGTCTTTTTTAGGTAGGAAAAGCTATTTGTAAACAGGTACTGACTTAAGCTTAGTAGCATCATAGTAAACACTAAAAAGGATACAGCAGCAACAAGGTCCGCACTTTTTGCGACTTGACCTTTTTTCCTAGAATCTCTAAGCCTCTTCGACGTAGCCTCTTCCGTTTTTGAATCCTTATCCACATCAGCCATTTAACCACCAACTTTCTTTGAGCCATCAGTCATCAGCCAACAGCGTTTTAGCGATCAGCTATCAGTCCTCAGTCGTCAGTTACCAGCCATCAGTCATCAGCTATCAGCCATCAGTATTATTGCATTCCTTTGGGGTCGTTACTGAACAGCATTCGAACGATAGTTAAACGATAGTTGAACAGTAGCCAAACGATTGTTAAGTCACCTTCGGTGACCATGATCCTCATCTAGTGTCTTACTTCCCACTTCTCAATTTTCAATTCTTCATCGTTCATTCTTCATTCTTCATTGTTCATTCTTCATTGTGTGCAATGCGCATCCAGCCCTAGCTACTGCTTATGTCATCCTGAACGCTAGCGATGGGCAGATGCTTGCTTTTCAACGAGTGTAGCGAGGATGAAAAGTATCAGCATTGCCTATGTCAGGCTTGCCCAAGAAGTCGAGTGATAGCGAAGGCTGATGGGCTGCAAGCTACGGCAAGGATCTTTGACCCAATAGGAATACCTGAAGTTTTTACATAGAACGTAAAGCATACAACTTAGAACTTATTTGCTTTCCCCGTCCAACTGTCCAACTAACCAACTTTCCAACCTTTTTAGAAGTTAATCAGAAACTCCCTTAAATACCCAGGTATAGTCCCTAGTATATTACCTATTGAACCCATAACCCATGACACAATGATTAAAAATACGAAGAAGCTTACAAGTGATTTTAAGGGCATTCCTAACATTAAAACATTAATCTGAGGTACTGTTCTAGATATAACTCCCATTACGATATCCGTTGCTAAAACGACAAGAATCATCGGGAGAGACAAATTTAGTGCCATTTCAAACACTATGCCGAAAAGCTTAACCACTCCTTCTGGGTTAAAGGAATGAAATTCTACGGCCGCAATGGGAATATGCTGAAACGATACAATCAGGGTTTCAACAATCAAGAGATGCAAATCTAATAAAAAGAATATGCAAATTGCTAGCCAATAGTAAACTCTACCATAATTGGATACAGAGGTTCCTGATAAAGGACTATATACAGCAGCCATAGAAAAACCAACCTGAAAATCGATAAGTTGACCTGCAATTTCAACTGCTGTAAATATAAGGTTAGATAGATAACCTATAGCTAGCCCCAAGAGTACTTCTTTAAAACTGAGTAGTAAAAAGGTTAAAATATTTCCTGTAACTTCTACCTCTGGAGTAATCATGTAAATCAACAAGGCCAAAACAGAGGAAAGGGATATTTTTACAATATTGGGAAACCCTCTATATGAAAAGACTGGACTTATAACAATAAACGATGTAATGCGTATAAAAATTAAAATCAACTTTTTTAATTGTATAACCATATCCTGTCCTAACTAATGGCGGGAATTAATTTAAAAAGTTCCCCAGCAAAGTAAGTTAATTTATTTAACATGAAATTCCCAAAAATAATTAAGCTTACCAAAACAGCTACTATTTTGGGTACGAAGCTTAAGGTTTGTTCCTGTATTTGTGTTGTCGCTTGGAGTATACTAATTATAAGACCAACGATTAAGGCAATCACTAATATAGGACCTGCTACGATGATAATGGTATAAAAAGCTTTTTGCATAATATCTAGCACCAAAGACTGTGTCATATTCCCCCTCCTATACAAAACTTTCTATCAGAGATTCTACAACTAAGTACCAACCGTCGACCAGTACAAATAATAAAATCTTAAAGGGAAGTGAAATCATAACAGGAGGTAACATAAACATCCCCATAGACATAAGTATACTTGCAACGACCATATCAATAACTAAAAATGGAATAAATACAATAAAGCCTATGCTAAAAGCAGTCTTTAATTCACTAATTGCAAATGCTGGTATGACGGTAGTCAAAGGAATATCCATAGGCTCCTGTACCTCTTCTATGCCAGAAGCTTTTACAAACAACGCTAAATCCTTTTCCCTAGTTTCTTTTAGCATAAATTCCTTTAGGGGCTCCTCTGCAATTTCCATTGCTTCTTTTTGTGTGATCTCTTCATTAATAAATGGCGTAATCGCTTCATCCATAACCTGATGGTAAACGGGCTGCATAATAAAAAAAGTTAAAAACAAAGCTAAGCCAATTAATAGCTGATTAGGTGGAGTTTGCTGGGTTCCTAGCCCACTTCGAACAAAGGACAAGACGACGATAATACGAGTAAAACAAGTCGTTAGAATTAAAAAAGCAGGAGCTAAAGAGAGAACGGTTAATAGAATAAATAATTTCACCGTATCTACTGTCCCCTGAGGATCTCCATCGGTATCAAACAAAAATCCTAGCACATCAGTATCCTCTGCTGCAAATGAAACTAAAGGATGGAGAATCATAATCAATAAGATAAGTATGCATACTTTAGTCCACTTTTTCATTTGTCTATTAGTCAATTTTCTTCCTCATTCTGAGCACATTTTGTACTTTTTCTTTTACCCGTTTAAGCTCATCACCCTTGAAGGATACCTGAGTACAATTATTTTGGTTCTTATGGATTAAGGCGATAACTTCTTCCTCAGATAACTCTTTTAGTATTTTGTTCTCACTACTCGTAAAACTCATTAAATAGTATTGTCCGCAAATCTCAACGATGTTTAAAGATGAGTTATTATTGACCGATACTCTTTCGTGAATCTTAATTAAAGTGTTCCGTTTATTTATTTGCTTGCTTAAACTTTTTAGTAAGATATTTGCTAGAGCAATGACTGCTATAAGTACAAAAATGGTCTGGATAATATTAAAAAAACTATTGTAATCCATACTCTCACTTCCTTATTGAACTTCATTGAACTTCAGTGAACTTCTTTTATTGACACCTTCATTGACTTGCTTTACTGAATAACTAAGTCAATAAAGTAAATATCGCTAATGATATCCGCTTTTAAAGATGCATTTAAACTAGATACCAATTCACCTTTAATTTTAGATGTATTTTCGTTATTGAGAATCTCAACAGATGTTTTATTTCTCAACTTGGCAATAATCACATCACGTAGCTTATTGGTATTGGCATTAATTAATTCTATGTATTCTTCGTCAGTGTATACAAGTGCTATAGTTGTCTTTACATAACTCCTAGTACGATTTTCTGGCTTTAAGTTTAATACAAACTCGTCTAGTATGACCGAGTACTCTGATTCTGATCCTTGCTGTGGGTTGTTATTTGCTCCTATTGCCAATTGCTCTCCACCAAAAATATAATAACCTATTGCTAAAACCAAACCTATGAGTATGACCATTAAGATAATAATAATGATACTCATTATATTTTTGGGATTAGCATTTAGTTTATCTTTAGCCATTTTACGCCTCACTTTCCTCATCAAAGACGATAAGTATATTTACCCGCCTATTTTTCGCCCGATTTTCTGCACTATCATTTGGTGCAATAGGTCGGTACTCACTAAATCCAGTTGCTGACACTCTCGTTGGATTAATTCCCTCTATTTCTATGAGATATCTTGCTACGGAAACAGCCCTAGCGGTAGAAAGTTCCCAATTGGTTGGGTAGGTTCTGCTTGTTGGGACATTATCTGTATGACCCTCTACAACGATGTCATTATCATAATCTTCAAGAAGACCTTGTAATTGCTGAAGCACTCTTACTCCACTAGCTTTAATATCCGCACTTCCGGATTCAAATAGGATAGCCTCATTAACATCCACATAAATCCCACGTTCATCCGCAGTTACCGTTAACGTTTCCTCTAACCCTTGCTCTGATACAAACTCATTAACTTGATCTAAAATTTCCTGCTGTCCACCGCTTAATATGGGCATCTGGCCACTTTCTCCTTCAAAAATTGATGTCTCACCACTACGGCCACCTAGAACGGATTGAATAGACGATGTCACTGATGTAAATTTTGAAGTATCAACCGTTGACATGGAAAACAACAGAATAAAGAAAGTTAATAATAAGGACATTAAATCAGAAAAGGTTGTCAACCATCCCCCACTGCCAGTGTCTGGTTCCCCTTTCCTTCTTCTCTTACTCATAACTAGGAACCTCATTTTCTCCATCAGCGTTAGCTGCTAATTCCTTTTTTTCCACTGTGGATAAATAGGCAAGTAATTTCTCCTCTACAATTCGAGGATTGCTTCCTGCTTGAATTTCTAATACGCCATCGATAATCATTTCGCCTGTATAAATTTCTTTATCGGTTTGCACTCCTAGATTCGTAGCAATAGGAATGAAGATGAGATTAGCCATTAATGAACCATAAAATGTAGTGATTAAGGCTACTGCCATACCACTACCAATTTTAGTAGGATCATCTAACTCTGCAAGCATAACGACTAAACCAATAAGCGTTCCAATCATACCAAAGGCAGGAGCAAGTTCACCCCATTTGGAAAATATGGACTGTCCAGAACGATGGCGATTCTCCAAAGCATCTAACTTAAGCTCTAATATCTCTCTGATTATATCTGGCTCTACTCCATCAATAACCATCTGTAATCCAGAAACTAAAAACTCATTATCAATGTTTGCAATCTCCTCATCTAAGGCCAATAAACCATCTTGCCTAGCTTTTCTAGAAAGATTGGTAAAAAGCGTAACGAGTTCTTTTTTGTTATCTTTAGGAGATGAAATTAATCTCGTTAAAACAATGGGAATCTTAGCGATTGTTTTCATAGGAAAGCTAACAAGCAATGCGGCGAATGAACCACCTAAAGTGATCGCTACAGAAGGAAAATCAAAAAACATACTAAGATCTCCACTCTGGTTAATAGCCCAAATAATGAGTATAAATCCAGTCACTAATCCAATAATAGGCGATAAGGACTTTTTCATTTTTCCCCTCCTGATAAATCTGGTAATCCTATGTAAATTCGTCTTTTGTACGCTACGATTTTGTCTATGATATTATCGACATCATCCCTTACCCTTAAGCTTTTACCATCCGTCAATGTAATAATGGTATCTGCCGTTTTTTCAATTTTATATATTAATTCACTGTTTAAGCAAAATTTTTTTCCGTTTAAAGAAGTGAGCATAATCATTATCATTGCCTCCACTAAATAATGTACTATAAATAGGTTGTTCTTTTAAGGAGGACAAACCGTCCTCCTTAAAATTATTAAAAATTATCGTTTTAAGTTAATAAGTTCCTGTAACATTTCATCTGAGGTAGTAATGACTCTTGAATTAGCTTGGTATGCTCTATTCGTAACAATCATCTCCGTAAATTCCGTTGCTAAATCTACATTGGACATTTCTAGAGAATTCTGTCGAATATAACCATATCCAGGATTTCCTGCAAGTCCATTATTAGGCACTCCTGAATTATCCGTTGCTATATAATTATTACTTCCCATTTTCTTAAGACCTGCAGTATTGCTGAAATTCGTTACACTCAATTGACCAAGAATATACGTTTTTGTTGCCGTTTTACCATCGCTATATACTCCCTTAATCATACCTGTTCGGTCTACAGTAAAACTTTGTAATTCAAAGATTCCATCAATCCTTTCTGGAATGTTTAATGTGACTAGACCTTTATTCGTATCTGCAGTAAAAGTGCCACCAGTTGTCACATCAAGGGGTTCAAAAATTTCATTACCATCTGTATCCAATACAGGATCTCCGTCAACATCTAGCTCAACAGGTACATATCCTAATACTTTTAAACCACCAGAAGTTACAAGGTTTCCAGTATTATCTTTATAAAAGGCACCATCTCTCGTATAGTTTAGCGATAATCCATTATCCTCGGAAACAGCAAAGTAACCATTCCCTTCCAAAGCAAAATCCAGCTCTCTATTAGTAGATTGCAATGAGCCATCCGTCATAATATTATCGATTGCCCCTACTTTTACCCCTAATCCGACTTGCTTTGGATTAACACCACCAGAACCGTTGTTATTTGGGGCTTGCTCGTTTGATATGGTCTGGCTGAGCATATCTTGAAAGTTTACTCTGCCTGATTTAAATGCCGTAGTGTTGACATTGGCAATATTATTGGACACCACGTCCATCTTCGTTTGAAAGCTTTTTAATCCACTAACACCTGAATATAATGATTTTATCATTGTATTTCCTCCTCAAATGTTGCTCCGCCTCAATCAGTCAGCGGGCTACGGCTTCCATTAGGTCCAGCCGTTTACTTCACTACTATCGCACTATCTATATTGGTTACTACGCCTATATCGCTATTTTGCATTGCCGTAATAATCGTTCTATTACTTACACTAGCAATGAAAGCCATATCCTTATAAAGCATTAGGCTCTCCTTAGCCCCTTTCTTCTCAAGATCGTTTAATGCGTGGCTTAGGCGATGTAAATCTCCTTCGTTTAAAGAGAGGTTCCTTTCATTTATTCTTTGCTGTGCATGGGCAGATATCTTTAATTTTTCCTCTGTTTTTTCTAGACTTTCTTGTAATACTTTT
>OBLN01000569.1_pt1 | contig 13262 bp, 11 predicted proteins | sample 1519301 | NCBI WGS metagenome assembly OBLN01 (sample SAMEA2452533, study PRJEB22499) | sediment metagenome | reverse complement strand
ATGTCAATAAAAATAGTAATAATAATAATAATAATAATAATAATAATAATAGATATTAATAACAATAATAAATAGTAATAATGATAGTAATAATAAATAATAATAGATATAATAACAATAGTAGAGATAATAATAATAATAATAGAGATCTGAATACCGATGAATGGCATTATTCAAGCTACTTTGAAAACATATTATAAAGTATAAAAGCTTGTTTTTGTCTTAAGCTCTAACAGCAGCTGACCGTCCTTTATCTCGTATCTGTAAACATTCAGGGGCTTTTTTGCAGGTCCATTAATCACTGAGCCATCTGTGATTTTGAAGCGTGAATAATGCCAGGGACAGGTAAGGACTTCTTCATCCAAACTCCCTTCTGCCAGGGGTGCCCCTGCGTGGGTACACCTACCATCAAGGCAGTGGAACTGACCATTTAAATTGACAACCAGGAACTCCTGTCCCCTTAGATAGAATTTCTTCATACTTCCGGCCGGAACATCATCCGTATTACATAGTCTCAGGTACATCTGCACCCCTTCTCTTGCTGGCGACAAAAGATGATATTTCTTTATACCTGTTCAAATATTCGCACACAGCGGTTACAAACTCCGCATGGCTCCAGAATAGAGGAGAAACGCTCAAAGGTGCTCCAGTATTTGGGTCTATTTGCTCCCCCATTACCCCTGAAGGTTGAGCGTGTTTCGTAGCCCAGAAAAGCAGCTCTAAGGCCTCTTTGAGATGGTCCGGCCCAGAAGCCCTGGCGATGTGCCACCTGGCTAGCCAGAGGGTGCATATGAACCACGGGTTTCCGGCAACGTTATTAGAGACACGGAAGTATCCATCATTCTCATAGCGTGCAACGCCTCCAATATCCGTTTTTACCCAGAGTTTATCCGCAACTGCCCTCATTGTGCCCTCGACGACTTCGTCAGATGCATCGAAAACTTCGAATAAAAAGACGCCTGACAGGCTGCTGTCTATGGTCATATCCTGAGACCCGTCCTCATTGATCGCCTTAGCAAATCTGTGCATATTGCTATTATAAAGATAGGTAATCATTGCTTTTTTAATACCTTCTGCAGCACTGCTCAGAATCTCATAACGATCTCTATCAAAGAAGACCTTTGCAAAATTAGCAGCAGCCACCAGGGCAGCATAGACTGCAGAGGCGGTCCAGGTAAATGTCCCTGCTTTTTCCTCCCACAGATCAAAGGACGGCCTGGGAAGACCTGTCTTGGGGTCAATATAATCCAGAAGAAACTCTGAAGCCTTTAACACCAGTTTATCGTAAACTTTCGCTATGAATTCGATATCATTGTGACTCTCAAAGTGTTTCCACAGGGCATAAAGAACGATAGCAGTCTCATCTTCCTGAATTGGAAGTTGAATTCTGCCGTTTTGGCCTATGGACGCGAGCCAGCTACTGCCTACAGAGCCATCTGGAGCATACTTATGATCGAAATACCCCCTGGTAGTTATCGTTTTATTGCAGAACTGGAAGAATAACCTGGAAACATCCTGAAAGCCTGCCAGGTCCCAGGCACTGGCTATGAAAGCTCCATCCCTCATCCATATATATGCATATGTATCTCTATTGAATTGAAGGTTATCCGAATCGCATGAGGCAATTATGCCACCGCCATTATCCATACCCGCCCTCATTATCAGCAATGATTCCTTGAACATTTTCGTTATTTCGTTAGGCAGAATGCTAAGGTCCAATCCCCTCTTGTTCACCCAGGCGGCAAAATAATTTTCAGTCTCCAGGAGCAGTTGTTCTACGCCAGTCCTTTTAATCCTGGAATCCAGATTCTGGACATCAGTCAAATCCTGGCCACACGCTATCCAGTAATAAAGTATTTCATATGACCTGGGTGCCAGATCAAGCTCAAAGGAAACCGTCGAATCTACAGATCCCTGGGAAATAGGGAATCCGCCCAGAAGTCCATCCTCCGCATCTACCCAGGTGCCTTCCATGCCAGGTATCTCTTTGACTCCAGTAGCAAACTGATAGATCCCTTTTCCCTGACCAGTGACACCATCAATAAGGAAGTATCGTTTACGCTTATAGTGGATTATGGAATTTAGGGCAGAGTCATACATTGCGGTATCGCCAAAATCGTCGCCGTATATGTGAAAGTCATGACTGAAAAAGAGCCTTGCTTTCCTCTGTGAATCCTCGTTATTATGGATTATCAATTTCTTAAGGTAAGCATCGAAATAATTATGGATTCCTTCATTAGTTTCTATAGTGATGCCAAACTCCGGATGGCTAGCTCTGGTTCTGCTGACAAGGGTTTCGGGCATGTATTCGATCTTAATATCCCAGCTGCCATCGATCCATCCGAATTTTCCATCTACCCAGATGCCATTCCTGAAAATATGGCCTCCTACATGATTCTCCAGGCCTATCTGGGGATAATACAGATCCCTGATCCTCGATTCCCTATCAAAGGCAATAGCCAGCCTACCATTACCTATTATAGTCTCTCTTGGCATTGTCCTGTCTCTTAAAAACAATCTATGCTTAATTATCCGCTGCATAAAGATATAAAGCTACAGGAGCAGTTCAAGCCTGGAGAGTATTAAAAGAGATCATCTCATCTATAGATTAAGTAAATTTTATATATATTAAGTAATTTTATAGATAGATTAAGTAAATTTCATTTTTAGGTTAAGTAAGTTTGAGGAGAATGGCGTTTCTTCGGCTAGTTCAAACCTATATGTCCTGCTCCAAAGACTTGACAGGGCTACTATTAGGAAAAAATATTAAAGTTATTCTTCTGAAACAGGATATTTAATATCAACCTTACGAACAGCGAACGATGATTCATATTTATTCTTCAGTCATGCGCTGTGCCATTGAATTGGGATGTCAAGAACCAGCATGTCGGTAGAAAAACGTATTATACTACCCAGATTCCACATCAGGAAGTATCCAATTGTATTATAAAGTTATCTAGTACATGTTGCTTAAAAATTCCTTAAAAGCTTTATTCTTAACTTGATTTATAACATTTGAGCTCGTTTTGTATGGACGACGATATTACCCATAATTTGATATGATCATATAGTTATCCAATTAAAGAAAAGAACTGATATCTTCTCAGAAAGTATTTTAAGAAGACCCTGTTATCTAATCCACATACGCCAGAAAAGCAAAGTCCTTTTGTTTAATGTAGTGTGGAGATAACAGCAAAAAAGTATACGCTGTCTTGTGTTCTAGACAAATCCTTATTTCCAGAGTTTCCTAACAAATTAATTCTCTTTTTTATGATCTCTGCTTAATAGAAAGCTCAATTTTTTGTACGCTATCGAAAAATACTCAGAGCACCGTTTTTTCGAAATCTGACTTAACTAAAAATTGTTTGGTATTAACATTAATATAATTTTGCTAAAATAACCTACATACTAGATGAAAGTGTTTCTTTTTAAATTAGGTCAACACACAATTAGTATATTCATATATGCTAAAGTACTCCAAAAAATTAATGAGAGAATATTTTCCGTTTTTCGTAGTACTCCCACCTTCTCTCAAAATATACTCCGTAGTAACTAACTCCGAGATTATAGATCAGTATTGTTTACATTTGTTAATATTGTTAACACTTGTCAGTATTGTTTACACTTTCGTTAAATTTCGCTTCGAAATAACCGGCAGTTACCTCGTCCTTATGTGCTGCAAAGGCAGCTAAGACTTCCTCTTTTTCTCTTTCGGGAACATTATAGTAGTCGAGTGATTCTTCGAGATCTGCTGCTACTGCATCGAACTCCTCGGGTGAGATCCGCAAGTCATGATGAGCTTCTGTGAGGTTTTTGCCTGTATATTCGAAAGGCCCACCTGCCACTGCGGCGACCCATAGAGTTCTCATGAATTTGAGGCCTGGCAATCTGTCCAATTTCTCGTTATGCCATTCCCTCAAAGCAGGGTTCTTTGAATTTTTGCCAGCAATCGGATCATTCACAATAGTATCGCTGAAACGATTCACTACCGGAGCGATGGCATAGATCCCACCAAGGCGTTCATACAAAGATTTGTCTTGGTTCCCCTTATTCTTTACTTCATTACACGTCTCGTTTACTACTTTATCTTCCGAATCATCGAGCTCTCCGCCAGCAGCATATACTGCACTTACTGCCATAGCAGTCAATGACACTAAAAAACAGACTGCCAGTAAGACAGTTATTGTCTTTTTGATTTGACTTTTCATATCTACACCCCTTATTTTCCACTGTCTTTTTATGTGACTACTTACAGTAATCAATTCAATAAAAAGACTATATATATCCCCAATTGAATAAAAAGAGTATTATTAATATTCGCATATAATTTTTTACATTCTTCCAAACACTAATATGTATTCGATAATAATAAATACAGAAAATGTTCCAGAAAATATGGTTAAGAAATTATACAGTATAAAAATAAGACAAAATGTCATCGAGAAAAGCGGTGAGAAATAGTCTGTTTCACACATATTTTTTGAATATTAGCACCTACCAGAACTAATGCTAGAAATCTATCCGAATTCACGAATTCCTGCGAAACCGGACTCTGAAATAAGTACAGTCAAAGTATAAACCTCAATCTTTACATTTTTGTAACACTAATAATTCAAGCTGATTTTTATGCACCCTAAAACCCAGGAAATCCTCAAAACGTTTGAAGAAATCAATAAAATTCCCCGCCGTTCCAAAAACGAAGAAAAACTTGCCCTGTGGCTGCTTGAATGGGCAAGAAATCATAACCTTGAAGCGAAAGCTGATACTTTAAATAATGTCCTGATAAAGGTTCCTCCTACCCCCGGATATGAAAATTCTCCAGGAATTGTGCTGCAGGGACATATGGATATGGTTTGCGAGAAATGCAAAGACTCAGAGCACGATTTTTCTAAAGACCCTATCAGGTGCGTATGCGAAGGAGACTGGCTGCGAGGAGAAGGAACCTCAATAGGGGCGGACAACGGGATTGCACTCGCAATCGGGCTTGTGCTGGCAGAAGCCGGAAAAAAAGGAGAAATAGAACATCCGCCTCTTGAGTTGCTTTTTACAGTTGATGAAGAAACAGGGTTGACAGGAGCCAGCGGGCTTGAAAAAGGTTTCTTTGAAGGCAAAGTTCTGTTTAACCTTGACTCGGAAGATGAAGGAATGTTTATAGTCGGATGTGCAGGGGGGCAGAATTCCCAGGTTTCCTTGCCTGTCGAATGGGAGTTTTTTGATTATGGAAAAGAAAGTGGCTTCGGGCTCTTCAGGCTCTCTATTGAGGGGCTTGAAGGAGGGCACTCAGGAGTTGAGATCCATAGGCAGCGGGCAAATGCAATTCAGCTGCTTGCAAGGCTGCTGGTGAGCCTTAAGGAAAAAGTCGGAAAAGAAAAACTGAGGCTCTCTTTTTTCAGCGGGGGCAATGTACATAATGCAATTCCGAATTACGCAGAGGCGTTTATTGTCCTCTTAAAAAACAAAGAAGAGCATGCACAGGCTTTTATCTCAGAGTTCCAGCAGGAGCTCAGGCAGGAGTACGCAGTATCTGATCCTGAAATTGCCCTTCAGCTTAAAGAAGTCGAGAACAGGATTGTTTATGAGGCAGAAGGAGGAAAAGTCGTCAGAAAGGAAGTGCCTTCAGACAGGGTCTTTTCAGCCGGGACAGAAAATCAACTTTTCGGGTTGCTCCTTGGAATGCCACATGGCGTGTACAGGGTTTCGGACACCATTCCCGGACTCGTTGAAACTTCAAACAACCTGGCGGTCGTAAGGACAGGAGATACTGAAATAAAAGTCGTATCAAGCCAGCGCAGTTCCGTCATGTCAAGACTTGCTGAAGTCACGGGTAAGGTAGAAACCGTTGCAAAACTGGCAGGAGCAAGAGTTGAGCATGAATGCGGATATCCCGCATGGGAACCGGACCTTCGGGCGGGGCTGCTTGCTAAATGCAAAAGGACTTATAAGGAGACCTTTGGAAAAGAACCGGAAATCAAAGTCGTCCACGCCGGGCTCGAATGCGGAGTAATAGGTTCTAAATGCGACTGCATTGAAATGATTTCCTTCGGACCGACTATTAAAGACCCTCATTCCCCCGCTGAGAGGGTATTTATTCCATCGATTGAAAAGGTCTGGGTTTTCCTCGAAAACCTGCTGAAGAGTTACCGTTAAGAGTTCTCGTGAATAGAAAAAATCAGTTTGAGAAAAAATAGATGACCCGAAGAGAAGCTCTCCGGAAACAGACCGATTTCAGGGACGTGGGTATTCTTCGGCAAAGGCTGTGCGCAGTTTGTCTTCTTCTTCTCTGGACAGATTGGAAGCAATAAGTTCAAATTTCATTCCCCTGGCAGCTTCAGCAACTCTGTCCTGGACAGCATCGCTGGTCATTAAAAAGAGAGCTGAAGTGCCTTCGGTTACTTTACTGCGGACTGACCGGATGAAATCGTCACTGATCCCGATATCAGCCATGGAGCCGGTCAGAGCGCCGACTGTAGCCCCAACTGCAAGGCCTAATATAGGAACAAAAAAGATCAGCCCGAACAGCATGCCCCAGAAAGCACCGCTCAGCGCACCTGCACCGGTTAAATTTGTTAACTGCTCTGTCTTCGGCTTTTTCTTCCCCTCAGGCCATTTGACTATAGCTGCATCATGAAGGTTTATCAGATGCTGTTTATTCAAATCCTTTACCACTTCAAGTGCCTTTTCTGCACCATCGGCGGTCTCAAACTTTAGAACGGTTAATGTTGCCATTCTTCAAAACCCTCCTTTTCCATTTTCAGGTTTAACTGCGATTTCGTTTCTTAAAATTCTCCAGTAGCCCTTTAATGCTTGTAAAATGTGTAAAAAACTATTTTTCTGGCGATAAACGACTTTTTTGTTAGGGTCCCGGAGCGTTTTAGAAAGTATCCGGGAGAACAAAGGATAGCTAAAAGCCATTGTGTTTTGCTTCACTCCGTGAGATAAGAGACGTTATTGTGAGATGAGAGATGCTATTTGATTTATGAGGCTAAATTAAATGGTTTCATATGGTTTGCAAGCTCTTCATCCGGTTCTCTTTAATAATCCCCTCTCCCTTCGATAGAAGCCTGCAAGCCCGGCATGCAGACTCGGCTCAAATAAATACTATGGTATATAGCCATTTTTATATATATGAGTTTATACGGATTAGTATATTTTATTGGGTTTGCTTGCCTGAAGTTAAGCTATTTCAGGCGCTGGACATGGTCGGTTTAGAGTTCATTTAGCCTGTATCTTCTTCGCCCCGGTTCCTGCTTCCGCTTGATTCCATAAGTTTTGCAAGCCAGCGTGTTTCTTCAAAACTCTCCAGAATAATCTTCACAACCATCGTGAGGGGTACGGCGATCAGTGCTCCGGGGGTTCCAAGCACATAAGCCCAGTAGAATAGAGATAAAAAAACAACAGAAGGGGATAATTTGAGACCTTTTCCTGCAAGGGATGGAAAAAGGACATTTTCTACAATAGCGTTAACAATCGATATGCCTGCAAGGACAGCAAGAGCTCCTATAGGCCCGTATTTGAATAGTCCGAGAAGCATAGGAGGGAGGGCGGCCAGAATAAAACCAAGATATGGAATATAGCCGAGCAGGAAGGTAAGAATTCCCCAGAGAATTGCAAAATCAATGCCCCCGAGGAGAAGAAGAAGGGCAGTCCCGATCCCCCCTATCAAATTGGTTTCGGTCCTGATAAGGATATAGTTTACGAGGTTTCTGCCAAATTCCGTAACCCTCAATACCAGAAAAGATTGGTTTTCAACTTCTTTCTGAACCTTTTTCGGAGCGCCGGCAGCATCCAGGAGCAAAAATGTTGTAGTAATTATAATGAGCCCGGTTGTTGTCCCTGCATTTAAAACGCCGGTCAGGATCCCGGCCGTAAGGCTGAAAGCGAATGAACCGATGTCCCGAAGGACCGATTCCACAGAAAAACCGACATATGGCAAATATCCGGCGAGATTTTCCAGAGTTCCCATCAACTGAGTCTCATAATTGGGGATCCGACTGCTGAGCTGGAGCAGGGACCCTGCAACCAGGAGCCCGGTAGTGACAACAACAATTATAAAGAAAAAAATTACCAGGCCGACGCTGATAGTTCCCGGAACCCTTTTTTTCTGAAGCCAGTGAACGAGAGGGGCAAAAATAAGAAAAGCGAAAATTGAGAAAAAAATGGGCACAAGTATAGTTGATATCTGCTGCATACCAATAGTCAGGATAACCGCAGCCGTACTATAAATCAAAATCCTGGCTGGCATAGAATGAGCGTCTCCATCCCCGTTTATTTTCTCCAATTTCATAATCACATCCCCAATTAGCCTCCACGGTACCCTGACAGGTAGCCGCGCGGATATAAACTTCTTTATCATCCACTGTCTGGCTCACGGCCACAGTGCTTTACATTTTTGCCGAAATACTCCCGTCTGGGAATGCTCTCTTCTGGCTGTGACTCAGTCATTATGTGCCATTTGATCAAGCGCAGCCGCAATTGCCAGAATAAGCGCGTTGTCCTGTCCGGGCCCAATTTCCACCCCATAGGTGTCCCGGATGCGGAACCATTTCTTTGAGACTTCAGCAACCTGTTTTCCTTCAGAACTGATCCGATATTCGTAGTCAAGAATATTGCCGCGAATCTCCATATCAGGCCCATTAGGGACCTCAACCTTCCACCTGTCCCTCAAAACATTAATGAAGGCTTTTTTAACAGTGGCAGCCAGCCCTCCATCTGCCATTTTGATATCCATCGTGTCCCTTAACTTGAGCAGCCTTTCCTGAATTTTGTACAGGTCATTTCCCCGTGCATCTTTGAAAATCAGAGTATCGCGCAGGCGGAGGGCCTTTCCGTCCACAAAGAAGACTTTCTCTCCGTTTTCATCTTCAATCCAGTAATCATCCCCTATGGAAATGAGTTTTTCATGCATCCTGTAGATGTGCCTCTTTTCCCCGTCACTCCCACTAAAGCCACCGAATCCTACCATAAAACCACTCTCTTATTTGATCCCAACACTGGACTTTTTTTCAGCATATTGCTATTCGGGTCATTATCAGACGATTAATTTGAGTTTTCAGTTTACATTGCTTTCTGGTAAATCTCAATGATCTCTTCTTTTGAGAGCTCTCTCGGATTTGTAAGACGGCAAACGTCCTGCATGGCATTTTCAGCCAGAAGTTCAAGATCCTCTTCCCTTGCGCCGAGTTCTTTCAAACCTGAAGGAATTCCGATGTCAGATGCAAGCTTTTTTATTGCCTCTATTGCCTTATCCGCAGCTTCGTCCGCACTCAGGCCCTCGACTTTTTCTCCCATTGCCCTTGCGATATCGGCAAAACGCTCAGGACATGCCTGCTTATTGTACATCTCTACATAAGGAAGCAGAATAGCATTGCAGACCCCATGAGGCAGGTTATAAAAGCCTCCGAGCTGGTGAGCCATGGAATGCACATAGCCAAGGCTTGCGTTGTTAAAAGCAATACCAGCAAGATATTCGGCATGTGCCATCATATCCCTTGTCCGTACGTCTTTTCCATGGGCAACGGCTTCCCGTAAATATTTTGAGATCAGCTCTATTGCTTTAATAGCGGCTGCATCGGTTGTTGGGGTAGCCATTGTAGAGACATAAGCTTCGACCGCGTGAGTCAGAGCGTCCATTCCTGTTGCAGCCGTGAGTGCGGGAGGCATGCTTATCATCAGTTCAGGGTCGTTTACCGCTACATCAGGTGTGATTCGCGGGTCAACGATAGCCATTTTGATGTGCCTGTCCGTATCCGTGATAATTGTAAAGCTGGTCATTTCGCTTGCAGTACCGGCAGTTGTGTTTACCGTAATGAGAGGAGGAATCCCTTTCGTAACTTTCCCCACACCTTCGTAATCATTAATCCTCTTGCCATTGTATACCACAATGCCGATTGCCTTTGCACAGTCCATAGGGCTTCCGCCCCCGACAGCGACTATCATATTACAGTCTTCTTTTCTGTAAACGTCTGCTCCTTCCATAACTGAGACATCAGTCGGGTTCGGGTCTGCTCCCGGAAAGATTACTGCTTCTATGCCTGCTTTTTCGAGAATTTTGTAGATATCCGCTGCAAGCTGTTCTCCATGCCTGCTTCTGCCTGAGACGATCAGGGCTTTCGTAGCTCCGAAGTCCTTTGCATGCCTGCCTATTTCCTTTACGCATCCTGGTCCCATAAGGGCTACTTTTGGGTTCAGGTAAGTGTATGTCCTGTTTTCCGTCATGCTTTCTTTTCCCCTGGCAAACTCCTTTATGTTTCCCCAAAATTCTTGATAAAAATACAAAATATTAATAGAACTCATTTTTCTCTGTAACTAATAAAGTTTTGCTCTGGAAAATGATTTTTGAAAAACAGAAAATGAAATTTCAGAATTAAAGGTTGAATTCTTCTGATGAGCACCTTAACAAGCTCTTTTGTAATTAATAAATTATATTATAAATTTGTCCCCGGTCTGTGTTAGCTATATTTCTTGAATTGCTAAATTGAATGCTAATGATAAGGAAATTTTATTCTACTTAATTTATATATTTTTCAGTAATCTACATACACATACCTGTTTTCGAGCTTTAAGGCATCAATTGAGAAGCAATGGAGGAAGACCTGCATTATTGATTTTATTTGCTGGAGAGTGTCAGGTGTAAATGAAAGCAAGCGAGGAGGATCATTTATGAATCAGATTATCGAGTTACTCGAACCGGCTACAAGAGCATTTGTAGAAAATGCAAATAAGCAGGGCGGAACGCCGATCTATAAACTTTCCCCCGAAGACGCTCGCAAAGTCCTTTCAGACTTGCAGGCTACTGAAGTTACACAACTGCCTGCAGACATCGAAGATTTTAGTATTCCTGCAGGTCCTGAAGGACAGGTTTCTATCAGGATAATCAGGCCGGAAGGAAACAGGGAAACTTTGCCAGTCGTTATGTACTTTCACGGCGCCGGCTGGGTACTCGGTGGTAAAGACACGCATGACCGGTTGGTAAGGGAAATAGCAAATGGGGCCAACGCTGCAGTTGTATTTGTCGATTTTACGCCGGCTCCGGAAGCAAAGTACCCGACACAGATAGAAGAGGCATACGCAGCTACAAAATACATCGCAGAGAACGGAAAAGACTTCAACCTTGATACTTCAAGGTTTGCAGTTGCCGGTGATAGTGTAGGCGGGAATATGACTGCCGCGGTCTTGCTCCTGGTAAAAGAAAGAGGCGGCCCGAAAATTGATTATCAGGTTCTCTTTTATCCTGTGACAGATGCTAATTTTGATACTCCATCTTACCAGCAGTTTGCAACCGGCATCTGGCTCACCCGCGAAGCAATGAAATGGTTCTGGGACAATTATTTGCCTGATAAAGAAGCACGCAAGCAGCCAACAGCATCTCCGTTGCAAGCCTCGATTGACCAGCTCAGGGGGCAGCCACCAGCTCTTATTATTACTGATGAAAATGATGTGCTCCGCGACGAAGGAGAAGCATATGCACATAAGCTAATTCAAGCAGGAGTTAACGTTACAGCTGTACGATATATGGGAACCATACACGATTTCGTAATGTTAAATGCGCTTGCGGGCACGCCTGCAACCTGCAGCGCAATCGGGATGGCGAATGAGAACCTCAGATTCGCTTTTGCAAGAAAATCTTAATTTTAAGAAAATCTTAATTTTAAATCTAGTATGAGAAACCCTGAGGTATGGAAAACTCCTGAAATATGGAAAACCTTGAAGTTTAGAAGAATAATGAAAAATAATAACTACAAAATAAGTTAATAAAAATCCTTAAGCATAAAAACGGATTTTCCAAGCATTTTGAAGATAGATCGAAGGCTATTGAAAAAACGAACCATTTTTTTTCAAAACGTACAGATATTTAATAAATCAGCCCTAATCAAATATACATGAGTGGGGGCAGGTTTGGAAGAGATTTTCTTTCATCGTATGAAGAAGGAATAAAAAGGGAGTGGGTTATAGGAAACGGGCTTGGAGGATATGCTTCGTCTACGATCATCGGGGCAGGAACAAGGACTTACCACGGACTGCTTGTAGCAACGCCGGAAAATTCTCCTGGAAGGCTTTTACTTCTTTCGTCCCTTGACGAGGAAATTTCTATTAACGAAGAACTTTATAAACTCGCGATCCATAGATATCCGGACGCTATAAACCCTAAAGGCTTTATGCACCTTTCCGAATTTGTCCGTAACCCGTTCCCCCTCTGGGTTTATCAGCCAGGTGATTTTACCGTAAAGAAAAAAGTTTTCATGGTCCATAACAGCAATACAACCTGCGTTCTTTATGATATTACATCCGAAAGAGAGGGGGCTTTGCTGAAAATTTTCCCTCTGGTAAGCTCAAGGGATTTCAACCTCACTGCTCGCTCAGGCTACCTTTCTTTCTTCCAGAGAGCAGGACCTTCGGGGGTGAGCCTTGCAAGCTCTACTGGCTTTACATTTTCGATATCTTCCAACCTTGAATATCACCCTGACCCGGTATGGTATTATAACCTTGAATATGATACTGAGAAGCAACGAGGGCTTAATTATCAGGAGGATAATTTCAACCCGGGTTATTTTGAAAGCAAACTCGAGCGCGGGACTTCCCGTTTTTTTGTTGCCGCTTCGACAGGTGACGTTTCTTCCCTTACGCTTGATCAGGTCAATAAACTCTATATAAGAGAAGCAAACAGGCAGAACCTTCTTGCTCTTGATTCTAAACTCATCGATCCTTTTGCTCTCAAGCTTCTCAAGGCAACGGACTCTTTTGTAGTGAAAAACCGTGTTACTGGCGAAAATACGGTGATTGCAGGATACCACTGGTACTCTGATTGGGGCAGAGACGCAATGGTCTCTCTTCCCGGCCTGCTTTTAATTCCTTACCGCTTCGAAGAAGCAAGATCGACCCTTAACAATTTTGCCAGATACCGCAGAAGAGGCCTGATCCCCAATACTTTCCCGGCTTTTGGGGGAGATCCCGTTTATAATACGGTCGATGCTTCTCTCTGGTTTATTCATGCCCTTGACCGTTATTTTGCATATACGCAGGACTTCCTTTTCCTCTCTGACATCTGGGACACCGTAGTTGAGATTATAGATAGTTACTCTAATGGCACGGATTTTAGAATTGGCATGGACCCTGATTACCTTATTCGGCAGGGACCTCAACTAACCTGGATGGACGCTAAAATCGGGGAGTGGGCAGTGACCCCCAGAGAGGGTAAAGCCTGCGAGGTGAATGCCCTCTGGTATAATGCCGTTAAAATTTTAATGGCACTTACTGAAGCAACG
>OBLN01000568.1_pt1 | contig 13274 bp, 11 predicted proteins | sample 1519301 | NCBI WGS metagenome assembly OBLN01 (sample SAMEA2452533, study PRJEB22499) | sediment metagenome | reverse complement strand
GCCAGTTGGTCACCTCTCCGAAGATCATCAGAGGGCCGAAGGCGACGCGCCCCAGCATGACGATAAACCCGGAGACCAGGAGGGTCCCCGCCAGCCAGGTCCGGGCCCGGAAAGCACGGTAGGCTGCCGAGGAGATATAGAAAGCCAGTAAAGCAAACATCGTGGCATTCAGGGGAACCATGATATGGCGGTAGAGGTTGTCGGCGAAATCTTTCCATAATGAATTGGGATTATAATACCCGGCGATGGAGACGGTGGCCATGACCACCAGTGCCGTAAACGTCACAAAACTGAAAAACTGGTCCTTATGTCTCCGTCTGATCTTTGTGGCATGATGCCGGACCAGGCTGGCCAGCCCGATGATCACCGCAAAAGATGAGATGGAAGCGATCCAACTGTTGATGGGTTCGATGAACCTATCCTGCATGATGGGCGAGATCTGCAGCAGGATCCCGACCACAGCAAAGATAAAGGTAATAATGACAGGCAGCTGTCTCTTCATAAATCAACTCCTTTCACGCATGTGCATATTAAAAATAACATGATGAGCGGGCTTGACAAGGGAAAAAGAGCCAAAGAGCCTCTTTTCCCCCTGTCAGAGCCCCTCAAACCCCCCGAAATACTGTGATTGCCAAGAAAAAAGGCTGCAGATAAACTGCAGCCTTTTTCGGCTAAAAGAGCGTCTTGCTGCTCAGATAGAAGTCTTTCACAAGAAGCGAAGGGGTGAAGACCGAATACCAGGAGTCCACAAAGCCGCTCCCTTTTCCGATATCGATGACATCCCTCATCATACGGAGGGGAGAGTCATTCCAGCGGAAATGCGTCGCCCCGGTCACGATCTTTCCGTCTTCCACATAGAAGAAGCCGTTTCGTGTCATCCCGGTGAGAGTGAAATCCTCCATCCTCACCATGCGGATATACCAGAGGTCTTTAATATAGAAACCCCGGCCCATGGAGGCCAGAAGTTCCTCTTCTGTCTTCTCTCCGTCGCTGATGATGACATTGGAAGCGCTCCAGGGTTCGTAGCCGTTCTTTTCGGCCCAGAAGCGGGAGCAGGGAATATCCTTCAGAACTCCCTTCTCGATCATCATCCGCTGCGGGACAGCCAGCCCGTTGGAGTCGAAGGGCATAGAGGGAGCACTCGGGTAAGCCGGATCCGTTCCGATGGAGATCCGGGGATCCACAAGCTTCTCTCCGATCTTGCCTGAATAGGGAGAATAGCCTTCATCCACAGCCTGCCGGTCTGCTCCGAAAAAACCCATCCAGATCATGAGTTTGGAGGCCGCCTGGGCGGATATCAGGACATTGTAGCGTCCCGGCTCGAACTCTTTTCTCTTCTGAAGGAGTTCGGCATCTTTCAGGGCCTTCTCAAAATCTTTCTCCGGCTCCATGGAAACCAGGTCATAGCCGTTGGAAAAGGAGTTTCCCTTCTCACCGTTCTTATCGATGGTATTGGAATATCCCGCTGACGTGTTCTCATAATACTTGATAAGCCCGTTGGCCGTAGCGAGGCCTGCACTCTTGAGCGTATGAAAGACCGTCCCGTAAGCGGTGACACGGTTCTTCTCCGCCATTTGTATGGCCCGGGCAGCGATGGCGGCCCGCTCTTCCGGCCCGGCTTTGAGGACTTCGGGGTCGACCATGAGTTCCACGACCTGTCCGTCATCCTCCAGAGTCGGCAGATACTCCTTGTCTTTCACAGAAGCCTCGGCTGCCTGTTGGCTTTTCCTGACCAGCTCTTTTAACCCCTCTTCGCTGCAGTCGGCGCTGGTCAGAGTGGCTTTTTTGCCGTCACGCCAGACTGTAAGGGAGACTTTTTCCCGCAGGGCATCGATGTTCTGAGTCACTTTATTGTCGGCAAAGCGTGTCAGAGCTTCATTTTCGTTCTCATATTCCAGGATATAGTCATCGGCCTCTGTCTTCCTGCCGATAAATTGGACGATTTTCTGGAAACGTTCTTTCTTATCCATTGAAGGCACCTCCCACATCAATATTCCTGAACCTGGCCGGGGCCGATCCATGGGTCATCTGCTGAGTCTGTGACGGTTCCCCTTTACCGCAGTTGAGGACTCCGTAGGGCTCCCAGAACCGCTTGTCACAGACGGCATCACAGGCATTCCAGAATTCAGGTGTGATCGCCTGATAGATGACGTCTTTAAGGGGTTTTGTGATCTTCCCTTTTTTTATCTCGTAGAACATATCTCCTCCGAACTGGAAATTATAGCGCCGCTGATCGATGGAGAAACTGCCCATACCGTCGATAAGGATGCCATCCTCTGTATCTGCGATGAGCTCATCCAGAGAGAGAGGCTCTTTTCCGGGTTCGAGGCTGAGGTTCGGGATACGGTTGATGGGCTGGGACGCATAAGAATCGGCCCGGTTGCACCCCATGCTCTCCGCATCTCCGATAAAGTGAGCCGTGTCCCGTGTGGTCCCGTAATTGACAAGGATCCCGTCTTTGATGATGGGCCATCTCTTCCCGACGATCCCGTCATCATCATTTCCCCAGGTGGCCAGCCCTCCTTCCAAAGTATTGTCTGCGACAAAATTGACTAAAGGAGAACCGTAACGGAACTGATTTCTCTTTTCCGGAGTGGCAAAAGAGGTCCCTGCAAAATTTGCTTCCCACCCCAGGACCCGGTCGAGTTCCGTGGGATGCCCTACAGATTCGTGTATAGTCAGACAGAGATGGGACGGGAGAAGGATGAGGTCCTTTTTCCCTGCAGGCCCACGGTCAGCTGAAAGTTTTTTCATCACATCTTCGGCGACTTCATCGGCCCTGTCGACTATGTTCAGCGATTCGATCCACTCGAATCCCGCATTTTTAGGGTATTCAGGAAGGCCCCTGGTCTGGAAATCCCCCTGCCCCACAGCTGTGGCGTTATAGGTCGCCGCCGAAGTATAGACAAGGTTTTCCAGATCAGCCCCTTCGGTGGAGAGAAAATATTGATGCATCCGGCGGAAGTACATCCGCCCCGAAACGCGCTTGATCGCTTTCCGGGTTGCCATCTTCTCATAAGCAGCGATGAGCATGCCGGCCTTTTCCCCCAGAGGGATATCAAAGGGGTCTTTCTCGATCTTTGTCTTGAAGACTCCCCGGGCGGGTTTATCCTGTGTGAGTTTTATGGGCTCCTGAACCACCACGGAAGCTGCTTTGGCTATGGCCACAGCCTTTTTCACTGCCTTCCGGATGTCCTCCTTTGTCAAAAAAGGTGTCGCGGCAAAACCCCAGCGCCCTTTCACCAGGACCCGGACCCCGATTCCCAGTTCGGTAAAATTATCCACATACCGCAAGGCATCGTTTTGTGTCATGATGATCTCGCGGTCTGTCCGGCGAAGACGGGCATCGCCGTAGTCGACTCCTTCGGCAGACATGGCCTCAACGGCCCACTGTGCGATTTCTTTCATATCCATCACCCCTTATATTTCGGTTTACTAAATAACTCTAAGGGATGGAGGAGAAAAGGTCAAGAAAAATTGATAAAAAAAAGGGCGGGGAGAACCCCCGCCCGTCTGATCTCAGTACATACCCATTCCTGGCATACCGCCGCCCATGTCAGGGGCTGCGGGTTTTTCCTTCTCAGGGACTTCATAGACCACAGCTTCAGTTGTGAGCAGCATGGAGGCTGCTGAAGCAGCATTCTGGAGCGAAGAACGGACCACTTTTGTCGGGTCGATGATCCCGGCTTCCAGAAGGTTTTCGAATTTGCCGGTGGCTGCATTGAAGCCTTCAGCATCCTTTGATTTCTTCAGGCGTTCCACGACAACGGCCCCTTCGAGCCCTGCATTGGCCACGATCTGGCGGGCAGGAGCCTCGATGGCCTTGAGAACGATCTCTATACCGGTACGGACATCGCCCTCTTCTATTTTCGCCAACTCTTCCAGTTTGGGGATACATTTCAGAAGAGTGGTACCTCCTCCGGGAACGACTCCTTCATCCACGGCAGCTTTTGTCGCGGCCAGGGCATCTTCCACACGGGCCTTCTTCTCTTTCATCTCCACTTCAGTGGCAGCTCCCACGTTGATGACAGCGACGCCACCGGCCAGTTTGGCCTTCCGTTCCAGGAGCTTCTCTTTGTCATAATCGGAAGTCGATTCTTCATATTGGGCGTCGATCTGTTTCACGCGGGCTTTGACGGCTTCTTCAGCCCCGTATCCGTCGACGATAGTGGTGTTTTCCTTGTCGATTTTGATTTTTTTGGCCTGTCCCAGGTCTTCCATGGTGGCATGCTCCAGTTTAAGGCCGATATCTTCGGTGATGACACGGCCGCCGGTGAGGACCGCGATATCTTCGAGCATGGCTTTACGCCTGTCACCGAAACCGGGGGCCTTCACAGCGGAGACATTGAGGGTTCCGCGGAGTTTGTTTACTACGAGGGTCGCCAGGGCTTCCCCTTCGATATCCTCAGCGATGATCAGCAGAGGTTTCCCTGTCTGGACGATCTTCTCCAGGATTGGAAGAAGATCCTTCATGGCTGATATCTTTTTATCATGAATAAGAATATAAGGCTCTTCAAGCTCAGCTGTCATTTTTTCACTGTCGGTGATAAAATAGGGAGAGATATAACCGCGGTCGAACTGCATTCCTTCTACCACGGTGAGATGAGTATCCATTCCCTTGGCATCCTCCACGGTGATGACACCGTCTTTTCCCACCTTATCCATGGCTTCAGCGATCAGGTCTCCGATCTCGGGATCATTGTTGGCAGAGATCGTGGCGACCTGAGCGATATTTCCTTTGGAGGATACTTCCTTGCTGATCTCTTTGATGGCTTTTACGGCCTCTTCCACCGCCTTGGTGATCCCCTTTTTGATGAACATGGGGTTGGCCCCGGAAGTGACGTTTTTCAGCCCTTCGCGGATCATGGCCTGGGCCAGGACTGTTCCTGAAGTAGTTCCGTCTCCGGCCACGTCATGAGTCTTTGTGGCCACTTCTTTGACCATCTGGGCCCCGATATTCTCGATGGGGTCTTCAAGATCGATCTCTTTGGCGATGGTAACACCGTCGTTGGTCACTAAAGGAGAACCGAATTTTTTCTCTATGACGACATTGCGTCCTTTGGGGCCCAATGTCACTTTTACAGTATTGGCCAGCTTATCCACGCCGCGCAAGAGAGCCTGGCGGGCTTCTTCATTGTAGAGTACTTGTTTAGCCATACTAAACCTCCTTCTTTATTACTTTTCGATCTTAGCCAGGACATCTGTCTTGTTCAGGATCAGATAATCCTCATTATCGATCTTGATCTCAGTCCCGGCATATTTGGCAAAAATGACCTTGACGCCCTTTTTGATACCCATCTTATCGAAATCTTCGGAAGTGCCTACTTCGACTACTTCTCCCTGCTGTGTCTTCTCTTTGGCGGTATCGGGCAGATAAATTCCGCTCTTTGTCTTTTCCTGGGTCAATTCCACCTTCACCAGAACACGTTCTTCCAAAGGCATGACTTTCATAACCATCTCCTTTCGTTACACTATAAACGCGCACCTAAAATCCTATTAGCACTCACTTGTGGTGAGTGCTAATATTTTATAGCACATCTTCTTTTTTTATGCAAGCGAAAAATTTAGAAAAAAAGGGGAGGGGCTTCGTCCCTCCCCTCCGGCAGCCGGATCAGGCTTTATAGGCTTTGGTATAGAAAGGAGTCTTGACGATGACGGCTTTTTTCATTTTCCCCCGTACATCAATGAGGATCTCCTGTCCCATCTTATGGTAGGGCTTGTCGATATAACCCAATCCCAGATTCTTATCCAAAAACGGAGCATAGGTCCCGCTGGTGACATAACCGATTTTTTTATGGTCCGGTGAATAGATCTCCATCCCGTGGCGGGGGATTCCCCTGTCCACCATCTCAAAACCCCGGATCAGCCGGGTGGTCCCCTTTTCGATCTGCTCTGTGATGACCTCTTTCCCGTTGAAATATTCTTTTTCGGGGTCGATAAAGAACTTCAAAACAGCTTCCACCGGTGTCGTCGTATCATCGATATCATTCCCGTAGAGGGGAAGTTTTGCTTCAAAACGCAAGGTATCCCTGGCACCGAGCCCGCAGGGTTCGATCCCGAACTCTTCTCCCGCTTCCATAAGCTTCTTCCACAGGGACGGAGCCTTGTCATTGGCGACCATGATCTCAAATCCGTCTTCCCCGGTATATCCGGTCCGGGAGATCATGGGGACAGGGATCCCGTCCACAGACGTCTCTTTGAGCAGATAGAAAAATTTCAGCTTTTTCAGGTCTTCCTTGACCAGTTTCTGAAGGGTCTTTTCGGCGTCCGGACCCTGCAGGGCTAACAAAGAAACCTCATCGGAGAAATTCTTCAGAATATCCAGATCCATCCCGCGGGCGTTTTTCAAAACCCACTCCCAATCCTTATCGATATTGGAAGCATTGACGACCATGTAAAAATGGTCCTCTCCCAGACGATAGCAGAGGACATCATCGACGATAGTCCCGTTCTCATAACACATGGGTGTATAGAGGACCTGGAAAAGGTCAAGCTTTTCTGCATTATTGGTGATGAGTTTCTGGATCAGGGCGAGAGCGTCCCTCCCCTTCAGTTCGAACTGTCCCATATGGGATACATCGAACAAACCGACATGCTTCCTCACGGCCATATGTTCTGCAATGGTCCCTTTCCCGTACTGGACAGGCATCTCCCATCCCAAAAAATCGACCATCTTTCCGCCGTGTTCCTTATGGATCTCATTCAATGCCGTCTTTTTCATAAAAAGCCTCCTTCTGTCAGCATCAAAGACATGAAAAAATCTCTTTTCCCCATTGTATGAGGCTTTAGGGGAAAGTCAATATATTTCGGGAAGGAGAAGGAGAAGGAGAAGGAGAAGGAGACAGTCCCAAGGGGAATCGAACCCCTGTCTTCGCCGTGAGAGGGCGATGTCCTAGGCCGCTAGACGATGGGACCAAAGTAAACTGGGGAGGAAGGATTCGAACCATCACCGGCGGAGTCAGAGTCCGCTGTCCTGCCATTAGACGACTCCCCAATCAACGGGTCAAAATATACCACAGCCCCCGAAAGCTGTCAAGGGATAATCGAAATTCTCATATCCGGACAGTAAGGATTTCATCCCATACGGTGGTGTACCTTGGAGAGAGCATCTGACGCTTCATGGGCCACTTCTGAGAACTCATCCCCTGGGCCGCATAGACCAGGGTATCCCTCCCCCATTTTTCATTGATATGATCCAAAAGAGACGAGACATCCCTTTCTTTTCCCGCGTCCGGTGAGGGGAAAAGCGACAGGGGGCGCTCCCCTGCAGGGATGACCCCCGAGAGGAGGACCCCGCATTTTTTATAGGAATACCCTCCCCGGAATATCCGGCCTGTCAAAGCAAGGGCCGTCCTGATCAGGATCCCGGTGGCATCTGTAGGTTCCATCAGGGAAGAAGTCGCTGTATTACCGTATTGAGGCTCCTCTTTTCTGAACCGGTCTGTGTAAAAGAAGACCGTCACAAGAGAGGCCAGCGATTTCTGGGACCGAAGCTTCTCAGCAGCCCGGGCAGCATAGGTGGCCACCGCCTCTTCCATCTCCCTCTTTTTGGTAACCGGAGTCCCGAAAGAGCGGGAGCAGACGATCTCCTTTTTCGGAGCGATATCCTCCAGCTCCAGACAGGATTCTCCCCTTAGTTCCCGTGCGACCCTCAGTCCTGCGATACCGCCCAGATTCTCCCGGATCCACCGGTCCGGCAGAGTAGAGAGGCTATAAGCCGTTTCCACTCCCCTGCGTCTGAGCTTAGCCGCATAACGGGGGCCGATCCCCCAGACCTCCTCTACAGGGGTCTCTTCGAGAAGGCCCCGGGCTGCTTCCGGGCTGTCAAGGAACGTGACCCCCTCTCCCCGGGCCTTAGCCCTTCTGTTGGCCGCTTTGGCAAGGGTCTTTGTGGGCCCGATCCCAACAGAGACCGGGATCCGCGTCCACTGCCACACGTCACATTTGATCCTGAACCCATAGGCCCTCGGATCCTCCTCGATCCCCGTCAGATCCAGAAAGCATTCATCGATCGAGTAGATTTCAATTTCCGGAGCCAGTCCGGCCAAAAGTGTCATCACCCGGCCGGAAATATCTCCATAAAGGGCATAGTTGGAGGAAAAGGCTTTTCCCCCGTTGTTTTCCAAAAGGTTTTTGATTTTGAAATAGGGAACCCCGCGTTTGATCCCCAGGCCTTTGGCTTCCTTTGTCAGGGCCACCACACATCCGTCATTATTGGACAAGATGACCACAGGGCGTCCTTCCCATTCCGGTGCGAAGACCTTCTCACAGGAGGCATAGAAGCTATTGCAATCTACCAGGGCAAAGAGACGGCTCTTCATCTCATCTCCTGCACAGGAGCAGCACATAGGGGAGAATCGTGCTCCGGGTCATTGACAAAGGAAGAGACCGGCCATACCTGAAGGCCTGTCGGCTCCTGAGCCTCTTCAAGAAGAAACCGTCCTTCGCCTGTAAGCCAGGCTTCGCCCAGGGTCTTGTCCATGATAAGCGGCATCCGGTGATGAAACGAAGAGAGACGCTCTCCGGCCTGTGTCGTGATAACGGCACATCCCTCTTTGCTTCCCTCTCTCTTCAGCAGCCCGGCCATAAAAAACAAGCGTCTTTCCGGCAGGCTGATAAAGACAGGCCGCTTTCTTTTTCCCTCTTTTACCCACTCATAAAAGCCGTCGGCGGGGATCAGGCAACGGCCCACGCTGAGAAGCCGCTCAAAAGTCCTTTTTTCCAGAAGCGTTTCCGAGCGTATATTGATAAGAAGACGAGTCAGCCGTCCCCTGCCCCAGGAAGGCATCACTCCCCAGAAACTCTTTTTGATCATGCAGGAACGTCCTTCAGAGAGAATAACGGCGATATCTTTCCCCGGAGAGCAATTCCAGGAAGCAGGGATATCCCCGGCGGTTTCAGCACCAAAAGTTTCTGCGATCTTTTCCACGGGAAGAGTCCGGGCAAAACGTCCGCACATCACAGGACCTCGTGGATAACCGCCGTGACCACGCCCCACACTTCAAAATGGTTCTCTTCTGTGATCTCCAGAGGCTCGTAAGCATTGTTCTCGGGATAAAGATAGATACGCCCCCGTTTTCGAACCAGGCGTTTGACCGTAAACTCCCCGTCCAGAACGGCAAGGATGATTTTTTTATGGCCGGGTTCCAGGGACCGGTCTACGACAAGAAGGTCCCCTGAATGGATGCCGGCATTGACCATGGAATCTCCCTGGACCCGGACAAAAAAAGTCGCTGCCGGATGCCGGACCAGATACTCGTTGAGATCCAGTGTTCCTTCAGTATAATCATCCGCCGGAGAAGGAAACCCCGCAGAAACAGACCCTGTGGCCTGAAGAGCCCCGGGAGCTTCATTCTCTTTGGTCAAATAGATATTCACTTCTTTTCTCTTTTTTCCCATATTCTCCGCCGCTTTCATCATACGCCCGTTCAAAGAAGATTTCAATTCCCCATTTCATCCTCTTCTTTTTTCCCGGGGAAAAAATTTCTCATCAATTCAATTTTTTAACTTGATTTTTTATCCGTTCCCTTTATTCTAGGATAAGGTGAAATGATGGTTAATATTATTTTTCTTATTATCTCCGATATTCTTCTTTTTCTCATCCTTATCGTCTTGATCGGTCAAAGAAAGAAAAATACACATGAGAGTGTCTCCTCATATCATTATCAGACCATTTCGGGAGAACGGGTCCTCCGCCATACAGCGGATCTCTCTTTGCCCCTGGAAAAAGCCTGGGATATCTTCTCATTGTCCTCAGGAGGTTTCAAACCGTTTTTGGCTCCCATCGCCGACATCCAATACACCCTGGGGGGAGTCCTGGAGTCGGGTCAGGAGAGCAGGCACTATCAGGACACTCCGGACCATCTTCTATTCGAAGTGACGGGCTATCTTCCGGGAGAAGTCATCGTTATGCGTATCCTGAATACACCGCTGGGCTTTCCCCATCCGGAGATCGCCAAAAGGCTCGTCATCATCATCCAACTCCACCCCCTCTCTTCCCGCAAAACCAGAGTCACCTACTCTATGGTCGGTTGGCGGGAAGGCAGCGTCTGGAACGATTTTTTTGACTTCTTTGATTACACCAATCAGCTGCTTTTGAAAAACATCTCTGAACAGGCCCGGGCCGCCGGGGAGTAGCTCCCTTTCTCTTTTCCTGCAAATTTCTTGCCTTTCAGAACCCTTGCCGTTATACTCTTTTCATGTCATACAAAGGACTCTCCACCCTGAACTTTTATATTCTGAAGAAAGTACTCCCGGTCTATTTTATCAACCTGGCTGTCCTGACCTTCCTCCTCATTCTGGATAAGATCTTTGAGATCGCTGACCTGATCATCACTAAGGGGATCCCTGCCACACTGGTCCTGGAACTCCTCGCCAATATCATCCCGTCCATTATGACTCTGACGATCCCCATGTCCGTCGTGGTCACCTATCTCATGGTCTACGGGGAGCTGTCGGCCGGCCAGGAGGTCATAGCCTGTTACAGCAGCGGGATCCACCCCTTCCGTCTCTTTAAAGGCCCCTTCTTTCTGGCCCTTTTTCTCTCCCTTTTCCTCTTCTATTTCAACACGGCTGTTATACCGCGTGCCAATTTCGAGGCGAAAAAACTTCTTTTTGACATCAAGATCAAACGCCCTGCTGCCCAGATCATCGAAAACACCTTCATAGAGGATATCGAGGGCTATCGTATCTATATCGAACGGGTGGATTTTAAAAAGGGAACCTTGAACAACATCCTCATCTATGATGAGAAGGAAGACGAGTCTGTAAGGACCATCACCGCCGAACGCGGCAGGCTTGTCTCTCACCCCGGTGATGGAACGCTGACATTCTATCTGAATAACGGCTCGATCTACGAGACAGAAAAAAAAGACAGAGCCAAACTCTTCAAGATCGACTTCAACTCACATGAGATCACCATGGCCTATGATACAGGGCCCAAAAAGGACTGGGTCACCAAGGGGGACCGGGAACTGACCGGGGAAGAGATCCGCGAAAATATAAGGTCCATAGAAAAGATGCTCACCCCCCTGAAAGACCAGACCGCGGATTATGAACGCCGGCTCAAAGAGGCGGGACTGACCAGGGCCGATGCCGACCGCCTGAAAAAGGTCTACGAGAGTACAAAAAAGAACCTCTCTTATCAATATCAAAAGATCAACAAGCTTCTGGTGGAGTACCACAAAAAGTATGCCCTGGCTCTTGCCCCCCTGATCTTTGCTTTTGTCTCTTTCCCGTTGGGCATTATCACAAGGAAGCGGCAGAAAGGCTACTCCTATGTCATCAGTATTGTGGTCTTTGTCTTCTACTGGGTCTCCCTTATCGGAGGGGAAGCGTTGGGAGACCGGGGAGTCATCTCCCCCTTTATGTCCATGTGGTTTGCCAATCTCATCCTGGCGATGGTGGCGCTTTACCTGAACTACCTTATTTTAAGCGGCCACTTCTACTTTTCATTCCGATTCATCCAAACTCTGAAGGAGAAGGCTCTTGGGCTTTTTAAACCGAACAGACGCATACGTTAACCGGATCTTCTGGAAGATCTTCTTCACAACGACTGCTGCCTTTCTCTTTATCAATATTATCATCGACCTTTTTGACCGTCTGAAGATGTTTTTGGACAATGAGGCTCCTTTCTACCTCTATTTTTATTATTATCTCATCAAATCCCCCTACCTTTTGAACTATATGATCCCTGTAGTCACCATTTTCGCCACCATCGTCACTCTTCATAAACTCATAAAGAACAATGAGATCCTGATCTTCTTCAACGCGGGTCTCAGTTATCTCCGGATCGCCGCCCCCCTCATTGCCGCCGGCCTCCTTATAAGCATCTTCTCTTTTTTCCTCAGTGAACTGGTGGTCCCCCCCTGCAATTACATGATCGACAAAACGGAAGCCACCATCAAAAAACGTCCCTTTGTCCGGACAGGAGATAAAAGCGATTTCTCTTACCGGGGGAAAAACGGCTTTGTTTACAGTATCAGATCCTATAATCATGAGACCCGGACAGTCTCCGACCTTCTCATCGAAAAGTGGGAAGGAAATGCTATCCGTTATCGGGCTGATATCAGGGAAGCCGTCTTTACAGACGGAAAATGGCTCTGCAAAGATGTCTATATCAAGCTGTTTGATGAAAACAAAAAGGAACTGCCCGTCCTGATCGATCAGCCTGTCAAAGGTCTTTATCTGGAAGTTTCCGAGACACCCGCAGATTTTTCCAAAAATGTCAAAAAACCGGATGAGATGAATTTTCTGGAACTGCGCCGCTTCATCAGAGAAAAACAGAGGGCCGGCCTGGATGTGACACGCTCCCGGGTGGAATATCAGATGAAATTCTCCTTTCCCCTGGTCTCGTTCCTTGTAACTCTCCTGGGGCTGGGGATCACCATTTCCAAACCCCGGATGGCCCTCTCCAGTATCATCGGCTTCTCATTGGGGATCAGCTTTCTTTTCTGGGGGGTCTTCGCCACCTCCCGGTCGCTGGGGACGTCCGGGCGTCTTTCCCCCTTTGCCTCGGCCTGGATCCCGGATATTCTCATGGTCATCCTCTCTCTCTCCCTTATCCTGGTCAAACAAAGGGGCACTTTTAAATAACATTGACAGAAAGCCGCCTCTCAGGTATCCTTAGCCCGAGGTTTTATGAACGAAATCAAACGTCTTCTCAGATATCTACGGGGTTTTGAAGCCTATTATCCCATAGCCATCATCTTTATGCTGGCCCTCTCGGTGAGCCAGAACTTCCTGGCCATCATCATCGGCCAGTTTATCAATATCGCCCTGGATAATCTGGAAACCCTGAAAACCATCATCTTTCTGGGCGGGATCAATGCTGTGATCCTCTTCTTTTCCAAATTCGGGCAAGACTATACCCTGAACTACCTCTCTGAAAACCTTCTTATCAGACTGAAGAACGACGTCCTGGGGCGAGTCCTCTATCTGCCCATGCATTTCTTTAAAAACACCCAGAGCGGGGACATCCTCTCCCGCCTGACCAACGATATCACCAATATTCAGAACTTCATGCGCCGGGGCGTGGTAGACATGATCATGAACACCGCCACTCTTCTGGGAGCCATCTATATCATGGTCCGTATGAATCTGAGGCTTTTTCTGATCATGATGGTCGTCCTTCCCCTCATTGTCATCATCATCTATTTTCTGGGGATCTTCGTTAAAAAATATACCCTGCTGACCCAGCACCTCTTAGCTGTGACAGTGTCCATCATGCAGGAGATCATCCAGGGGATCGAGGTCATCAAGATCTTCTCCTCCGA
>OBLN01000567.1_pt1 | contig 13280 bp, 14 predicted proteins | sample 1519301 | NCBI WGS metagenome assembly OBLN01 (sample SAMEA2452533, study PRJEB22499) | sediment metagenome | reverse complement strand
GCGATCATAAATACATCTCTGGCGATCTTAAAAGAGAAGAACAAAGCAGATATGCTAAGCAGGGATGAGATAGCAGACAGACTTGAGAAGATGGAGAAGAGAGTCATCTATATGTCCGAGACGATAGAGGACTTTATGAGCTACTATACCCCGGATAGGGAGAAATCTTGGTTTAGCGTCAATGAGGCTGTTGAAAAGGCACTTGATCTAGTAAACTTTACGTCGAATGAGAGAGGTATAAATCTAAATCTGCTTCTAAACAGTAAGTACAGAATATTCGGGCTTATGAATGAGTTTGTGCAGGTGATCGTCTCTATTTTATCAAATATAAACGACCTCATCGCCATTAAAAAGATAATCGATCCGGATATAACGATCTCTCTTTATGGGGACAGTGAGTACATTACTCTATCTATAAAAGATAACTGCGGAGGAATTGATGACAAGAACCTAAGCAAAATATTTGACCCGTACTTCACGACAAAACATAAATCAATAGGCACGGGGCTTGGTCTTCATATTGCAAAGATGATCATAGAAGAGAACATGGGTGGTGTGCTAAGCGCAAAAAATATCCACTCTAAAGAGCATAAAAAGCTTGGAGCTGAATTCACCATAAAGATAAAAAATGAAAATTGAAAAGATAAAAGACATCTCTATTTTACTGGCAGAAGACGAGGCGGAGTTACGTGAGACTCTATCTGACTATCTACAGATATTCTTTAACAGGGTATATACTGCATCATGCGGGAATGAGGCGTATGATATATATAAACAGAAAAGCCCAAACATCATATTGACCGATATCAGCATGCCAAATCTGGATGGTTTGGATATGATCGCAAAGATAAGAAAGTATGACCGTGATACAAAGATCATAGTGATGAGCGCCCACTCTGATCAGGAGAAACTGCTTCATGCCATAAAGCTGCATCTTGAGACATATCTCATCAAGCCGATAAAGACCGATATCCTTAAGAGCGTTCTCTTGGAGACGGTAGACCTTATAAGAAAAACTACAAACAGGGTCTACGTAACCGAGACGACATATTGGGACTATGATACGGATACTCTGTGGGAAAACTCCAAAGAGATAAAATTAAGAAAGATGGAGAACCTTCTGCTCAGACTTCTCTTCTCAGAGCCTAACCGCTGTTTCTCCGCGCAAGAGATATTTAAATACCTTCATGAAGGAAAAGAGGACAAAGAGTTCTCATCACACGCCGTAACGTCACTTATGAAGCGACTTAGAACAAAACTGCCTGAGAACACAATACATAATATTTACGGACTGGGCTATAAAGTTGTTCCCATATCCACATAAGAGTTTTTAAACTCTCAATATTTATGCAGTTCATGCTTTTTGTATAGCTCTTTTGCCTCTTCATGACCGCTGTCGATAGCCTTTTGCGCCCACTCTTTTGCCTTTGCAAATTTCTCTTGGTTGCAGTATATCTCCGCTAAAAGATAGTAGGCCGCCTCATCGCCATCTGCCGCATTTTTCTCAAGCCATTTTGAAGCCTCGTCAAACTTTAAAAGCTGCATATATACGCGTCCTATGTTCTGCTCGGCGATCTTGTGCCCTGATGTTGCGGCACTCTCTAGAAGCTCTGCTGACTTTGTAACGTTTAGATCGACACCGTCGCCTCTGTAGTACATCAATGCCAGATCATACTGCGCATTTACGTTGTTCTGCTCGGAAGCTTTACTAAGAAGCTCAAACGCCTTATGGCTATCCTGCTTTACGTTATTGCCTCGCAGATAAAACATCCCTAGATCATACTGGGCATTTGCGTTACCGCTCTGTGCTGATCTCTCAAGCCACTCTATTGATTTTTGCGTATCTTTTTTCGTACCAAGACCGTTTGCGTAAAGATAGCTAAGCGCGCTTTGTGCCACCGCATCTCCGCTCTTTGCATTTTTTTCATAAAGCTCGAACGCTCTGTTGTAATCACCCTTTTTAAAAGCCTCCAAAGCTGCCCCGTTATCGGCATACAGATTTAAAAGCAACAAAAACCCAACAACTATTAATTTAAACATTTCCCCATCCTTTAAATTGATTCTTTATTATACACTCGGCTTTTTAATCTTTTGCAACTGATCCACAATTTTTACGACAACCAGATCTGATGTAACGTTTACGGATGTTCTAGCCATATCCAATATTCTGTCAACCGCAACTATCAATGCTATATACTCAACAGCCAGACCGAGTTGATTTAAGATCACGACCATCATCACCAGCGAAGCGCTCGGAAGTGCAGCAACTCCAACGCTTAGTGCGACGACTGTCACTCCAAGCCAGAGCTGATCCGCAAAACTCAAATCCACCCCTGCGAGATGGGATATGTAGAGTACTGCTATACTCAAATATGCGGCTGTTCCGTCCATTGAAACGGTAGCGCCCAAAGGCAGCACGAAAGAGGCGTTCTTCTTCTCAACACCTCCCATCTCCTCTACAACACGCATAGATACTGGCAGTGTTGCCGTGCTTGATGCAGTAGAGAAAGCCATGATAGGTGCTTCGCGTATATCGCTGAGATATCTAAAAGGATTGGTACGCCCAAAAAAAGCCAAAACTGCGGGAAGTGTGACCAAGGCATGGACAAGCAGAACAGAGATCACCATAAGTACATATTTCCAAAGACCTGCGATCACCTCAATACCCTGCTCGGCAATAACATAGGAGATAAGACTAAAGACGCCTATTGGCGTAAGCTTGATAATCCACTCCGCCATTGTGAGTATTGCGTTTGTAACTGCCGTAAAAAAAGAGAGCATAAGCTCTTTTCTCTGCTCTTTTAGATGCAAAGAGGCTATGCCAAACAGAGCGGAAAAAACTATTATCTGCATCATAGAGCCGTTGCTTAGCGCATTAAATATATTTGTAGGGATAAAACTTAGAATCATTGAGCCAAAAGAGAGCGATGCAACTTCAGAAGCTTTTGCATACTCTAATCCCTCAGCAGAGACAGCCTCTCCTATGGGAACCATATTCATCGCCAAAATAGCCGTAAAAACAGCAAGAGCCGTTGTCAAAACATAGAGAAAAATGGTCCTAAGACCTATGCTTCTCAAAGTATGCAGACTCCCAAGCCCTACGATCGCGACATAGATACTGGAAAAGACAAGCGGGACTACGAGCATCTTTAAAAAGCTTATAAAGATCTCGCCTATTATCTTCTGCTTTAACGCTGCTTGCGGAAAAAAGAGTCCAAAAAGAACTCCGAGAATTATGCCCAAGAGAACAAGTCTGTTAACGGTGGAGTACTTTTTGATCTTTTCTATCATCTGCTAAGAAAACCTACAATAATATATACGTTGCAAGTGCCAAAAAGCTGAAAAAACCTACAACATCTGTTACGGTAGTAAGTATTACCGTGCTTCCGATCGCTGGGTCCACGTCCACTCTTTTTAGAAAAAGCGGTATCGCCGCACCAAATAGCCCTGCCATTAAAAGATTAATGACCATACTAAGAGCAATTACTACGCCGAGCATATTTATCTCGAACCATACCGCTGCTACTACCCCCATGACGACGGCAAATATAAACCCGTTCATCAAAGAGATAAGAACCTCTTTTTTTATGATCCTCATCGCATCGCCCTTAGATATTCCACCCAAAGCCAACTGTCTTACGACAACCGTCAAGCTCTGAGTTCCTGCATTACCGCCCATTGAAGCGACGATCGGCATCAAAACTGCGAGTGCGACCATGCTCTGCAGAGTATCTTCAAAAAATCCTATAACAACAGAAGCAAGTATTGCCGTAAATAGATTTATCCCGAGCCATGAAGCTCTCTTCTTCCCCGCCCTTAATATCTCATCATACTCTTCGGCGTCATCATCGACCCCCGCAAGATGGTACATCTGCTCTGTCGCGTGCTCATTGATGATGTCGTAGATATCATCTGATGTTATACGCCCAAGCAAGATACCATAGGCATTTACGATGGGCATTACCGAGAGGTCGTACTCTTCAAAGTAGTGAACTACATCTTTGATGTTTTCTCTATCCTCTGCTCTTTTTGGCTCAAAACTATCTTCGCTCTGCTCTATGTTCTGCATAAGGGTCTTGCCAAAATCAAAGACCAAAAGGTCATCCAAACCTACAGTATAGAGGAGTCTATTATCATCTCCTATGATAAAGAGATTTTGAATATTCTCTATCTTTTTCTCACGTCTTAGATCCGCGAACCTCTTTATGACATCATGGACTATCTCATCTTTATATGCAGTGAATATCTCGAGCTGCATATAAGCGCCGGCTTCATCTTCACTGTAGGTCTGAAGCTTAATGATCTCCTGTTTGTCATCCTCATCAAGCGTGTCAAAAACCTTTAAAGCTACACTTTCATCAACCTCTTGAAGCTCATGCATGAAGTCGACCTGGTCGTCAGACTCAAGCGCCAATACCGCGTCTCTGAGCTCCTCGACACTGAAGTTCTCTACGACATCATCAAAATATCTATCAGGAAGCGCTAAGGCAACGTCACCGATAAGATCTTTTGGTATTAGCTTGAGCGCCGATGCGAACTCTGCATCGTCAAGCTGTTTAAGTATCTTTGCAATGTCCGAGGGGTGGATCTCACCCGTTTCATGGGCGTTTAGATACTCTTGTAGTTTATTCATGCCGCGGCTGTCTTAGAATTTGGCTTGTACTATAAGATCAACCTGATCGCGTACGCACATGAACATCAAACAAGGCATCTCAATGCCGTAATCGCTCATCATTATCATAGAGGTTGCCTCTATAACCAAACTGCCATTTACAGTTGTTATTTTTGCATCTGCGCTCAACTCTCTCTTCTCTCCGTGAAAATCAAGCGTACCGTTGATAACATAACCATCCTCTTTTTCGCTCTTTACTATACTCGATATTGTGTAGGTAGCAAAAGCAAATTTTTCCGCTTCGATCTCTTCATACATACTCTTATCTCTGTCGCTTTTATCGCTTGTAAAGAGAGTCGTCTCAACCCAAAATTTGCCTTTTATGGTAGTAATATCATTGTTCTCTATTGTTATGTCTGCCTTAAGATGATTATTGATTGGATCAATGGTACTATCCATCATCATCTCTGTGTGTGCAGCTACATAACCGCTTTTTAGCTCTAAATTTATCGCAAATAGCGGAAGTGCTAAAAGCAGCATTATAAATATTCTTTTCATCATAAATCCTTCTTATTTAAATTAAGTGCTATTTTAGCACACATATCGTTTAATGCAGGGAGCCGGAGAGAGCGACTGCCAAACCAAGACCGGATGCCATCCAGCCGACAAAAACCATCATAAACGCAAGCTTGGATATGTTTGACTCTTTGCTAAGAGTCGTAAATACGACCACGTTGTAGTAAGAGATGACAAATGGGTATATCATCGCTAGCACTAACGGCTCTTCTAAATATGAGAGAGCGTAGCTGATCGTAAAAATAAGTGCTATCAGGATATGCTTTTTTGTTTTTGATATATTAATACAGTATGCACCCACCAATCCCAATAGATGAAATGCAATAATTGTAAAAGTGTATTCTGACCATATGTCTATGTCAGGGTGCCTTGAGAGTGTCTCAAAGAGGTTTGAATCCAGAAATATCCACAACATCAGAGGCAGATACTGCAGATACGGATGCGAGACCTCCTTGGCTTCAGTCTCTACTATATAGTCTCTGAGCGCAAAAGCGCTTAAAAGCGCTATTGATGTAAAAACGACCGCCATATATACCCTGTTGTCTGCATCATAGGTAAATAGGTATGTGCCTATCGTGTATGCTATGGCCAGAGCCAAAAGAAGCTCTTTTTGCTGCTTTGCTTTAAATAGGTATATGCCAAGAGGAGCCATGACACCGACGGAGAGACCAAGCAGAAGAAGAGTAAAGGTGTTATAGTTGGGATATATAAATGACAAAAGCAGCTGCAGCAAAAGAGCTATCACTATTTTATGCACCGGATTACTTACTCTACCCCATGAAAAACCGCCCAAAACAGTGCCCGCCACTCCGCCTACAAACATAGGAAAGAGTGTCAATATATCTGAGTTGTAGTGCTCGGCAACTCCGGTTTGAACTATCAAAAGATAGAAACTAAGCTCAAATCCAAGCAGTAAAATAAGTGCTACAGAGTGGATCATAGGCGGCTTCTAAAGATAAGATATATAAGAGCGTAGGTAATGTCGTAAAAACCCACGAGAAGCCCGAGCGTGTCGATGGTTCCCAGATAAAAGAGAGAAAAAAAGACGGTTCCGGTAATAAGGCGGGCTATCGAGGTAAAGTATGCAAAAAGATGTGCCTCTTTGCTTATTCCCACAAGATGCAAGATACCCACAAAGCCCATAAATCCAAATACTATGTAGTAGTAAGGGGTAAAATGAAGGCCTAAAAACTCAAATAGCAGCGGAGCAGATAAAAAGAGTATAAGCGCACCCAAGCCGTCGGAGGCAAAACCGTTTAAATGGTAGAACTGCAACAAGGAGAGTTTTGAAAAGTGCATTTTTTTAGCAATAAAATAGACAATGCCCGCAACCGCCAAAATGCCGCCAAAGAGGCGAATCCACCACATAGATATAACATCTACAACAAAGACTCCGGCCTCATCAAAACCCGCCAAAGTTAGAGAGACAAAAATTATTCCGATTACAATAACCCAAAAGTGCATAAACCTCTCGGGCAGCTTATAGAAATATTTCAAGACACTCAGAGACATAAAAAATATTCCAAGCCCGATGGCTGCGTGTGCGTGTGCAATCACCAGATCATTTTTATGAAACGGCCAGCGGATTTCAGGAATAAAGAGTATATTTCCCTGAATCATCACAAACAGAAACGTCCAGATTGATATAACCAGGTACGGAGTAGACCTGAAACTGATCTTTGCATCCATGCACCACTTTACAAGCAGTGGAGCGTAAGCAAAAGTGAGCCACTGGTAGACCCACTCCTCGTTATATGAGAGCTCTCCTCGAAAAATGCGCGTTGCAACCGAGAGAGCGTATCCTACAAGCGGAAGGATCCAAAAGATGTGCCATCTTGGGACAAACTCCTCTTTTGCATGAAGTTTTATCATTAGGTAAAAGAGCGGTATAAGCGTAAAGCTCATTCCCAGAGTGTTGTCGCCGTGAGGACCGACAAGCGTTTTTTCGACCTGCCCGTAAGTCGGGTTCATCAAGACAATAAGCGCAAAAGGTGCCGCAAAAAGGAGCGCTTTTGAGACTTTTACCCAAAGTGGCGTGATCTCATACTGTTTTATGATTTTAAAGATCGCAACTATATAAAAGATGCCCGAAGCCGCGAGTATGAAATTGAGCTCGTACGCAAAATCATAAAACGGCAGACCACGTTGGACTCCCAAAGAGATAGAGACAACCGCCATAAATAAAAAGAGGTGCCACAACAAAAAGTAGACTCTTAACGGCTCTACCGCGCTGCTTAGATCAAGCTTCTCTTTTGCAAAGAGTGCGAATGGAAGCAGAGATAGAGCGAGCATAATCGGTCCGTAGAGCATCAGCGTTATATGAAGCGAGCGCGTAGTAGAAGCGCTTAAAAGCGTAGCGTCCAAAGAGGAGAAACCAAGCATCTGCGCCGCATATATCGCACCGACTATGATAGAGCCTAAAAATATAAAGGCCCAGATTGGCATAACCTCTTCTACTAGTTTATAAAATCTGTCCATCTTTTAACCTGATCGTGTGAGTTGCGTAGTTCTCTATCTGCATATCGTGAGATGCGACCACTACGGTCGTGCCGTTTTTTACAGCCTCAGCCAAAAGGCCGTAGACTATTTGAGAGTTTTTTGAATCCAAACTTCCCGTTGGCTCATCGGCAAATATGATTTTTGGCTCGTTTACAAGAGCGCGGGCAAGTGCCACGCGTTGTCTCTGCCCACCTGATATCTCGTTTGGATAACGCGTTGCGAGCTCTAAAATACCTAGTTCGCCGAGTATCTTATTTATATTTTGTTTTTTATCTTCAAGCGCAGCAAGGGCTATGTTCTCATGGATGCTCAGATAGTTTATAAGATAGTGGAACTGAAAAACAAACCCTATCTTGCTTTGGCGGAAATAGTCTATGTTTTTTATCGACTTCACGCTCTCGCCGTCTATAAGCAGCTCTCCGTTTGAGGGCTTTAGCAGAGTTGAGAGGATGGAGAGGAGCGTTGATTTTCCGCTTCCGCTCTCTCCGCTTAAAAACAGAAATTCGCCGCTCTTTATCTCAAATGAGAGGTCAAAGAGAACCTGCTCCGCGCCGTAAAAATGAGAGATATTTGACGCTTTTATCATGCACATCCTTGATTTATAAGAAGTATCGGGTCTGTTTTGGATGCGATCCACGCCGGTATAAGCGAGCCCAAAAGAGCCATAAAGATCGTTGAGGCAAAAACGTACAGAGCAGTATTAAGCGAGAGCGTTCCGTTTACATATCCCTGAAGCATCTCAATATGCGGAAGCATCGCCAAGATACCAAGACTTAGGATGAGCGCGAAAAGATAAGCCGAGACACTCATAATAAGAGTTTCAAAAAATAGATTTTTAATGATAAAAATACGGCTTTTACCCAGTGCGCGCATGATCCCGAACTCCTCTTTTCTAGAGTTTACGATCATGCTCATAACAGAGGCGATTCCCATAAGACCCATAGCAAAAGCCAGAGTTGAGATGACAAGAGAGGAGTTCTCGATGATCTTGAACTGGTTATACTCTTTTACAAAATTCTGCGTCGTCTTTACCTCTATCTCGCTATCCAGCACTGATATCTTCTCCACAAGAGCCTCTATCTCGTTGGGAGATGAGGATGAGACCAAAACAAAAGATGCAGAGCGGTTAAAAAGCCTGCCGGCATCTGTTATGTTCATAACTACGCCACCCTCTTCAAAACCTATCTCGCTGCTGTAAACACCGGATATCGTAAACCTTTTGTTTCCTATATTTATCTCTTGTGTTACAAACTGCTTTGCAAGATTCTCACCTAGTATAACTTCGCCCTCTTTTGGATAAGCTCCGCTCTTTAGTTTATAGTGTGAAAAGTGATTGGCAGTAGTGCCGTAAATGCCTGCGATTGGAATATGCCCTATGGGAGAAGCTCCGACTATCATCGCGTAACTTGACGTGACATACTCCAACTCATCTATCTTTTTCATAATACCGATATCCACGTTGGAGAAAAAAGTATCTGATATACCTTTTTGCGTGATGATGATATCGCCATCCGTCTTTATCATCTTCGAGTACATTCCTATCACGCCCTGAGAGACTGAGCTGATAAGAAATATGGCCATTACCGCGATGGTAATGGATGAGAATATAAGAAGGCTTTTAAATGGATTTTTGCTGAGTGCTTTTAGCGAGATCACTTCTCAATCGCCGTTTTTAACTCTTCTTGCGTCGAGATAAAAGATATATCTTTGATTTTTTGCTCTTCTATATGCAAAAGGGTGATCTTCTGCTCTTGGTTTGGAACTATATTTTGAAACTTCTCACCGTAGTGCAGATATATAAGGTGTTTGTATTTTTGAAGTTTTGGCAGAGCGAACATATTTGTTATGACTGTCGGCATCTTGTTTATATCGGCTATAAAGATGGAGTTGTTCTTTGGAAGATAAAAAGGGCTTTGGGTATCAAGATAGTCATTGACCAATGCTCCGGTATCCTTTTCAAATGCGATTATTACCAGCTTGGTCTTTTTCGGTATCTTCATCTCTCTGCCCGTCGGCGTTTCATACTTAAAGTTATCCAGCGTATCAAGGGGAGAATTCACGCTAAGCGGAGCTGCGCCTAAAATAGCGACACTGATGGTTAAAGCGGTTAAAAATCTGTTCATTTTTTTCCTTGAGTTAATTAAAATAAAATTATACTGCCTATATGTTAATTGATGGTAAAAACAGGTATTTCGGGTGGGACTCTGTATCTTACCCTGACGCCCCAGTATCCAAGCCCTCTGCATACATATAAAAGCGTTTTTTTATGCCTGTAAAGTCCTGAGATATATGGCTGAAAATATTTTACGACGATGTTAAAAGGGTATATCTGCCCGCCGTGAGTATGTCCGCTAAGCTGCAGATCTACGCGAAAATCTCCTATATGCGTCACATCTTTTGGCTGATGAGTAAGCAGTATGGTCGAGAGGTTTGGATTCAAGCGGCCAAAAAGCTCTTTTACAGGGCGCTTTATACCTCTGACAAAACCGTACCTGTCACTAAGCCCAACCAGCTGTAAAACAGAACCTTTTATAGCTATCTCTGCTATCTTGTTATCCAGGCAAAGCACTCCTGCGCTCTGCATAACCGACTCTAGCTGTTTTGGACCGTAGACAATATCGTGATTGCCCGTTACATAGTATGCAGGTGCCTCAAGCCCACTGAAACACTCCAGCTCTCTCTTTACATTTAACGCGGATGTCTGAAGTATATCCCCGCTAAAGAGGACGATGTCGGGAGACAGAGCATTTATCTTTTCAACAAGTTCTTCAAGATAAGAGACCTTGACACTCTTTGTAAGATGCAAGTCGGAGAGCTGTACGATACGAAGACCGTTTAAAGAGGTACAAAACGTATCGCTCTTTATTGCGATCTCATCAAATGGAAAATATTTCCATCCTATCTGAAGAGACACTTCTGTCTGCCCTAGTTGCTAAAATGTTGTATTGCAAGTTCTATCCACTTATCAAGAGCGGGTCTGATATTTTCAAACTCCAGACTCTCGCCCTCCAAGATGATCTTTTCATCTTTGATTATTTCCATACTCTCAAGCAACGTCTCGCCGGTAGCGGCATCAACAATGCGCTTCTCGCCCAAAATTCTCACATTTCCGTCCGCATAAGAGTTGTATGACGTTACGGTCACATCCATAGCAATTGGTGAGAACTGGTTCCACTTCTTATCGTCAAAGTGGACTTCAACTGCGGATATTGCCGACTCAAACAAAATGGTGTCTGGCTCTTTTGTATCGACAAGTTTCAAGCTGCTATTTTTTTGTATCTCTCTTTTATATCCCTCAGTTACATACTCGGATATCCTCTTATATAGCTCTATTTTTGAATCGCTCAGCTCTGATTGGGGAAGTGCCGCTATTACTTGAACAGGAGAGATCAAAACCGTTTTATACTTAGATATCTCATACTCCTTAAAACTCTTTGCAGCACTAAGATCGCCACTGCTCTGCAGCTGTGAGTAGTCTTTAAAAAAACCGCTGTTTTTAGCAGCTACATTTTTAGATGCGCAACCGCTTGTTAAAAGGGCGAAAGCGCTTAACGCTAGGGCAAATATTGTTGATAGTTTCAAATTGATCCTTTATTCAAACAGCATATCTCTGCTGTTTTTCGTAATAGTATCATTTTAGGTTAAACGTTTACTATATTACCTATTTTAATAAATTATGATATTATTATTGCCATAAATTTAGAGTAGCACTAAAGGCTTGCAGAATGAAACATCTAAAACTGATCGTCGGCTTACTTCTGGTAACTCTTGTATTTTCTGGATTTTGGTCAGGAAAGAGCAAAAGAGAGATACGCGAAGAGAACAGGCTTGAGAGGGTAAATCGCATTGTTGCGAGCAACCAGACGATGCAGCTGCTCTATAAATATGCACCAGAAGCCAGACAGATGGTGCTACGCTCTTACGGATATGCAACATTCAGCAATGTCGGAGTAAATCTGGTTCTCTTTTCGGCAGAGGGCGGCAAAGGAATGGCGCATAACAACAGAACCGGGATAAATACATATATGAATATGGCTTCAGGCGGTCTAGGCCTTGGTCTTGGCGTAAAGGATTTCAGAGCCGTCTTCCTTTTTGAGAACAAAAGAGCTTATGACACTTTTGTAAACTCAGGCTGGGAAGCAAATGCGCAGGCAGATGCTGCCGCAAAGTATGAAGAGAGCGGCGGTTCCTTAAATGCAGCGATAACTGTTGCTCCCGGTGTGAGGCTCTATAAACTGACACAAAACGGCTTAGCGCTCCAAGCTACTATTCAGGGAACAAAGTATTGGAAAGATACAGAACTTAACAAAAACTAATTTTTAGTTAAGCTAACTAATCTTACAATTGTTCGATCTTAAAATTAAAGGAAGTTCAAATGAAAAAAATTCTAGTAAGCCTTGCTGCGGTTGTAGCACTAAGTTCATCTGCAATGGCGGGTGTAAACTCTCAGACTGGTTGTGGTCTTGGTTCTATGATCATAAAAGATGACTCTACAGCTGTATTGTTGGCTCTTCAAGCTACAACGAACGGTACTTCAGGTAACCAGACTTTCGGTATCACTTCAGGAACTTTGGGTTGTCAAAAGACTCAATTCGTTATGAATGAGCAAGCTGAGGAGTTCGTTGCTTCAAATATGGATCAACTTGCTAAAGAGATCGCTATGGGTCACGGCGAGAGCATTGACACTTTGGCAGAGCTTTTAGAAGTATCTGACAAAGCTACTTTCAGCGCATCTCTTCAAGAGAACTACAACAAGATATACACTAGCCAAGATGTAAAAATGGCTGATGTACTTGACAACATCTCTACAACAACTCTATAAAAAAAGTTAAGATCAGACGAATTTTTCGTTTGATCTTACTCTACTAAACCTCAAAGTCAGGATTCTCCTATTTTAAACAGACTATTTTTAACCCTTGCTCTTTTTGTCTCTATTTTGAATGCCTCTTCGTTCCAATACAAACAAAAAGCGCAAGAACTGAATCTATCGGACTCAAGATACTGGAACCTCCTCCTGCATATGAACGACGGTGTAAGCGAAATAGACGATGAGCGGTTCTTTTTGTCCCAAAACGGTAAAACAGATGCAAAAGATGAGCTTGATGCTACCATTGATGCACTTTTAAACGAAACGACTTTTGACGACAATGCAACCGCTTGCCGTTTTCCTGCAAGAAAAGCCTGGCTAAAAAAGGAGCTCTCAATTACTGAGTTCCCCGAAGTAAAATGCGAAAAATATGACGCTATACTTAAGAGGCTGAAACCAAAATCCGTAACTCTTGTTTTTCCATCAGCCCACATAAACTCTCCTGCTTCCATGTTTGGGCACACATTTTTACGCATAAACTCCGCATACGACTCCAAACTCCTCTCTTATGCAGTAAATTATGCCGCTGATGCTAATCCGGATGAAGAGAATGCAGTACTTTTTGCGATCAAAGGGCTATTTGGAGGATACTTTGGAAGATACTCGCTGCTTCCCTACTATGACAAACTAAAAGAGTATAGAGACAGTGAGCAGAGAGATATCTGGGAGTATGACCTGGATTTTAGCGAGGATGAGACTATAAGAATGATAGAGCATATCTGGGAG
>OBLN01000565.1_pt1 | contig 13281 bp, 10 predicted proteins | sample 1519301 | NCBI WGS metagenome assembly OBLN01 (sample SAMEA2452533, study PRJEB22499) | sediment metagenome | reverse complement strand
CGGTTGAGGCCCACGGGGCTTTCCCCGAAGATGCGCCCAACCCGTCGCATGCCGGAGTTGAGATGCAGGTTGGACGTATTGTTTCAAAATAGTCGGTGCCCCTCGCTTTTTTGTTGTAATAAGGGTTCGGGAAGGTGGATCTCATGGTGAGACTTTCGGCAAAAATGATCGTACTTCTGATTCTTGCTCTGTTGCCTTTGAGCGGGCTGGTACTGGCGGCGGATAGGGTTTCTGCTGTGCAGGACTATGACGCAGGTCAGGTTTACACCGGGCAATATCCGGCGAACGGCCTGTTCATGCGGCGGTCGGTAAAAAAGGCTTACGCCCCGCACCACGCCCTGTCGCGTCTTGACCAGGTCCACTGCCCGGAGGCGCGTCGGGCCCTTTCCGAACACGGCCGGTGGCAGGGCAACCTCAATGCCCATGGGGCTTGTGGCGATCCTGCGGACCCCGCTGTCTGGGTTGTCGGCAACTATCTCAATTACATGACGGGGCGCTGAATTCAGCCCGATTCAGAGAAGGGGGTTCGATGAAGTCATCCTGCCGGTTTATAGTCTGGATCTGTGTTTTTTTGATCATCGCTTTGGGCCCTCCGCCCGTTGCCGCAGCTCCGGACGATTACGTGGGCGATTCCGCCATTTTTGGGGGAGCCACTGCCGCGGTCAGGCCCAACGTGCTGATTATTCTCGATACTTCTGGCAGCATGAACGATCAGATCGAGGTAACCCTGAAGGATAAGGGAGAGATCGATACCTATGACCCCTCCACCAACTACCGCGACACCGATTCCTGTGGGAGTGATCGCAATGACGCCTGTCGCCGCAATACGATCTATAAATGCTGGCAATGGGACGGGTCCCGCTGTGACGAGTGGCGCAGTACCAACGCCACTCTCAACTCCCTCGAAAATTCCTGCGGCAACGGGCCCGGAGCGCTTTCCTCAGAGGGGATCTGGCAGACGTCCCAGTATGATATCGACGGTCAAGGAAACTGTAGTCTGAATGATTGGGTCAACAATACCTATGCGACGGGAAACTACATCAACTGGCAGCGCGGAGGGGGGGCATCTGAGGACAATGTGGTCAGGATGGCCAAGATCGACATTGCCAAGAGTGTCCTCTCCGACCTGATTTCAAATACCACCGGCGTGGATTTCGGATTGATGAAATTTCATTACAACCATAATTCTCCAAGGGAAGTGGATGTCGCCAAAGGTGGGGAATTCGTTTCCGATGCCGGTTATATCACAACGATCAGGGATATGGACGCCACTCATGTCCCGCCGCTCACCAACCGCGAGAAATTCCTTGATGTCATCGGCCGCATAACCGCTGAGGGATGGACGCCGCTGGCCGAATCTCTTTATGAAGCCGGACGCTATTTCCGTGGCGAGCCCAGCGCTTTTCATGACAAGATCAGCTACACCTCACCGATCAGTGCGCGCTGCCAGGCCAATTATGTCATCGTCGTCACCGACGGGATGTCGCGCCACGACCGCCACCCTGTGCTTGCGGAAAATATCGGCGATCAGGACAATGACGGCTTCGAGCCCCGCAATGACCCGGATAAGGATTATGGTTTCTATTGGACCGAAGAATTATATGGTTCGGACTACCTCGACGATGTCGCCAAATACCTGTTCGAGAATGACCACTCCGAACTGCCGGGAACCCAGAATATCATCACCTACACCGTCGGTTTCGGGGAAGTCGGCGCCGACGCCGGGGCGGTCAAACTCCTGAACGAAACCATTTTTCACGGGACCGGCGGAGCGCTCAGCCAGGCTTACCTGGCGATGGATATGACAGATCTGAAAAAGGCCCTCGGCGATATTCTGACCGACATCAAAAAGGCCAATACGGCTTTCGCGGCCCCCGTTGTCCCCGTGGCCCCGCAGAACCGCAATGCCAGCGGACAACGGGTCTACTTCGGACTGTTCCAGCCGACCGATGACGGCCGCTGGCATGGCAACCTCAAAAAATACGGCATCAACCAGGATGGTCTACTTCTGGAGAGCGATGACAGGACGGTCGCCGTGGACGCTGATGGCCGGATCAGGGACAACGCTACATCCTTCTGGAGTCCTTCCGCCGACGGACGCGAAGTTGTCGAAGGCGGCGCAGGACACCTGTTGACCATGCGCGAATTGACCTCCAGCCATCCTGTCGACGGTCGCCGCCAAATTTTTACCAATCTTGGCGACAGCCCGTTGCTGACAGATGCCGCAAACGCTTTTGAAGTCGGAAACCCTAATCTACGGGAGGAGCTATCTGCTCTTGGGGATGCGGAGTTTTCCAACCTGATCCGGTTCGTTCATGGTGTCGACGTCTTTGATGATGACGATGATGGTCAAATCTCCGACAACCGCCTCTGGATTCTCGGCGACATTCTGCATGCCTCACCGGCGGTCGTTCATTACCACGATTACGAATTCAGTTCCGCCACAGAAGCCGATCCGTCCATCAATAAATCCATTATCTTCGTTGCCGCAAACGACGGCCAGCTTCATGCCTTCCGTGATGCCGACGGGAAGGAACTCTGGTCGTTTCTTCCTGATATTCTCCTTCCGGATCTGAAAAATCTGCGTGATGGGCATCATACTTATTTGGTTGACATGGCCCCGTCCGTGTTTGTTTTTGATCCCGACAAAGATGGCCCCTCGGATAGTCGCGACAAGGTCGTGCTGCTGTTCGGACTCCGCCGCGGAGGAGGAAAGGACGTTCTGCTGCAGGATCAGTCACGCGGCGCTTATTATGCCCTGGATGTCTCAGCGCCGGAAGCGCCCAGACTGCTCTGGAAACTCACCCGTGATGACAGCGGATTCGACGAATTGGGCGAAACCTGGAGCCGGCCGTCGCTGGTACGCATGCGGGTCGCTAAGGACTTTGTTACTCGTGATCTGCTTGTGGCAGTGTTCGGTGCCGGTTACGACAACAACGAAGACCTGCGCTTCGGTAGCACTCAGGGGTTTCCCATTGTGGATGACGACACCGATACAACTCTCCCCACCGGAGATGCCGGCAATGTGACCAGCAGTGCCGATGGCGCGCAGCATAATCCTCGGGGTCGGGGGGTGTTTGCCGTCAACGTGGGGGAGTTCTCCAGCCAGGAGGGTGTCCCGGTTTTTTCTCCGGCGGGGACGGTCGAAAAGATCTGGAGCCACACTTTCGCGGACGATGAAAATATGACCTTCGGCATCCCGTCCGAAGTGGCTGCCCTCGATGTCAACCATGACGGCTATGTCGATCGTTTTTATGTCGGAGATACCGGCGGGTTTCTCTGGCGCGTCGGAGCCCTCGGCACCAACCCCGATGATTGGCGGATTGATCGGATTTTCGATGCCAATATCGATGCGCAGGGGGCGTATGCCTCCGATGTGGGGCGCAAATTCTTTCATCGCCCTTCGGTGACCGTAGAGCGCAACGGTCGGGCAACGATCTTCATCGGCAGCGGCGATCAGGCCCATCCCCTTAACGAAGGCGTCGTCGACCGGCTTTACGCCATCAAAGATTCGGTCCCTTCTGTGCCAGAAGAAGAACGATCTTATATCCTGAATGAATCCGATCTTGTGGATGTGACCGAGAACCTGCTGCAGGAGGATGATCCCGGCGAACCCGTGAGCGATATTCTGACCGCTCTATACCAAAAAGACGGCTGGTTTATCCGCCTGGGTGAAAATGATGGCGAAAAAGTGCTGTCTTCTCCCCTGGTGTTTAATCGCGTTGCGTACTTTACGACCTTCGCCTCCGAAGCCCCGGTCGCGGATGACCCCTGCGATAGCGGCAACCTCGGAGTCTCCCGCGTGTATGCAGTCGATTATCTGACCGGCGAGGCCGTGTTCAACTACGACCCCGACAACGACGATCAAGACACCGCAATGACCGTGCCCTGAATTCCGCAGGCGGGGTGCTGCGGCGTTCGGACCGGGTCAAAACCCTGGGTTCGGGTATCCCGACCGGGGCGCGGGTGTTGATTACCGAAAGCGGAGAAGCCAAGGTCCTCATCGGCACCGATGGCGGACTTCAGATTGAAGACACTCTGCCGGGCGGTGGCCTCATTCCCCTTTACTGGAGGCAGCGGTGAAAGGCAGGGAGCAATCTGTACCATGCTGATACGCCGCCGGGGAGGTTTCGCCCTTATCGAAATGATCGTGGTCGTCGGCCTGATCTCGCTGCTGACCTATATCGGTTATCCCTACTACAAGGTATTCATGCGCAATGCCGCGTATCGGTCCGCGGCGCGTGAGGTGGCCTCTATCATGCGAACGGCGCGCACCGAGGCGATCACAATGAACCGCGAGCAAAACCTTGATATTGATCTGGAAAATAACCAGATTAGATATCAGGGGAGCACGAACAAGGTTTCCCCCCTGGTCGACCTGTGCGCGGCCTCCGATCCCGGTGATGAAGCAGACTGTTCCGTGACTGATGGAGAGATCAATCTGCGCTTTTACCCCAATGGCACAGTCAACCGCGCGTTGTCCATCTGTGTCCTGAACAGTGATGGCGATCACAAGTTCACCACCCGCCTTCTTTTCCCCACGACCGGTCAGGTCGAGATCGTTCGCCCCCAGCCCTGACAATTGTTGTCCGGTTCTTTCGCGTGGCCACGCAAAGTTTGCATGGTTGAAGCCAAGTGTTGTTACAGTCCGTTGATGGTGACGTGCAGCAAACCCTCATTTTCCCAGTCTTTTTGATCGATTTTTTCCATGGAGTCTTTTTTGCAATGGAGAGGGTAGAGGCAAGTTTATTGTGCACCCTGCGGGAGTTTTTATGGACCAGCGCGGCTTCACCCTTATCGAAATGTTGGTGGCAGTGACCATCCTTGCAATTGGTCTTCTGGCCTTGGCAGGGTTACGGGTTTCTGCCATTCAAACCAACAGTCAGGCTGCCGATCTGGCGGAGGCGACCGGTCTGGCCCAGGTCGCCATGGAGCGTATCCAGTCCATCAGCGGAGACCGACCCTGGTTGAGCGAGCAGAACCTGGAAGGCGTCACGCTTGCAGAGTTGGCGGACCCCGCACTTGACGACCTGGTGCAGATCCTGTCTGACAGCGGCTATCAGCTGACAATGGATCTCACAGTCGATGCGGGCGGCGTCGATAATATGACCCGGATCGACATGCGTGTGGCCTCTACCCGGTTCAGGCAGAAGGTCGGCGGCCGGCACGCGCAGAGTGTCGTCAATCTTACCGTTCTTAAACGTTATTTCTGAAGGTGCATCTGATGATCGCTGCTCTTTTACGAAACAACCGCGGCTTCAGCCTGGTTGAGGTGATTACCGCCGCGACCGTCATGCTGATTGTGTTCGGCGCTGCCGTCTCTCTTTATATCGGTGAGCAGCGTACCGCAGTTGTTGAGACTGATTTCAGTCATGTTCAGGATAATCTGCGGCTGGCGCTGAATCAATTGAGCAAGGATGTCCGCATGGCTGGATTCCTGACTGTGGAGCCTCCGATCGTCGAGGAGTCCCCGACTGAATTCACGATCAGCACCACGGCCCCGTCTCAATGTTACGCTCGCATTACGACCCCTGACTCGTCGATGAATGCTTCAAAAACGTTCACGGTTTATTCAGCCTCGATGGCGGAACGTTTCCGTGGCGGCAACACAGTACGGATTATTCGTCCGCCCAATCAGGAGCAACCGGGCGAAGAAAATGTTACAGATCCTTCCGACCTGGTTTTCAGCGTCGATTCAATCGATCTTTCTGATGTTGACAACCCCCAAATTACCCTTTCTGGATTCAGCTCAACTGTCGACTATGCCTACGCCGCCGGGGATATGATCGTGCGCGTGATTCCAGGGGCTCCTGTCGTCAACGAGGTTCATTATGAGTACCTACCCGCGAGTCAGACGCTTCAACGGGTCGTCAATGGCGGAGCGCCGCAGCATCTGGCCAGCGGGTTGACCGATGTTCTTTTCGAATATGTCCACAACGATGAAGACCTGGTCACGGCAGTCAATATCACACTGACCGGCATCGGTGGCCCCGACCCGGATGAAAATCCGGAAGCCGCTGAAAAAATAGGGTTTCGGGAGAAAACTTTCCGAACAAGCGTTGCCGTTCGCAATATTTAACCCGGGTTAACCCCGGGTTAAACCTGGGTCGGCAAGAGGTCGAATATGGATGAACTATCTGAGAAAAATACGCCGAAGCATCTTTCACGCCAATCCCGCCGGGCTTTTTCGCCGCTGTCCAATGAACGCGGCATGGCCCTGATCCTTGCAGTATCCATGCTGCTGATACTGACCGTTTTGGGGGCTGTGACCTGGAGAGCGGGCATTTCACAGTTGGGATCGGCCGGAACGCGTCAGGCTGAGCAACAGGCTTTTTTCGCCGCGCAGCGCGGCATTGAATATGCGCTGAACCGCGACATGCTGCTCAACATGAGCGGCACTGTCGATCTGACTTCAAACGATCACAAACCTCATATTGATGCCGGAAATACGCGGTCTGTCATCGAAAAAGGGGAGATCACCGATGCCGGCGCCGGACCGATGCCGTTGCGGCTTCGGTCGCGCTATGGGACCGAATTCGGTGCAAACTACTATTTTATCTATGTGCAAGGCAGCGGACCGGGCCACAAGACTCAGGATTTAGAGACTCAGGTGGTGCGTATGTACCGTCATGACGAAGATTCGATTTTCCGCACCTCCGGAGGAGGTTGATCACCATGATGACAAAAAGAATTTTTGTGACATGTACAGCAATATTTTTTCTGATGACCCCTTTTGCGTGGGCCGGCAGCGACACCTACCTTGGCGATACGGCCATCTACACCGGCGATCCGGCACGCGTCAAACCCAACATCCTGCTTATTATCGACAACAGCAAGGCCACCTTGAACAAAGCGGCAGGTCAGGAATATGTCTTTGACGCCAGCAATCCCTATCCGGATCCCGACACGGGGTTGCAGGGCTCGCCCTGGGATATCTATGAGGGAGACAACCAGGGCAATTTTACCTCTTTGCTCCTCAGCAACGACAGCGTCGTTGAAAGTGGCGGCGAAGTGGTTAATTTCAACAATCTTGCGGCCTACAGTGGGTGCCCCGATGTTGTCGCGCATGATCTGATTGCTTACGGAACCTATACCGCCGACGGCACGGCCGCGCGCCCGATCATCAAAGCCAGCCAGAATAAGTGCGTCACTGCTCCTAAAGGAAGCGTTTATGCCCTGAACAATTATATCTACTACACTAAAACGCCCCCTGATACTCCTGTGGTTGAGGTGGATGGTGTTTATTACAAACTGTTGGCCGAACATCTCTCCACCGAAGACAATAAGCCGGGAGTCGGAAGCAATTGGGAGGATTTCTGGGCTGTAGATAATGATTTTACGGGGGTCGCAGATGCCTGGGATGTTGCCGTTGAATATTCTCTGGGCGGGGATGCCCTGAATCAACGCGAAATTATGTACAACGCACTGGAGCAGGTGCTTAAATCGACCTATCACATGGCGAATTTCGGTGCCATGATTTATGGTTCAAACAATAAGGGTGGAACAATCATTCAGGATGTGACTGATTTCGGGTCGGATTCGACCGACAGCAACGATAACGATATCCCCGATGTGATCGAGGCTTTTCTTTCCGCTTTGCCTGGCCCGGGTGAAAACGATGGGCCGGAGGCAATTACTGCCGGGCCGCAACGCCCTCAATCCGAAGCCCTGTACGATGCCGGGGCTTACCTGGGAGCCGACTGGACAGAGATTACTGAAACGTCTGAAATCCCTGCTGATATTGAGATCGACTGCAATACCCATGTGATCTTTCTGACCAATGGTTTGTCCAACTCGGAAGGCGATCCCAAACTTGGCGCCAACATCGGTGATGCCGACAATAGCCTTGAGATTACTTATCGAGGCACCATTTATCCCGATGTGGATGATGAGGACGTTTACGGGCTGGGTGTTCATTATCTCGATGATGTGGCCTATAAACTCTGGGATGAATATGAAATTACGACCCACATGATCCTGGCTTTTCAGAAGCAGGATGGCCTGATCGTGCGAGCCGCCGTCAACGGCAACGGCGAATTTCACAACGTTTTCAATGCGAATGAACTGGTCGAGGCCCTGCAGGGGCTGATTTTCCGCATGGTGCTTGAGGAAGACACCTCATTTGTCGCGCCGGTTGTGCCGGCCAGCACCACCAACCGCACCTTGAGCAGCGACCGCGTGTACCTTGGTTTGTTCAAGCCCCAGAAAGGTAAGCCCTGGTTGGGAAATCTGAAAAAATACAAGGTCAATGAGCAGAACGAGCTTGAAGATATAAACGACGATCCCGCCACTGGCGAGGACGGTGATTTCATTACTGCAACCAATTCTTTCTGGGGCAAGGGTGACGGCGGAAACATCATGGCTTTATCCAGCAGTGATAATGGCTGGCAGGCCACGCGTCCGGCCGCAGACGGTGACGGCGGGCTGATCGACGCCGGTGGAGCGGGGGGAACCATGCTCGCCCGCAAACTGGCAGGCCAGAGTCGCAAAGTGATTACTTATCTCGGCTCGGGTACCGACCTGACCCTGATCGACAAAACCAATCTCACCGTAGAAAACACCGGAATCGCTGATACCGCTGAGCGTGAAGACCTGGTGGACTATCTGCTGGGCGACCTCGATCTTTTCGACCACGATGACGATGGTGTCGTCAATGAGCCGCGCCCCTGGTTGATGGGCGATATCCTGCATTCCCGGCCGGTTGTATTCCATTATCAGGATTTTGCCGCCGAAAAAGAGCAGACCTGCTACCAGAATGATGTGACGGGTAATCGCAGTTACATCTTTGTCGGCAGCAACGAGGGAATGGTCCATGCCATCCGCGACTGTGACGGGTCCGAAGCCTGGGCTTTCATCCCTCCCAATCTGCTGCCGAAATTGACCCATCTGCAGGATCCCGCCCACCAGTATATGGTCGATTCCTCGCCGACGCTCTATGTCCATGATCACGACGAAGATGGAGTCATTGAAGCGGGTGAGGATAGAGTTCTGATGGTCATTGGCCAGGGGCGGGGAGGAGGCTCGAACCGATTGCTGGCGAGCGAGTCGCGTGGCGCTTATACCGTTTTGGATGTCACCGACCCTGAGAACCCCACTTTTCTCTGGGATATTGAAAATACGCTGGCTGCATTTTCTCACCTGGGTGAAGCCTGGAGCCAGCCGCGCCTGGCCAAGGTCAAGATTGATGACAACGGCACCGAAAAGGTCAAAGTTGTCGCATTTATCGGTGCCGGTTACGACAACAACGAAGATCTGCGCTGGGGGGCGACCCAGACTTTTCCGGCCAGCACCGATGATACGACTGATCTTAACGGCATCAGTGCCGGCAGCACCAATGTGACGTCGAGCAATGGCGCCGATCCGTACAACCCGAAAGGGCAGGGGCTTTATGCTTTTGAAATTGCGACACTGAACAAAAATACCGATGGGGAGTACGTGCCTTCCGTCCCGTCGGCGCCGACTCTGGTATGGGCTTATACGTCAACGCAGAACTCGGCGTTGACCTACTCTTTTCCTACGGACTTGACGGTTCTCGACGCCAATGCAGACGGTTATGTCGACACGATATATGCTGGAGATACAGGTGGGCGTTTGTGGCGGTTCAAGCTCGCAGGGACGAATCCGCCAACAGATTGGAGCGGTGATATTATTTTCGATGCCAACGGCGGCACCGATGTCGGCCGCAAGATTTTCTATCGCCCGTCTGTGACCTTTGATCGGGTCAAAGTTCAGGAAGGCGATAATGTGGTCAGTCGTATCCGGCCGATCCTGTATTTCGGGACGGGGGATCGCTCCCACCCTCTCAATACCGCGGTAACCGATCGACTTTACAAGGTTGTCGATAAAGGGCAGATAACCGCCGATGGCATCAATGACACCGATTTGATGGATATCACGGCCAATGAGCTGCAGGTCGCCGATACGACGCCGGATCAGGCGCAGGTCATCCTTGACGGGATGAAGGCTGTGGACAACTACGGCTGGTATATTGACCTGGAAGATGACGGAGAAAAAGCCTTGGCAGGCACAGTGGTGTTCAACAATATCGCTCTTTACACCACCTATACTCCCAACAATCTGGTCGCGCCCGATCCCTGCAACCCCAATCATCTTGGGACCGCCCGGGTTTACGGTGTCAATGCCAGGACCGGCGAAGCGATTGTTAACTGGGATCCCGACAATGATCGTGACAATACTGACGTGAATGAGCGCGCTGAACACGAAGATGGGTATGTCCTGCGCAAATCCGATCGCGTCAAAACCATCGGGCAAGGCATCCCGTCAGGGATTGTCACCTTGATCGATGCCAGCGGGCAGGCGACCCTCATGATCAGTTCCAGCAACCGCGTGAATACCATCGAAGGGATGGGCGCGCGGCTCATCAACCCGGTGTATTGGATGCAATGGTAAAAACAGACTACTGGGTGAGCAGGGGCGCAGCATGCTGCGCCCCTGCGTTATTCCATCCCCCACAACCGCCGCCACACCTCCCGGATACTCCCCGTGCCGAACTGCGCCGGCAGGCGGCAGCGCATCTCCCCCTCCCTCAACGTTTCATCGTTCCATCCCCACTGCTTTACACTCGCCAGAAAACGTCCTCTGTCCAACAACACAATCTTTGCTGAAATAATCAGCCATGCTAGTATCTATGTAATGAAAATGTTTTCTGGAGAACCAATCGTTGTGAATATTAATGTCTCCAAAGATCAAATCGCAGATTTCTGCCGCCGTCACCACATAAGGGAACTTTCATTTTTTGGGTCAGTTATCCGTGCCGATTTCAGACTGGATAGCGATGTTGATGTGCTGGTTGATTTTGAAGAAGGCCATACTCCGGGTTTCATCAGATTGGCAGAAATGGAAATGGAACTTTCCTCTCTTTTGGGAGGGCGAGTGGTTGATTTACGGACCCCGCAGGATCTAAGCCGGTATTTCCGGGACGATGTTTTGGCCTCGGCCGAGGTGCAATATGTACAGAGATGACCTTGTGCGCCTTCGGCATATGATTGATGCTGCGCAAGAAGCTATTGGGTTTTCCATTGGTCGAAACAGAAAAGATCTGGATCAGGATCGAATGCTGGTACTGTCTCTGGTGAAGTCGGTGGAAATCATGGGTGAAGCTGCTGCCAAAATATCAGAGCTATTTCGACAGAAATACTCGACGTTGCCATGGCGGGAAATGGTCGCCATGCGAAATCGCCTGATCCATGGTTATTTTGACATCAACCTTGATATTGTGTGGCAAACGGTCACAGTGGAATTGCCGCCCTTGGTTGCTGAACTTGAAACCATTTTAAACGAACAAGAAAAAGAATAAATCAACCATTTTTCTTTTACAACCGCCGCCACAGCTCCCGGATACTCCCCGTGCCGAACTGCGCCGGCAGCCGGATGCCCTTGGCGGCACAAACCACGATACTGGCGGCAGTTCTGCGGATCGCCGGGAAAATCACCCATGCGGCACTCCAGAAAAACAAACACTTGATCCAATCTGAGTGTCCGTTTAGGATGAAGCGTTCGAAAATTTCCTCTCAAGGAGACTTCCGATGGCTAAAATCGCTCCCTTTCGGGCGCTGCGGTACAACGCCGAAAAAATTGCTGATCTCAACAATGTCATGGCGCCCCCCTACGATGTGATTTCCCCGGCGCTCCAGGACGAACTCTATCAGCGCGAACCCCACAACGTGGTTCGCCTGATCCTTGGCAAGACCGATGAAAAGGATACCGAGGCCGATAATCGCTACACACGCGCGGCGCGGGATTTTTCTCAATGGCGGCAGGAAGAAATTCTGATGCGGGATGCCGAGCCGTCCATCTATCTCTACGACCAGGAATACCCGCTGGAAAACGGGGAAGAGGTGGTGCGCCAGGGGTTCATGGCTCTGACCCGCATCGAAGACTTTTCCTCCGGCATGGTCAAGCCTCACGAAAAGACCCTCTCCGGGCCGAAAACGGACCGCCTCAATCTCACCCGCGCATGTCGCGCCAATTTCAGCCCCATCTTCTCCATTTACAGTGACCCCTGCTGCGCGCTGGAATCCCTCAGCCGCAAGGAGCGCGAACGTGCGCCCGACGTCGCGGTGACCGATGGCGACGGGGTCAAGCACCGTTTGTGGCAGCTGTCCGACCCGGATCAGATCGCTAAGATCCGCAACCTGATCGACAACAAGCCGCTGTTTATCGCCGACGGGCATCACCGTTACGAGACCGCGATCAACTATCGCAACGAGATGCGCGAAAAACATCCGGATTACAGCGGTAAAGAGCTTTTCAACTATGTGCTGATGTATTTCTCCAACATGGATGACAAGGGGATGCTCATCTTTCCCACCCATCGCCTGGTGCACGGTCTGCAATCGTTCAACCTTCCCGCTCTGCTCGATGCACTTAAAACCTATTTCGAGGTCGAGGCGGCCGATTTCAACCCGCTGGAAACCGCCGAGCGCCGCCGGGTTCGTGAGCGTTTACTGGACAAAGGCAAGCAGGCTCATGCGCTGGCCCTTTTTGCCGGCGGCGGCAAGGTTTATTACCTGACCCTGCGCGACGAGAGCATCATGGATGAATTTTTCGACCAGAAAAGCCCCAAGGCTCTGCGTACCCTGGATGTTTCGATCCTGCACCGGCTGATCTTTGAAAAGCTGCTGGGGATTGACCCGGAGGCGCAGGAAAAACAGGCCAATCTCAAGTACGTCAAAAATTTCGATGAACCTTTTGAATCTGTCGCGTCTGGTGAGTTTCAGGCCGCCTTCCTGATGAATCCGCCGCGCATGTCCGAAGTTCGCGACGTGGCCAATGCCGGGGAAAAGATGCCGCAGAAATCGACCTATTTCTACCCCAAGCTGTTGACCGGCCTGGTAATCAATCCCATTGAAGAAGATGAAACGATTACCGAATAAAGACCTCTCTGGTATTCTGTTTAAAAAACCCCGGCCTGGATCTCTCCACCGGGGTTTTCCGTTCCCTTCATTTAAGATCGGAGAAGGTCGTTATGGAAGTCACCGCACAGGAAGTCATTGATTTTTTCTCGGGTCGTGCGCGTCTGCCCCTCACGCCCGCTGAAATCGCCAGACAGCTTGACGTGCCCAAGGGCGAACGCAGGAAGCTCATGGCTCTTCTGGATGACCTGGTGGCGCAGGGTGCACTGGTGCAGCTAAAAGGACGCCGTTACGCCCTGCCGCGCAAGGTCAGCCTGGTAACCGGCACTATCAGCATGCACCGTGACGGCTACGGTTTTGTGACACCGGAGGCCGAGGAGGACGAAGAGCGGCGCAAGGATGTCTT
>OBLN01000563.1_pt1 | contig 13285 bp, 9 predicted proteins | sample 1519301 | NCBI WGS metagenome assembly OBLN01 (sample SAMEA2452533, study PRJEB22499) | sediment metagenome | reverse complement strand
TCAGGGACGCCCAAGTTCCCCTTACCTGGTAACCAATTCGGAACATTTATTTAGCGGTGCGTAGCTTCTTTTTACTGTTGTTGCTGACCAATGTGGCGTTGCTAGCCTGGCAGCTGCTGGATAAGGACACACCGCAGGAGGTGGTCGAGGCGCCAGCTGCGGCGGTGGCAAACCAGGGCCTGGTTCCACTGGCTGAGCTGCCATTGGAGGAGCTGCCGCCCCTGCGGGAAGGGGCGGAGGCTGGCCTGCCAGTAATGCGCCACATCGACGCTGGCAGCGAAGACGCGGATACCCGCTACTGTGGCCGCATCACCAGGGTAAGGGAGGTGAAACTGCGCGATGAGCTACTGCAACAAATCCGTGCATGGGAGGGTAGCGCCGTGCAGCATGGCAGCGAGCAGGTAACGGTGGTCAATTACTGGGTAATGCTGCCCCCTTACAACAGCAGTGAGAAGGCGGCTGAGGCGGTGACCATACTCAAACAGCGGCGGATCCGGGATCTGTTTATTGTCCGCAGCGGTGAGTATGAAAACGCCGTTTCCCTTGGGGTCTTTACCAGCCGTGAACGGGCTGAAAAGCGCTATCAGCAAATCATTGATCTCAAGGCACGACTGCGCAAACCGGTAATAGAGCTGCGGGATCGGCCAGACGAAGCATACTGGATCCGCTATGAAATACGGGGCGGAGAACAGCGGCAGGCCCTCGGCGGGCTGCTACAGGGCAATGACACAATAAAAATCGAAGAAATGCGCTGTAAATAGCAGTTTGAAATTGCCAAGCGGGGAGGGATTCCTTAGAATACGCCGCTGTCTCAAAAGAGATGCCCTGATTTTGAAGTCGTTTTTCTTCTCAGGCGCCGTAAAGTACCAGGCCGACATAGCACAATTGGCAGTGCAACTGATTTGTAATCAGTAGGTTGGGGGTTCGACTCCCTCTGTCGGCACCACTTTCTCGGTTTTCGACGAGTGCATTCCCGGAATGTCCAGCTTGCCGCTTAGGCGTGCCGACATGTCGGATTGCGGTTGTTCGGGCTCTTGCTGCCAGAGGCAATAATGTGTGAATCAGTGGTTGACACAGCAGGCTCTCTGGATCAGAATACGCGGCTTACATTCGCTTGGAGGGGTTCCCGAGTGGCCAAAGGGGGCAGACTGTAAATCTGCTGGCTCAGCCTTCGAAGGTTCGAATCCTTCCCCCTCCACCAGTTTTTGAAGTGGAAGCAAGCGGGGTTTTAGAGTTACCCCGATGCGCGATTTGCGCGGGTGTAGTTCAATGGTAGAACCTCAGCCTTCCAAGCTGATTACGTGGGTTCGATTCCCATCACCCGCTCCATCAGTTTAGTAAAGGTTAGAGGCCCAGGTAGCTCAGTTGGTAGAGCACACCCTTGGTAAGGGTGAGGTCGGCAGTTCAAATCTGCTCCTGGGCTCCATTTTAAATCGTAGTAGTTGTTTTGTTGAATCTGTTGCGTTCCGGTCCGGAGGAGTTGACGCGATGTCCAAGGAAAAATTTGAACGTACGAAACCGCACGTAAACGTAGGTACCATCGGTCACGTTGACCATGGCAAGACCACGCTGACCGCGGCCCTGACCAAATGCATGGCCGAGAAGCACGGTGGTGAAAGCCGCGCTTACGACCAGATTGACGGTGCCCCGGAAGAGCGTGCGCGTGGTATCACCATCGCCACCGCCCACGTGGAGTACGAGTCAGACACCCGTCACTACGCCCACGTTGACTGCCCCGGCCACGCCGACTACGTCAAGAACATGATCACCGGTGCGGCGCAGATGGACGGCGCGATCCTGGTGGTATCCGCCGCCGACGGCCCGATGCCGCAGACCCGCGAGCACATCCTGCTGTCCCGTCAGGTTGGCGTACCGTACATCGTTGTCTACCTGAACAAGGCCGACATGGTTGACGATGCCGAGCTGCTGGAGCTGGTAGAGATGGAAGTGCGCGAGCTGCTGAGCTCCTACGACTTCCCCGGCGACGACACCCCGGTCATCACCGGTTCCGCGCTCAAGGCGCTGGAAGGCGACACCTCCGACATCGGCGTGCCCTCCATCGACAAGCTGGTCGAGGCACTGGACAGCTACATCCCGACCCCGGAGCGCGCGGTAGACGGCGACTTCATCATGCCGGTCGAGGACGTGTTCTCCATCTCCGGTCGCGGTACTGTAGCCACCGGTCGTATCGAGCGCGGTATCGTCAAGGTGGGTGAAGAGGTCGAGATCGTCGGCATCAAGGACACCACCAAGACCACCGTTACCGGTGTCGAGATGTTCCGCAAGATGCTGGATCAGGGTGAGGCAGGCGATAACGTCGGTATCCTGCTGCGCGGCACCAAGCGCGACGAGATCGAGCGTGGTCAGGTACTGTGCAAGCCCGGTTCCATCAAGCCGCACACCAAATTCGAGGCCGAGGTCTACGTCCTGTCGAAGGAAGAGGGTGGTCGTCACACCCCGTTCTTCAACGGCTACCGTCCCCAGTTCTACTTCCGCACCACCGACGTCACCGGCGCCTGTGACCTGCCGGAAGGCGTAGAGATGGTAATGCCTGGCGACAACGTACAGATGACCGTCTCCCTGATCGCGCCGATCGCGATGGATGAGGGTCTGCGCTTCGCCATTCGCGAAGGCGGCCGTACCGTTGGTGCCGGCGTTGTAGCAAAGATTCTCGAGTAAGAGAACAGTAAGAGAAGTAAATGATACGTGAGGCGGGATGAAATGCCCGCCTCACGTTATCGCGTTTATTAGGCCAGTAGCTCAATTGGCAGAGCAGCGGTCTCCAAAACCGCAGGTTGGGGGTTCGATTCCCTCCTGGCCTGCCATTTTATTGCTGTAAACAGCAAGGAAAGACTTAAGCGGAATGGCGGACAAGATAAAATTAGTGATAGCGGCGCTTGTTGTGGCTGGCGCATTTTATGCGTTCTATGCGCTCAGCGACTTGGCGTTGGTGTTCCGTGTGCTTGGTATGCTGGTGGCGGTGATTGTCGCCGGCTTTATTGCGGCACAATCCACTATCGGTGGCGAGGCGGTTGCCTTCTCGCGCGGTGCTATCACTGAGGTCCGCAAGGTAGTCTGGCCCACCCGAAAAGAGACCGTACAAACAACCATCATGGTGATGGCGATGGTTGTCGTCGTCGGCATCATTCTTTGGGTGTTTGACTGGATCCTCACCTGGGGCGTTCAGCTGTTTACGGGTCAAGGGAGCTAATCGCAATGGCACTACGTTGGTACGTGGTACATGCCTACTCGGGATTCGAGAATCAGGTGAAACGCTCGCTGGAAGAGCGCATCAAGCGTAGTGGTATGGAAGACCTGTTCGGCGAGATTCTGGTGCCGACGGAAGAAGTGGTCGAAATGCGCGAGGGGCAGAAGCGCAAGAGTGATCGCAAATTCTTTCCCGGCTATGTCCTCGTGCAGATGGAGATGAATGACGAGACCTGGCACCTGGTGAAGGACGTACCGCGAGTGATGGGTTTCATCGGTGGCACCTCCGACCGTCCTGCGCCGATCTCCGAGAAGGAGGCGATGCAGATCCTGGATCGGGTACAGGAGGGGGCAGAGAAGCCGCGTCCCAAGATTCTGTTCGAGCCGGGTGAGGTGGTACGGATCACCGAGGGTCCGTTTAATGATTTCAACGGGGTCGTGGAAGAGGTTGATTACGAGAAGAGCCGTCTGCGCGTTGCGGTTCTGATCTTTGGCCGTTCCACCCCGGTCGATCTGGAATTCGGTCAGGTCGAAAAAGGTTAAGTAGCAACGCACTGCGGGCACATCCGGAGCCCGCGGTGTTCTGTCGTTTCCGGAATACGGGGAGCCGCGAGGCGTTTGCACCCACAAGAGGTAATTTATCATGGCTAAGAAGATTCAAGCTTATATCAAGCTGCAGGTCCCGGCCGGTCAGGCCAACCCCAGTCCGCCGGTTGGCCCGGCGCTGGGTCAGCACGGTGTCAACATCATGGAGTTCTGCAAGGCGTTCAACGCCGCGACCCAGAGCATTGAGCCTGGGCTGCCGATCCCTGTTGTTATTACAGTGTATAACGACCGCAGCTTTACCTTTATCACCAAGACCCCTCCGGCTGCCATCCTGCTGAAGAAGGCCGCTGGCATCAAATCTGGCTCCGGTGTACCCAACATGAACAAGGTTGGCAAGGTGAACCGTGCGCAGCTGGAAGAGATTGCAACGACCAAAATGCCCGACCTGACTGCGGCTGATATGGATGCTGCAGTTCGCACTATTGCCGGTACTGCCCGCAGCATGGGCATTGACGTGGAGGGGGTATAAATCATGGCCAAATTATCCAAGCGTGCCAAGGCGATCAGCGAGAAGCTCGATTCCGCAAAGCTCTATCCCATCGAGGAAGCCCTGGGTCTGCTCAAAGAGATGCCGGCTGCGAAGTTTGTCGAATCCGTTGATGTGAGCGTGAATCTGGGTGTCGACCCGCGTAAATCCGACCAGGTCGTTCGCGGTGCCACTGTACTGCCTAACGGTACCGGCAAGAGCGTACGCGTCGCTGTCTTTACCCAGGGTGCCAATGCCGATGCCGCCAAAGAGGCCGGTGCCGATATCGTGGGTATGGACGAGCTGGCTGACGAGGTGAAGAAGGGCAACATGGATTTCGATGTTGTCATCGCCAGCCCCGATGCCATGCGTGTTGTCGGCCAACTGGGTCAAATCCTTGGCCCGCGAGGCCTGATGCCTAACCCGAAGGTTGGTACCGTCACCCCCGACGTGGCAACCGCAGTGAAAAACGCCAAGGCCGGTCAGGTGCGCTACCGCACAGACAAAGCCGGTATTATCCACTGCTCCATCGGCAAGGTTGATTTTGATATCCAAGCGCTGCAGGAAAACCTGCAGGCCCTGCTGGCTGACCTGCAAAAGGCGAAGCCCAGCAGCGCCAAGGGCGTATACATGAAGAAGATCTCCGTCTCCAGCACCATGGGGCCGGGCGTCACGGTTGATGTGGCCAGTCTGAGCTTCTGATTGTAAAAAGAATTGCCTGGCGAGACTTCGGTCTTGCCGGGTACGGCCAACCGGCCTTGTGCCGGTGACGTCGAAGACCGCAGGTGCCTCATCGAGGCTTAATTGTCGCAAGACTGCCGGCGCAGACGGTGTTCCCTGATAGGAGTTATCCTGAAGGCCACCGTTAGGGTGGGAGCATGATGTTTATGCTCTCAATACGAAGGTGGTGCAGTAAACGGTCACACGTTTGCCGCACAATACGCAAGAGGTGATTTCGCGTGGCTCTCAATCTTGAACAGAAGAAGTCCATCGTAGCCGAAGTCGCCGAAGTCGCAGCAAATGCTTATTCCGCTATCGGTGCGGAATACAACGGTCTGTCCGCTGCCCAGATGACCGCCCTGCGCGCCAAGGCGCGTGAAAGTGGTGTCTATCTGCGTGTAGTGAAAAATACCCTTGCACGTCGTGCCGTAGAAGGCACCGAGTTTGCGTGCATGCAAGAGGGTATGGTCGGTCCGATGGTACTGGCGTTTTCCATGGAAGACCCCGGTGCAGCTGCCAGAGTTATCAAAGACTTCGCCAAGGAGAATGATGCTCTGTCTGTGAAAATGGTTTCCATTGGTGGCCAGATGCTGGGTGCGGGTGAGCTTGAACGCCTCGCCAGCCTGCCGACCAAGGACCAGGCGATCAGCATGCTTATGGCATTGATGAAGGCACCGGTTGAAAAACTGGCGCGCACCATCAACGAAGTGCCCGGCAAGCTGGTACGCACAGTGGCTGCGATTCGCGATCAGAAGCAGAGTGCTGCCTAACAGCACGCGTTGCGATTTTGGTGTAAAAATTTTTCTATTAGGAGTAATGAACAATGGCCGTATCTAAAGACGATATCCTGGAGTCAATCGCCAACATGTCCGTAATGGAAGTTGTTGAGCTGATCGAGGCAATGGAAGAGAAGTTCGGCGTTTCCGCCGCTGCTGCCGTAGCCGCTGCACCTGCTGCAGCCGCTGGCGGTGAGGCTGCTGCAGAGCAGACCGAGTTTGATGTTGTTATGACCAGCTTCGGCGACAACAAGGTATCTGTAATCAAAGCCGTCCGCGCTGTGACCGGTCTTGGCCTGAAAGAAGCCAAGGACATGGTTGAAGGTGCACCTGCCACCGTTAAGGAAGGTGCCAGCAAGGATGAGGCCGAAGATATCAAGAAGCAGCTGGAAGAAGCTGGTGCCAGCGTAGAGCTGAAGTAACAGCGGGTATCTATGCCCACTCAGGTCAGGCCAGGCCTGACAGGCGGGCGGGATGCCCGTCACGACAACGTCACGGATGACGTGGGTGTGCGATGAAAAATGGCTGGTGACCTTTGCTGTCACCGGCCTTTTTCCGCTGGATAAGCCCACATCTGTATCCAAGCACCACCTGTGGCATGTGCAGGAAGGATTCGCCTCCGCAGATGGTTGGAAAGTATTGATAAGCTGAGGAACTCTGATGGCCTACTCATTCACTGAGAAAAAACGTATCCGCAAGGATTTCGGCAAGCGCCCCAGTATCCTGGATGTTCCCTATCTTCTGTCAATGCAGATCGACTCCTACCGCAATTTCTTGCAGGTAGGCGCATCTGAGGGCAGTAGGGAAGAGTCAGGACTGCATGCCGCCTTCAAATCGGTCTTTCCGATTGTCAGCTATTCCGGTAACGCCGCGTTAGAGTACGTCGGCTATCGCCTCGGCACCCCAGTTTTTGATGTCAAGGAGTGTCAGTTGCGCGGCATGACCTATGCTGCTCCGCTGCGTGTCAAACTGCGCCTTGTCATCTACGATAAAGACTCTGCCACGCAGTCCGTCAAGGATGTGCGTGAACAGGAAGTCTACATGGGCGAGATGCCCCTGATGACCGAGAACGGTACCTTTGTGATCAACGGTACTGAGCGCGTCATCGTCTCCCAGTTGCACCGTTCCCCCGGTGTCTTCTTTGAGCACGACAAGGGCAAGACCCACTCATCAGGCAAGCTGCTGTTCAGCGCCCGTGTCATTCCCTATCGTGGCTCATGGCTCGACTTCGAGTTCGACCCGAAAGATGCCCTGTTCGTCCGTATAGACCGTCGCCGCAAGCTGCCCTCAACTGTACTGTTGCGTGCGCTCGGCTACGATACCCAGCAGATTCTTGACCTGTTCTTCGACAAGGACAGCTACACCCTCTCCGGTGAGGGTGTCTCTCTCAAGCTTATCCCCGAGCGCCTGCGCGGCGAAACCGCCATTGCCGATATCGAGGTGGATGGTGAGCTGCTGGTGGAGAAAGACCGTCGCATTACCGCGCGCCACATCCGCGCGATGGAAAAGGCCGGTGTCGAGAGCCTGGAGCTGCCGCTCGAGGCGCTCTACGGCAAGATCCTCGCCCACGACATCGTGGACGAAGAGAGTGGCGAGATTATCGCCCACGCCAATGACGAGCTGAGCGAAGAGCTTGTCGCCAAGCTGCAGGCCAACGGTGTTGCCGCGTTTGAAACCATCTTTACCAACGACCTGGACCACGGTCCCTACATCTCCGATACGCTGCGCATCGACACCACCAACAGCGAGCTTGAGGCGCTGGTCGAGATCTACCGCATGATGCGCCCGGGCGAGCCGCCGACCAAGGAGGCCGCAGAGAACCTGTTTGCCAACCTGTTCTTCAGCGATGACCGCTATGACCTCTCCGCTGTCGGTCGCATGAAGTTCAACCGCCGTGTCGGTCGCAAAGAGGTTACCGGTGAGGGCACCCTGTCCAACGAGGACATTATCGATGTGATGAAGGTGCTGATCGATATCCGTAACGGCAACGGTTCCGTTGACGATATCGACCACCTGGGCAACCGTCGCGTACGTTCTGTCGGTGAGATGGCCGAAAACCAGTTCCGCGTCGGTCTGGTACGCGTTGAGCGTGCGGTCAAGGAGCGGTTGTCACTGGCCGAGTCCGAGAATCTCATGCCGCAGGAGCTGATCAACGCCAAGCCGGTGTCGGCGGCGATCAAGGAGTTCTTCGGTAGCTCCCAGCTGTCGCAGTTCATGGACCAGAACAACCCGCTCTCCGAGGTGACCCACAAGCGTCGTATCTCGGCCCTCGGCCCGGGCGGCCTCACCCGTGAGCGCGCCGGCTTCGAGGTGCGTGACGTGCACCCGACCCATTACGGCCGCGTCTGCCCGATCGAGACCCCTGAGGGTCCGAACATCGGCTTGATCAACTCACTGGCGGTCTATGCCCGCGCCAACCCCTACGGTTTCCTCGAGAGCCCGTACCGCAAGGTGGTGGACGGTCGCATCACGGACGAGATTATCTACCTCTCCGCCATCGACGAGGGCGAGTACGTTATCGCCCAGGCCAACGTCAAGGCCAATGAGCAGGGTGAGCTGGTGGAGGACCTGGTCTCCTGTCGCCACCAGAACGAATTTACCCTGGCGCCCAGGGAGAAGGTGGATTTCGTTGACGTCTCCGCCAAGCAGATCGTCTCGGTGGCCGCCTCGCTGATCCCGTTCCTTGAGCACGACGATGCCAACCGCGCACTGATGGGTTCCAACATGCAGCGCCAGGCGGTTCCCACCCTGCGCTCGGAGAAGCCGCTGGTGGGTACCGGTATCGAGCGTACCGTCGCCATGGACTCCGGCGTCTGTGTTGTTGCCCGCCGTGGTGGTGTGGTGGACTCGGTCGATGCCTCCCGCGTTGTCGTGCGGGTGAATGATGATGAGGCAGAGGTCGGCGAATCCGGTGTCGATATCTATAACCTGATCAAGTACACCCGCTCCAACCAGAACACCTGCATTAACCAGCGTCCGCTGGTCAGCCCCGGCGATATCATCGCCCGCGGTGATGCGCTGGCCGACGGCTCCTCCACCGATATGGGTGAGCTGGCGCTGGGACAGAACATGCTGATCGGCTTTATGCCGTGGAACGGTTATAACTTCGAGGACTCCATCCTCATCTCCGAGCGGGTCGTGCAGGAAGACCGCTTCACCACCATCCATATCGAAGAGCTCACCTGCGTCGCCCGCGATACCAAGCTGGGGCCGGAGGAGATCTCTGCCGACATCCCTAACGTGGGTGAGAGTGCACTGGCCAAGCTGGACGAGTCGGGTATCGTGCACATCGGCGCCGAGGTAAAACCCGGCGATATCCTGGTGGGCAAGGTCACTCCCAAGGGCGAAACGCAGCTCACTCCAGAGGAGAAACTGCTGCGTGCCATCTTTGGTGAGAAAGCCTCTGACGTGAAGGACACCTCGCTGCGCGTGCCCTCAGGCATGAACGGCACCGTGATCGGTGTGCAGGTCTTCACCCGCGACGGCCTGGAGAAGGATGTACGCGCCAAGCAGATCGAGGATGAAGAGCTGGGCAAGGTGCGCAAGGACCTCAGGGACCAGCAGCGCATCATGGAGGATGACGCCTTCAGCCGTGTTGAAAAGATGCTGCTGGGCAAGGTTGCCGCCGGCGGCCCCAACAAGCTCAAGTCCGGTGACAAGATCACCAAGGGCTACCTGGGCGACCTTGAGCGCGAGAAGTGGTTTGAGATCCGCCTGAAGAATGACGAGGCGAACGCCCAGCTCGAAACGATTGCCGACCAGATCCAAAATCAGCGTAAGGACTTTGATGAGCAATACGAGTCCAAGCGCAAGAAGCTGACCCAGGGCGATGACCTGGCCCCCGGCGTGTTGAAGATGGTCAAGGTCTACATGGCGGTCAAGCGCCGCATCCAGCCCGGTGACAAGATGGCCGGTCGCCACGGTAACAAGGGTGTTATCTCCATGATCGTGCCGGTCGAGGATATGCCCTATTCCGAGGACGGCACGCCGGTCGATATCCTGCTCAACCCGCTGGGTGTACCGTCGCGGATGAACGTCGGACAGGTGCTGGAAACACACCTGGGATGGGCGGCCAAGGGACTGGGCAAGAAGATCAATGCCATGATCCAGGCCAAGGCCAAGGTGGATGAGATTCGCCAGTTCCTGGACAAGATCTACAACACCAGCGGCAAGAAAGAGGACCTTTCCAGCCTCAGCGATGAAGAGGTGGTAACCCTGGCGCAAAACCTGAAGCACGGTGTGCCGATGGCCACTCCGGTATTCGACGGCATTAACGAGGGGGAGCTCAAGGGCATGCTGCGCCTTGCCGAGCTGCCCGAATCCGGTCAGACCACGTTGTATGATGGTCGCACCGGTGAGGCCTTCGAGCGTCAGGTAACCGTGGGCTACATGTATATGCTCAAGCTTAACCACCTGATCGATGACAAGATGCATGCCCGTTCAACCGGTCCCTACAGCCTGGTTACGCAGCAGCCGCTGGGCGGTAAGGCCCAGTTCGGCGGACAGCGCTTCGGTGAGATGGAGGTCTGGGCGCTGGAGGCCTATGGCGCCGCCTACACCCTGCAGGAGATGCTGACCGTCAAGTCCGACGATGTGAATGGCCGTACCAAGATGTACAAGAACATCGTCGACGGCGACCATCGTATGGAGGCCGGTATGCCTGAATCCTTCAATGTATTGTTGAAGGAGATCCGCGCGCTGGGTATCGATATTGAGCTGGAGCAAGACTAAGTCCGTGCGTTTAACACGGCCTGTGTAACGACGGACAACTGAGGAGATATTACGGTGAAAGACCTGCTCAAAATGTTGAAGCAACAAGGTCCGATCGAGGATTTCGATGCGATTCGTATCGGACTTGCCTCGCCCGAAAAAATTCGTTCCTGGTCCTTCGGCGAAGTCAAAAAGCCGGAAACCATCAACTACCGCACCTTCAAGCCGGAGCGGGATGGCCTTTTCTGCGCCAAGATCTTTGGCCCGATCAAGGACTATGAGTGCCTGTGTGGCAAGTACAAGCGCCTCAAGCACCGCGGCGTGATCTGTGAGAAGTGTGGCGTAGAAGTCACCCTGGCAAAGGTACGCCGCGAGCGCATGGGTCACATTGACCTGGCCAGCCCGGTGGCGCACATCTGGTTCCTCAAGAGCCTGCCCTCGCGCATGGGCCTGCTGCTGGACATGACCCTGCGCGATATCGAGCGGGTGCTCTATTTCGAGGCCTTTGTGGTGATCGAGCCGGGCATGACCCAGCTCGAGCGTGGCCAGCTGCTCTCCGACGAGACCTACCTCGACGCCATCGAGGAGTACGGTGATGAGTTCGAGGCCAAGATGGGTGCCGAGGCGATCCTCGACATGCTGCGCTCCATGGATCTCAACGCCGAGGCGGAGAAACTGCGCGCCGAGATCCCCGAGACCAACTCCGAGACCAAGCTGAAGAAGCTGACCAAGCGACTCAAGCTGATCGAGGCCTTTGTCGAGTCCGGCAACATGCCCGAGTGGATGATCATGACCGTGCTGCCGGTGCTGCCGCCGGAGCTGCGTCCGCTGGTACCGCTGGAGGGTGGCCGTTTCGCCACCTCCGATCTCAACGATCTCTACCGCCGCGTCATCAACCGCAACAACCGTCTCAAGCGTCTGCTGGACCTGAACGCCCCCGACATCATCGTGCGCAACGAAAAGCGCATGCTGCAGGAGTCGGTGGATGCACTGATGGACAACGGCCGCCGCGGCCGCGCCATCACCGGTTCCAACAAGCGCCCGCTCAAGTCCCTGGCCGACATGATCAAGGGCAAGCAGGGGCGTTTCCGCCAGAACCTGCTGGGCAAGCGCGTCGACTACTCCGGCCGTTCCGTAATCGTGGTCGGACCGACCCTGCGCCTGCATCAGTGCGGCCTGCCCAAGAAGATGGCGCTGGAGCTGTTCAAGCCCTTCATCTTCTCCAAGCTCGAGCGCCGCGGCCTGGCCACCACCATCAAGGCGGCCAAGAAGCTGGTCGAGCGTGAGGGACCGGAGGTGTGGGATATCCTCGAGGAGGTGATCCGCGAGCACCCGGTGATGCTCAACCGTGCACCCACCCTGCACCGCCTGGGGATCCAGGCGTTCGAGCCGGTGCTGATCGAGGGCAAGGCCATTCAGCTGCACCCGCTGGTCTGCGCCGCCTTCAACGCCGACTTCGACGGCGACCAGATGGCGGTACACGTACCGCTGTCGCTGGAGGCGCAGCTCGAGGCACGCGCGCTGATGATGTCCACCAACAACATCCTCTCGCCGGCCAACGGTGAGCCGATCATCGTCCCCTCCCAGGACGTGGTGCTCGGCCTCTACTACATCACCCGCGAGGCGGTTAACGCCAAGGGTGAGGGCATGATCTTCGCCGATACCAAGGAGCTGCGTCGCGCCTACGAGTCCGGCCACGTCTCCGTGCATGCCCGGGTCAAGGTGCGCCTGCGTGAGGTGCTGGTCGATGAGAACGGCGAGCGTAGCGAGCAGGTCAGCATCAAGGAGACCACCGCCGGCCGCGCCCTGCTGTTCGACATCGTGCCCGACGGCCTGCCGTTTGAACTGGTGGACCGGCCGATGGTGAAAAAGTCCATCTCTGGCCTGATCAATGCCTGCTACCGTCAGCTCGGCCTGAAGGATACCGTGATCTTCGCCGACCAGCTGATGTATACCGGTTTCCGCAACGCCACCCGTGCCGGCGTCTCCTTCGGTGCTGATGACATGGTCATCCCCGAGGAGAAGGCGGAGATCCTCGCCCGTGCCGATGAGGAGGTGAAGGAGATCGAGAACCAGTATATCTCCGGTCTCGTCACCAACGGCGAGCGCTACAACAAGGTCGTCGATATCTGGTCCCACACCAACGACCAGGTCGCCAAGGCGATGATGGACAAACTGGGTAAGGAAGAGGTCACTGACAAGGACGGCAACGTCGTCAAGCAGGACTCCTTCAACTCCGTGTTTATGATGGCCGACTCCGGCGCCCGTGGTAGTGCGGCGCAGATTCGTCAGCTGGCCGGTATGCGCGGCCTGATGGCCAAGCCGGACGGCTCCATCATCGAGACCCCGATCACCGCGAACTTCCGCGAGGGTCTGTCGGTACTGCAGTACTTCATCTCCACCCACGGTGCCCGTAAGGGTCTCGCCGATACCGCGCTGAAGACCGCCAACTCCGGATACCTGACCCGTCGCCTGGTCGACGTTTCGCAGGACCTGGTAGTGACCGAAGAGGACTGCGGTACGACCCAGGGCATGCCGCTGCACAGCCTGATCGAGGGCGGTGATGTGGTTGAGCCGCTGAGTGAGCGGGTGCTGGGGCGTGTTACCGCCGAGGATGTGCTGGTGCCGGGTACCGATGAGGTGGCGATCCCCAATGGCACGCTGCTGGATGAGACGATGGTGCAGCGCCTCGAGGAGCTCTCCATCGACCACCTGCTGGTGCGCTCGGCGATCACCTGTGAGACCCGCTACGGCATCTGCGCCAAGTGTTATGGGCGTGATCTCGGCCGCGGCCACAAGG
>OBLN01000562.1_pt1 | contig 13297 bp, 15 predicted proteins | sample 1519301 | NCBI WGS metagenome assembly OBLN01 (sample SAMEA2452533, study PRJEB22499) | sediment metagenome | reverse complement strand
CGTGTAAAAGATATATTAGAGTTTCAAACGTGTATTGTTTTCTCTTGGCTGTCATGGTATACTTATAGTATATCCATAGCCCGTTAGCATACAGGCAGGAGCGTAACATGAGCCAGCAAAGTACCTCTCTAGAGATAGTCTCCGGCCAGGAGCGGGCCCTCCAGGCTCCGCCTACTCTGGAGGAGCTGGTCTCCCTGTTCCTGGAGGCTCAGGACGTGGCTCCAGCCTCTCGCCGGACGTATGGCCGGCAGCTCCGGCAATTCCTGCTCTGGCTGCCTGAGTGCGGGCTGATCGAGCCTCTCTCTAAGCAGAGCGGCCTGGTCCGAGAGGACCTGCTGGCCTACAAGCAGGCTCTCCTGGAGAGCGGGAAGTCTGCCCGGACCGTCTCCGGCTATCTCACGGCCGTCCGTAAGTTCTTCTCCTGGCTGGAGAGCAACCGGGTTTATCCGAACGTGGCCCGGGATATCAAAGGCGCTCGCCGGCCAAAGGGGTTTGCAAAGGATATCCTGACAAAAGAGCAGCTCCGGCAGGCTCTGGACGCGATAAACACCCGGAGCAGCCTGGAGGGGTTACGGGACTACGCTCTGTTTAACCTGCTGGCCCGGACGGGCCTCCGAACTATCGAACTCCACCGGGCTCAGGTGGGCGATATCCGGCAGGAGATACACCCTCAGCAGGGCCCGATCCGGGTGCTCTACGTCCAGGGTAAGGGCCGGGACAGCAAAGACGATTATGTAGTCCTCACTGAGGCGGCCTATGAGCCGCTCCGGGATTACCTCCGGTCCAGAGGACCGCTCCTCCCTCCGGAGGCTCCGCTCTTTGCTTCTCATTCTGATCGGAGCAAAGGTCAGCCACTCTCTACCCGGGCGATCCGGGCGATTGTCAAAGGCGCTCTCCGGGCGGTGGGCCTGGATGATGCTCGGCTCACGGCCCACTCCCTCCGCCATACCGCGATCACGATGGTAGTCCTGGCCGGCGGCAGTCTGCACGATGCTCAGGCTATGGCCCGGCATAAGAGCTCCACTACGACAGAGGGCTATTTTCATAACCTCAAGCGGCTAGAGAACGCGGCAGAGAACCTCATAGACTTTTAGAGGAGAGGTGTATCATGGCCAGACAGCTTACCACCGCACAGTACAGGACAGCCCTCCAGCAGGCTCGGGAGAGGCACGATCTCAAGTATGAGGTTGATCACCCGAAACCCGAACCCGGACGGCTATCCGAGAAAACAGGCATAGAGCGGGCTCTCGGCCGCCTGTGGATTGTATGGGCGATCCTGGGCATAGCCGGAGCGTTTATCAGCCTGCCGCACACTTTGAGCACCGTCCTGGGTACAGTGGACCTGAGCTTTCCTGTGGCGGTGGCTTACAGTATCGCGGTGTTCCTGGGAGTGGAGTTGGCTCTGATCTCGGTCTCCCTGGTCTCTGCTCTCAAAGCGGAGGAGAGCCGGCGAGAGCCGGGCAAGCAGGCGAGCCTGGCAGGGCTGATCAACGGTATAGCCGGGCGGATAGGGCTCCGTCCGATCTATGACCTGTCCCACCTCCCGGAGCGGAGGACGCCTACCGGAGCCGTCCTGGTCCTGTTGCTCTTTGTGGCGAGTCTCACGTTTAATATGGCAGACAGCCTCCGGGACGTGCCTCTGCTGGAGGCCTATGGCCAGGAGATACACCTCCTCAGCCGGCTCATGGCTGGCGCTCTCGGCCCGGGCCTGCTGCTGATCGCGGGCCACCGGTTCGCTCATGAGGTGGTCCGGAGCATGACGGCCCGGCAGAGACTGGAGAGGACCTATGGTCGGGCCCTGGATGCTTGGCAGGCAGACCGTGATCGGAGCTGGCAGGAGAGCGGCGATCAGTGGGCGGAGGCCGTGATCGTCGGCCGGCTTGGCCAGGGAGACTGGTGGGAGGAGCTGAAAACAGAGACAGAGGAGCAGGCTCCAGCCGTCCCTTTTGGCACAAACGGCAACGGGAAAGCCTTACACCCTCAGGGCTATTGAACGATGCTCCACACTGGACGGAGGCAGACTGGACGCCAGAGCCGGAGAGTTATCCGTGTGAGTGCGGCTGTGGCCTCCAGGTCACCTGGCAGGGTATCGGACGGAAACCAAAGTATGCCAACGATGCTCACCGTATGAGACACCAGAGAGCCCTGCTGAGGGCTCAAAGGGTGAGCAATTCCTAATTTCCGAACGCTTATAAGCGTGTAAAGGAGAGCAGAGCAGGAAACATGAGCGACAGTATCCCGCAAGGCCCGTATGGAGCCACTGAGCTCCCGGATAGTGAAATTGAGGGCGGCGGAGAGGTGCTCTACCGGCCATATTCAACAGTGGCCCGGTGGCCTCACAGAGAGCACCTGTACGCCGATGTAGGCGTAACCTGGCTCCGGGCGGAGGAGCAGCCCGCCGTCCCGTATGAGCGAGCCCTCCAGGGATATAACCCGGCTGAGCCGGACCTCTACCGGGAGAGCACGATAGACGATCTCTTTACCCTGGAGGAGGCCGAGCAGCTCCAGGCCTACCTGCTGGAGACGTATGACACAGAGACCGAGCTGATCGCCGTCCCTCTGCCGCTCCCGAAGGGTGCTCTACTGAGCCCGGGCGTCCTGCCTACCGGAGGGACCAGGGACCTCTACCCGCTGATCTACCATGAGGGCTATAGCCTGCCGTTTATGGTCAACGGTTTCTATGATGTCGACGGCCACCGCCTGATTGGCCCGACAGAGCGGAGCAGCGTCCAGCTCACCCTGGAGGGCTCCAGCGTGGCTATAGAGGGCCTGATCGGCCTGAGCCGCGATCAACGGCGGCAGCTCGTCTCAGCCCTGGAGCGGGCCGGCCGGGAGGCAGACTTTGCCGAGTGGGAACAGAACCCGCCTGCCGTCCGGCTTAGTCTGAGCCGGGCCCTGGTCAAGCTGGTATGCGGCCTGTGTGGCACATATACCGATATGGGCGGTATTGAGATGGTCCTGGCAGACTCCGGCGAGCCCGTCTGCTTTGAGTGCGGCGGGCGGTTTGTGCCTCATGTGAAGGCTCTCCAGGACGTTTGTAACCGCTATGAGCGGTATTTCTGGTATTCGGAGGAGGCCGAGAGTATCACAGGCGAGCACCTGATCCCTCTGCTGGAGCAGGAGGGTACATACACCCTCACACCCACAGAGCTGGAGGCCAAGATCGCCGGGATTATCCGTTCTCACGGCCTGGAGCCAGAGCCCGATCAGCCGGAGGGAGATCCTTTCCTGCCGGGCTCGGAGTATTACCTCTGTCCCGATCCGCACAGCTCAGAGCCGACCTTTGGGCAGGTGGATATCCAGCGGTGGGAGTGGCTGGAGAGCAGCCCTGATTACGCTACACAGGCGGGCTATCTGGACGCCGGTCGGGGTGTATACTGCCGGCTGGCGTATCCCTGTCAGGAGCAGCCTCTGGAGGAGGAGCAGGAGCGGGCCCTGGAGGAGCGGCTGGCAAAGTGGCTCATTCAGCAGCGGCCGGCTTCCGGAGTGCAGAGGCAGGGCAATATCCTATCGGTGGACTTTAGCCGGACCGGGCCACAGGAGCTCGATCTACCCTTCTGAGGAGGAGCACTATGGATACTCTGTATCGCGTTCATGGGAGCTATGCACAGGGCAAGGTCCCGGTCATTCTGATCGCTACAGACCGGGACTTGTATCTGGTGGGGTTTGACGAACTCGGAGAGGAGAGGCCCTTTCCCACATATAAGATTGGACTTCCAGACGATGCTCCCTTTGAGGATATAGAGCTGAGCATGGAGGCCGTCGACCAGCTCTTTACCCTGGAGGAGGCCCGGGCTCTCCAGGCCCTCCTGCAGGACGGCTGGCAGGGTTTCGGTTTCTCTGAGCTGGAGCCGGTGGCTCTGCCGCTCTCAGAGCCTATCCTGCCGCTCCCGGTAGACGCTCTGGAGGAGTATCCGCTCTGGAGCCTGAGGGTAGAGGAGGCGGCTGTCCTTCTGAGAGGCTGTGAGTTTCACTGTGGCGTATCGGCCTACTTTGACCGGGACCTGTTCGATCAGGCGAGAGGCTAGACCAGGCAGGGCTCTTAAGCGGGCCCTGTCAGTGTATGACCGTAACGCAGACTTTACGGCTATGGAGGCGAGATGATCAAGCTCTATGAGGTAAACAGCACGATCCCGAACTATGCCAACACAGGGGTATCGGTCTCTGTAAGCTGGATATATGAGCACCGGGAGCAGCCACTGGAGATCGATTACGCTGAGGTTATCCAGGACTATGAGGAGGCCCGAGCGATTACCCGGGCAGAAAAAGCCCTCAGGGACCCGGATGATCCTTTGGCCGGGAGCAGTATGCATGATGACCCGGCCGGAGTGGCGGAGATCGCCATAAACGAGCTCTTTACCCTGGAGGAGGCCCAGGCTCTGTGGCAGTACCTCAAGGAGGCTCACGGCCTGGAGAGCGCGATCAAAGAGGCTAACTTGCCCTTCCCGCAAGAGGTTATGCCGTCCAGCTTCATACCGGCTGGAGGAGACTATGACTATATCGATCTTCCGGAGCAGGAGGCCTCTCCTCTACCTGGCCGGGTATACGGGCTGTTAGATCGCTCGCCAGCACTAAACCGCCTGGAGGCCATGAGAACGGTGGCGAATATCCGGAAGGCCCTCCAGGCTGGCATGAGGCCCGGTATGAGTGGGGAGGAGCTGCTGGATATATATCTCAAGAGCACAGAGGAGAAGCCTGAGGAGGAGGACTGATGATCAGACTAACCGGGCTATGGAGAAGCAAAGACAAGGCAGGAGCCGGAGAGGTGCTCTCTGGACGGGTAACACCTAACCTCCAGCTCCTGATCTTGCCGAACAGCCATAAGCAAAAGGCCTCTGAGCCGGATTTTATCGCCTACCTGGCCGAGCCGACAAAAGAGAGCCAGGGCGGAGCGGAGCAGGGTGCTCTCTTTGAGACGTTCTCAGACCGGACGGGTAGCAAGTATGGCTGATATCCAGGAGCTGGAGGCCCGGGCTCTTGCCCTGGGCTATGCTCAGAGCGTCCTCTTTGCCGACCTAGCCGGCCAGAAGCAGAGAGGCTCGGAGGTGACGGCTACCTGTCCCTTTTGCGGCCGGGAGGGCAAATTTGCCTACAACACAGAGAAGCCCGTCTGTCACTGTTGGGTATCCGGCTGTCAGGCTGAGAGCGGCCTAAACTGGTATGGATATGCAGAGGCCCGCTATGGCTGGAGCTTTCCGGATTATCTGAGGAGCCTCTCACAGTTTACCGGGCTGGAGGTGAGCGGCTCTGATCGGCAGGCTTACGAGAAATACCAGCGGAAAGCCGATATCCTGGAGGCGGCTCAGGCCGTCTTTGTGGAGACGCTCAGCCAGCCGGCCGGCGAGCACGTATTGAGCTACCTCCTGGAGAGGGGTTACACCCGAGAGGAGATCGGCTCTATGGGGCTCGGAGCCTATACGGGCCAGCGGGCTCTGGAGAGCGTCCTCCGGGAGAAGGGGTACACCCGGCAGGATCTCCAGGCTACCGGGCTCTTTACCAAAGGCTTTGGCGAGAGCCACCAGCTCACCCTGCTATGGAGGGACCTCTCCGGCCGTCCGGTGGGCCTGGTGGCCCGCTCGCTCCTCTCCCATGAGGAGCTCAAAGCTCAGGGCATAGGCGACAAATATAAATATTCGTTCGGCTTCTCCCGGAGTCAAGGCCTGCTCGGCCTGGAGCGGGCTCGGAGGGAGAAGCGGGCGATCCTGGTGGAGGGCCCTCTGGACGCTCTGCTGCTGGCTGCTCACGATCTGCCGGTGGCCTCCACCGGAGGGACCTCCCTCAGCTCGGAGCAGGTTCGGGCCCTGGAGTCGGCTGGCGTAAAGGAACTCCTGATCGCGTTTGACCAGGACGCGGCCGGCAGAGCCGGGACGGAGAAGGTTATCCAGCGGCTGCTGGCGAGCTCCTCTATCCGGCCTTATGTCGTGGCCTGGGAGGACGGGTACAAAGACCCGGACGATCTCATTCTCAAAGGTTTCTCCAGCGATCACGCGGCCGGGCTGGAGTATTTTCAGGGCTGCCTGAAACATGCGGAGGGCTGGCAGAGCTGGCTGGCTCGCTCCCTGGTATCCCGTCATGAGCTGATGACAGACTCCGGACGGGACGCGGCTCTAGAGGAGGCGCTCAGTTTCTATGTCGGCATAGCCGATCCAGTGGCTGCTCGGCCCTACCGAGAGGCCCTGGAGGAGCTCTTTGCCCTGGAGCCGGGAGACCTCAATTACCAGATCGCTCAGTATCGCCAGCGGGCGGCCGAGCAAAGGGCCCGGGCTCAGCTCCAGCGGCTCCAGAGCGACCTGGCCGGCAAAGTGGCGGAGGGTGATCTTGCCGGAGCGGAGCAGGCTCTGGAGGAGGGCCTCCAGGACTACCGGCGAGCCAGAGGAGCAGCAGCTCCTGAGCCCTACCTCCTGGCCGATTTTGAGCACGACCTGATCACGATGACAGACGGCCTGAGCACCGGCTATCAGACTCTGGAGGCTATCCGGATACCAGAGGGAGCGATCACCATTATCGCCGGCCGGCCTGGGCATGGAAAGACTACGCTCCAGCTTAACCTGCTATGGAACCTGCTCTATCAATACGGCGAACACAAGCGGTTTTACTTTTACAGCTATGAGGAGTCCAGGAGCAGGCTGCTCCTCAAGCTGCTCATGCTCCTGGCCGGAGAGGTGCTCAGCCCGGAGCAGAACCAGGGAGCCTACCTGAATTACCTCCGGTTTAAACGGGATAAGCAGGACCAGCAGAACGACAAGATAGAGCGGGCTTACCAGACGCTAGGAAGGCTCACGGCCTCCGGGCGGCTCTGGCTCCAGGATCGAGCCCTGCCGGCTGAGGACTTGGCGGCGAGCATAGATGACCTGGCCGGGAGGGGCGATATCGGAGCGGTGTTTGTGGACTATATCCAGAAGGTCCCGGTCCGAGAGGCCCGGCCTACCCGGCAGGCGGAGATCGCCCGGGCCTCCGAGATGCTCCGGGAGGTGGCTGTCCGGCACAATATCCCGCTGATTATGGGAGCTCAGTTTAACCGGCAGGCCGGCACAGAGCCTAAGCTGGAGCACCTCAGAGAGGCCGGCGATATTGAGCAGGACGCTTCTCTGGTGATCTCCCTCTACAACAAAGCAGAGGAGGAGGCCCAGGAGAGCGGCTCAAAGACCCGCCCACAGACTACAGACCTCAAGCTCTCGGTCCTTAAGCACAGAGGCGGGCCGGCAGGCGGCCAGTATCTGCTAATGTTTAACGCTCCGGTCCTCAGGATCTCCGATAAGGCTGGAGGCTCGCGGTGGTAAGTCCTCACTTACAATATAAGCACCCGGTAGCCCGGGCCGAGTTACGAGAAGGAGAGCAGGAGATGACTATGCCAGTCCAGATCGGCAATTTGACGCTCTACACGGTGGAGGAGCTGAGCGACCTGCTGGATATCCAGGAGAGGAGTATCCGAAAGTTTCTCCGAGAGGGCCAGATCAAAGGCCGGAAACTGGCTAACCGGTGGTATGTGACGGAGGACGCTCTCCGGGCCTATTTTGAGCAGCCCGATCAGCCGGAGCAGACAGAGGAGACGGAGGTCTAGGCCCGGTGGTAGACCAGCTCACCCTGTTTGATACCACTCCGGAGCCCGGCCTAGCCCAGGAGTCCAGAGAGCCCGCCTCAGCCCGGGAGGCCCTCCATAGTAGCCAGTCTGTAGAGTGGTATACGCCAGCGGAGTACCTCCAGGCAGCTCGGCAGGTATTAGGAGCAATAGACCTGGACCCGGCCTCCTGTGCGCTGGCTAACCGGACCGTGAGAGCGGAGCGGTATTACGATATCACGACAGACGGCCTCTCCCGGCCCTGGCCTGGACGGGTGTTCTTAAACCCGCCCTATGGCAAAACAGAGGACGGCCAGAGTAACCAGGCTATCTGGAGCGGGCGGCTGATCGAGCAATACACAGCCGGGATCACCTCAGAGGCGATCCTGCTGGTGAACGCGGCTACCGGCGATCTGTGGTTTCAGTCTCTCTGGCAGAGGCTGCCGGCGAGCAGCCCGATCTGCTTTACCCGGCGGATTAAGTTCTATACACCAGAGGGGCAGCCGAGCCAGCCCACTCACGGCAACGCGTTTATTTACCTGGGACGGAGGCCGGAGCGGTTTGTCCGGGCCTTTAGCACGCTTGGAATTATCGCGGCGAGAGCGGCCTAAGGACCAGGCCGGCAAAGGAGCAGACCGTGAGCAACGATACAAGGGAGCTGGAGAGGGCCCATGAGGCGATCCTGGCCCTGGTCCTGCCGGCGATACAGCAGGCGGCCGAGCGAGCCGGACTGAGCCGGCCAGACGTGTTAGCAGAGGAGCTGCTCTGCCTGCTGTCTCAGGATACAACCGCCCTGGACGCCTATCCCGCTGTCACAGTGGCCACAGAGAGCGACCTCACAGAGGAGGCTGTCCGGGAGTTCTTTAGAGAGCGGAGGGAGACCTACCGGCCGGGAGCTATGTTCGATCAGTGGGAGGCTCAGCTCTCAGACCCGTCTCTGAGGCGGCCGAACTGGCCTCTGGCGTTTCCTGAGGGGTTACCAGAGGAGGAGCAGGACTTTATCTTTTATAACTGGCTGAGCCTGGCTCTGGCTGCCTACTGGAGCTATGAGGAACTCGGGAGAGGCCTGCTGGTGGTCTCCGTCCCGTCTAACGCGATCAGCCGGCCAGGGAGCATGATCGATATTGTCTATATGCCTGTGACGGAGGCTCCTCCTGGTGTCTATGGTCCGGGCGGGGTTAAGGACCTCATGGAGGGCTATGACCCGGAGCGGCAGATCGTGATCGGCTTTGTGGGCCGGCCTGAGGATATACACCTCTGCACAGTCACGGCCACAGACGACGATCACGAGCCGGCAGTCCTGGCCGAGTTCCTGAGCGATAGCCTGGATGATATCACCCGAGAGGGTTTCCGGTTTATCTTCAAAAACAAGCTACCTGCTACAGGCTAGCCGTGTATAGCCATAAACTCGGCATTACGGCAATACACCGACAGAAGGCGGCTAAGTAAGCAGACCGGCATTAGTACAACAGGCAGGAGAAGGATAGCTATATGGTCGATATCACACTCAAATTGGACGGCTCGCTCGCTATGCTGGCCCTGGCTGCTCTGCTGGTCCTGCTCGCTCGCCGGCAGGTCTCCACTGGTCCGGACAGCCCGGAGCAGTCTCAGGCGGCCTGGCCTCCAGAACTCAAGACCGTACACCCGTCCCGGCAGGTGGCCTAATATGGGAAAGCAGAAGCGCAAACGGGCCACGACACTCCCGGACCTGTGGGCGGAGCTGGAGAAGCAGGAGCGGGAGGCCCTGGAGAGCCTGGAGGAATTGGCCCGAGAGCCTCTGGACCTGGACCAGCTACTCCAGGAGGACGCGGCCGAGCTGGAGGCCCTGCTGGCCGAGATGGCCCAGGACGCTCCAGACTTAGACCGGCTGCTCCAGGAGGACTCAGAGAGGTTAGACGCTCTGCTGGCTGAGATGGCCCAGGACGATCACGAGCTAAGCCGTCTGCTCCGGGAGGGCTCAGCCGAGCTGGAGGCTCTACTGGCCTCTCTGAGGGAGACGGACGATCTCGATCTGGCCGGCGATATTGCGGAGGTGGACTAGTGGGCGGTTTTGGCTCTACCCGGTGGGCCTGGCACACCAAAAAACAGACGGTAGAGGACTGTTGGACGATCAGCATAAAGACCCTTCTCCGGGACGGCTGGCTGGAGAAGGGCTACGGCTCAGGCTCGATCTGGTGGGAGGGCTCGGACGGCAAGCGGCTCTCCTCCGTGAGCTTTACGCTCCAGACAGACCTGGAGCAGCCCAGGCTAACCCTCCGCTATACGTTTACCAAAGGCCGGTATGAGGGACGGGAGATCACTGAGCCCGTCCTCCTCCAGAGCACCCGGCCGAACTATGGCGGGCGGCGGTGGTGGTTTACCTGTCCTCTGGTGATCGACGGCAAAGCCTGTGAGCGGCGAGCAGCCAAGCTCTACCTGCCTCCGGGAGGGCTCTACTATGGTTGTCGCCACTGTTACGGCCTGAGTTATCGCTCAGCCCAGGAGGCCCACAAACTGGACCGAAGCGGCCTGGAGCTGCTCCGCCTGTTTGGCCTGCTGGAGGATATTGAGAAGCGGCAAAAGAAGGTAGAGCGAGAGATGAGAAAACGACGGCCAGACGGCGAGAAGATCGAGCGGCTGCTAAACGGTATGGCAGGCGACCTGGGCTTGACGGCCTGAGATGGTGGCTGCTGTGCTTAGACAGGTTCCCGGAGTATAATTGTGGGGATGTTATCGGGCCCGCATAAGCAAAGCGTCCTGTGGGCGACAGGACGCGGCGGGCGGAGCGATTTTCTAAAACGTACAGGCTTACCAGAAAAGCGTTCTCTCCCAGATTGCTTGTTTCTGGTGGCCTACCCTATCATAAGGAGACCTCATGACGGGTAAGGCTTCATCTACAAGTATACACAGCGGCGATCGGCTTGACAAGTTATCTATGGACCCGGCAGAGGAGACTCTCGCCTCCGAACCGACAGAGGCTCATGAGCCAGCGGAGCCTCCAGGCCAGAGCCGGGACGATCAAGAGACCCTCCTGGAGCGAGAGACACCCGATCCGGTAGTGGTCTCTCTGGAGCCAGCTATGCTCCGGCTGGAGACCGAGCCCTCCGGCTCCTCTCGGCCGGCTATGGCGGTGGCCAGCAGCCCTCAAGCCCGCCTCTACAAAGCGGCCCTCTATGCTGAGCAAACAAAATTCGGCAAACCAAAGAACGAATACCAGATGACGCTGGCAGAGGTACAGGCAGACTGGGTGCCGGAGGACTGGGACTTGCTTGGTATCGCTCCCACTGTGGAGGAGGATAAGGCCCTCTCTGCCGTCCAGATCCTGCTGGATAGGACTGGCTACAAGGGTAACCTGCCTCAAGAGAAGGGTATAAGCTCTATCGGGCTCCAGTGGTCAGGAGACCTGCCGCGTATGGTCTTCACTTGGCCGGAATACCTGGAGGCTTACGGCCTCAAGCGTAACCAGAAGGGTGATTTTCCGAGACACCAGGAGACCCGGGCAAAAGAGGCCCTCTACAGCCTCAAGGAGCCGAGACGGCTGCTCTACAAACGGACCCGGTATGTGAACGGCCAGAGGCGGCATGATGTGATCGCGACCGAGATGCCGCTGATCTTTCTGTATGAGGGGTATCTGGACCTCACAGACTCGGAGCTGGCAGAGGTGCAGGCCGGGGCCCGGCCCGAGAGGACAAACCGGATCGTGCTCCAGCCGAGCCCTCTACTGGTGGACTGTTTGGAGACGTTTCACATCTACAAACCTGCCAACTTACACCAGCAGATAGAGGACCTGATCGCCTGTAAGAAGGGCAAGCAAACCCGACCTACCCGCTCACACTCGCTCTTTATCCAGCTCCTCCACACGGTGGACTTTGCCGAGTTCAAAGTATCCCGTGATCGCCTGGTGGATACGCTCCGGCTGTCTAAGTATCGCGAACAGCGGAAACTCAAGCAGGCCTACCGGCAGATAGACGAGTGCCTGGAGATCGCTCAGGAGCTCGGCTATGTCCTGTCTTACAAGGAGGACGCTCTTGGAATGGTCACGATGCAACTAAACCCGGAGAAGCTCAGCCGGGTTAAGGCCAAGCAGGAGAGGCTGCTGGAGCGAGAGGCGGCCGGGCGGCCGTCCAAGAGGGCCAGCGGCCAGGTGGCCTGATCAAACTGCACACTGAGAGCCCGCTCTGGTGGCCTGGAGACGGGCTCTTTTGCTTGTCCGGGAGGGTATCGCCGGCCGAGAATAAACTAGATATTTCTCATATAGGCCCACTTAGTGCGCAAATAAGGCCCACTTAGTGCGCAAATAAGGCCCACTTAGTGCGCACTTTTGAACCTAAAACCGGCCCTAATAAGACTTAATAAGTCTTAAACCGCAGCAGGGCCAAAACGCTTAGCGCGTTTGGCCTGCCTGCTGCTAGAGAAAACCGGAACCAGCAGACCAGAGGGCTTGACACAATATGACCATAAACTCTATTGATTTTGGAAAATATAGCGGCTCCCGGATACCACAAAACACCGCAAAATACCGCGCCAGACAGCCCATGATGCTACCCTGCTGGCTGATCAGCCCATGAAGGTATAGCGCGGTTGGTTTTAGTAGACTTTGGAATATGGCGGCCTGATAACCTCATGGATACCGGGCTGCTGCTGATAACCTCATGGACGTTCGGTATATCGCTTAAAAACGTAGGTGGTCTCCTCTTTGCTGATCAGCTCCCACCCGTTCCGGCCTAGTCTGTTAGCGTATTCCCATATTCGCGGCTGCTCCAGGACGGCCTCTCCGTTTACTGATGAAACCTGATGGATACCGCTCGCTTTAGGTGTGCACAGGACGAAAAGATATTCAAACACTCTCCACTACCCTCCCACCAGGGCCGCGATCACAAACACAGCCACCGCCAACAGAGTCCCGGCCAGCAGAGCCAGGGCTATGAGCACGATAGGATTAACCGGCTTCTCCCGGCCGAGCGTGTAGGCCTGGAGCTGTCCCTCCAGGCTGGCTACCTCCGCCTGATACTTACCCTCCAGCCGAGCCGCCTGCTCTCGGGCCTCCAGGAGCTGGCGCTCTATGGCGTGACGGGCCTCCTCAGCAGCCAGCTTCTCCTGCTCGCTCGCCAGCCGGGCGTCCTGTAGGCCGGCGAGCCGGTCCTCCAGGTCCCTTACCTTCTGCTGAGCGTCCTGGAGGGAGGCGGTGGTCTCCTGGTTACGAGTCTCCAGGTGGGCGATCTGGTTTTGGAGGACGGCGATAGTAGCCAGACTTTGAGCCCGGCTCTGAGCTACCTCCAGGGAGACAGAGCTCTGCTCCTCCTCCCACTCTGCCGGGATCTCTGGCAAGTTTTGCCAGCCGGCCGCCTGCCGCTGATCGAGCTCCTCTTTGATCCGCTCGGCCGAGTAACCCTGGTCTCTCAGGGTAGACACCAGCAGCAGCAGGCGGATATCCTGCTCGGAATAGGTCCGGGCTTTACCGTCTGGCTGAGGCTGAGCCTGGTGGCTGAGGTATCGGCCATACTCCTCCTCTTTGGTCCACCGCCTGAGACTGTGAACACTGATATTGAGCAGGTCGGCTAATTCTTTTGTCTGCATAGGTGGATACCTTTCCGAGCGGCTCTCCCGGCTATGGTATAGCACGATTGCCTAAAACGTGCATACAGGTGTGCCTGATGGCCCCTGCTTGCCTTTGAGGGTGTATGCATATAGTATGAGGGTGTAAGCGTGTAAAAGATATATTAGAGTTTCAAACGTGTATTGTTTTCTCTTGGCTGTCAT
>OBLN01000561.1_pt1 | contig 13298 bp, 12 predicted proteins | sample 1519301 | NCBI WGS metagenome assembly OBLN01 (sample SAMEA2452533, study PRJEB22499) | sediment metagenome | reverse complement strand
CCTTAAACGGTTTCTCTCTCCCGTCCCCGCAGCATTTCCCGTGCTACCTGAATGGCATATTCCAGGCTGCCGCTGTCGGCCTTGCCGCTGCCGGCCAGTTCGATGGCGGTGCCGTGGTCGACCGAGGTGCGGACGAAGGGCAGCCCGAGGGTGACGTTCACCGCACGGCCGAAGCCTTTGTGTTTGAGCACCGGCAGGCCCTGGTCGTGGTACATCGCCAGCACGGCATCGGCCTCGTCGAGGTAGCGGGGGGTGAACAGGGTATCGGCCGGCAGTGGGCCGTAGAGCCGCATCCCCTCGCCGCGCAGCTGTTCCAGCAGCGGGGCGATCACCTCGATCTCCTCCCGTCCCAGGTGCCCGCCCTCGCCGGCGTGGGGGTTGAGTCCGCAGACCATGATACGCGGCGCGGCGATGCCGAAGCGTTGCTGCAGGTCGTGGTGGAGGATGCGGATCACCTCATCGAGCAGTTCGGTGCTGATGGCGGCGCTGACCTCGGCCAGCGGCAGGTGGGTGGTGGCCAGCGCCACCCGCAGCCCTTCGGTGGCGAGCATCATCACCACCCTCGGGGTGGCGCTGCGCTCGGCGAGAAACTCGGTGTGACCGGTGAAGGGGATGCCGGCGTCGTTAATCACCCCCTTGTGCACCGGGCCGGTGACCATGCCGTCGAAGCGGCCGTCAGTGCAGCCGTCCACCGCCTGTCGCAGGCACTCCAGCACGTAGTCGGCGTTGGCCGGGTCGAGGTGCCCGGGTGTGGCGGGGTTCCTCAGCTCAACGGGCAGGATGGTCAACTCGCCGGCTGCCGCGGGGCTGGCTGGTTCGGCGGGTGCGAACTGGCGCAGGGTCAGTGGCAACCCGAGGGCCTCGGCCCGTTGCTGCAGCATTTGCGGGTCGGCGATGGCGACAATCTCCACCGCCTGCGGCCGCTGGGCCAGCTGGATGCACAGGTCCGGCCCGATCCCGGCGGGTTCGCCGGGTGTCAGGGCGAGGCGTGTGCGACGGGGCGGGGTCATGGTGCTAGCGTTCGAGGCGGTATTCGACATATGCCTCATCCCGCAGGCGCTGCAGCCATATCTGGGTCTGTTCCTCGATCTTGCGCTGGCGCAGGCTCTGGAAGGCCTGGTTGCGCCGCTGCTCATCGGTGTTGTCATGGTCGCGCCAGCCCAGCGGCTGCAGGATATGCCAGCCGAACTGGCTCTTGAAGGGCTGGCTGATCTCGCCCACGGGGGTGTCACGCAGTGCATCACGGAACGGGCCGACGTAGTTCGAGGGATCGGCCCAGCCCAGTTCGCCGCCCTTGACGGCTGAACCGGGGTCCTCGGAGTTGGCGCGGGCCAGAGTGTTGAACTCCTCTCCGCCGATAATCCGTTCCCGCAGCCGCTGCAGGCGCTCGCGCGCCTCATTATCCGAGACCAGCTCACTGGTGCGGATCAGGATGTGGCGGGCGTTGGCCTGGCGCACCATTGACTTCTCCTGTCCGCGTTTTTCCTCCAGCAGCAGCAGGTGGAAACCGCTGCTGCTGCGGATCACGGGGCTGACTTCGCCCGGCTGCATCTGCATCACGACCTCGGCGAACAGGGTTGGCAGCTGTCCGGCGCGGCGCCAGCCCAGGTCTCCCCCCTCAAGCGCCTGCTGGCCGTCGGAGTAGGCGATGGCCAGCTGGCGAAAATCCCCGCCCTGCTGCAGTTGCGCCAGCAGGTCCTGGGCCTTCTCTTCGGCCTGTTGCACCTGCTCCGGCGAGGCGTTGCCGGGCAGGGAGACCAGGATGTGGCGCAGACGGTACTCGGTATCCTCCTCACCCTGTTGCTGGCGCGCCTCGAGGAAGGTCTCCACCTCCTGGGGGGAGACGTTGACGCGGTTGTCGACCTGGCTGCTTTTCAGGCGCGAGATCAGCACTTCGTTACGGATCTGCTCGCGGAAAAAGGAGAAGCTCATTCCGTCCGCCTCCAGTGCGGCGCGGAACTGTTCCAGCTGCATGCCGTTTTCGCTGGCGATATTGCTAATGATCCGGTTCAGCTGCTCGTCATCGACCTGGATGCCGGCCTCTTTGGCGCGGCTCAGCTGCAGCTTTTCCATGATCAGCCGCTCCAGGATCTGGCGCTCGATGACCTCGCGGGGCGGGAGCCGGTTGCCCTGTTGTTGCAACTGCGCGCTGATGGTTTTAACCCTCTGCTCCAGTTCGTGCCAGGTGATGACATCGTCGTCGACCACCGCGGCGATGCCGTTGAGCTCCTGCACGGCGGTGGCTTGCAGCGGGGTGGTAAGGGCGAATAGCAGAAAAAGTGTCGGGATCAGTCGCATGGTGCTCATCATCAGGTCAGTGGGTGGTGCGTTTAGTCGTAGCCTAGGATACCACGCTCGACATTCTCCTCGAGGCCGCGGCCAAGGCTGGCCAGTCCCTTGAGTTCGAGTGTCAGGTAGACGCTATGGTTCAATTCTTCATCGATGGTGTCGCGCTGGGCACGCGCCAGCATGCGCACGCTCCAGCAGCAACTCTCGTACTCCAGGCCGCCGATGGCATCGAGACTGGTGTCGTATTCCAGGTCGTACTGGTAGCGGCCGAGCAAGCGCCACTGGCGTGTCAGCGGCCAGAACATGGCCACGTCGGCCTGCTCCAGCGCCCGCTCACGGTGGTAGCGGTAGCTCAGGTTGAGGGATTTGCGCGGTGCCGGGGCGTAGCGAAAGCGCGCATTGAGTCGCTCGGTCTGCTCCGCTTGCGGGTTCCATTGCTCGGTGACGCGGACGTTAAGCGCGTCCACCGGGCTTAGGGAGATCTCAGCCATGATGTCGGAGCGTTGGCGGCTGTCCGCCTCTGCACCGGGGAGGAGGGTGACGCGGCGGTCCTGGAAGTGGTGGATCTGGCCGATGGCGCCGCTTGCCCGCTCCTTGCCGCTGCTGGCATCGAACAGCCGGCTGGTGAGGGCGAAGGTGAGCTGGTCGGCGTCGCCCTGGCGATCGGCGCCGTTGAAGCGGTTGTCGCTGAACATCTGGCTGAAGCTGAAGTCGGCCTCGGCGGTGTCGAAGCGTGGCAGCTCATCCTGATCTTCATAGGGCACGCGCAGGTAGAACAGGCGTGGCTCCAGGGTTTGCAGCAGCGGCGTATCGCCCCACTGCAGCTCGCGCTCGAAGATAAGGCCGCTGTCGAGGGAGCTGATCGGCAGGCTGCGCTCGAGTTGTTCCCCGGGCGCGCTCTGCTCCAGCTGGTAGACGGTATGGCGCCACGCCAGTGAGGGGGTGAGGAACCAGGCCGGGCCGCCCAGCGGCAGGCTCAGTGTGGGCTTGACATCGACACGGTCGGCGGTCGGGCTGCGGGTGTCGTGACGGAAGCGGACCGCCTCGCTGGTCAGTGTGTAGCGCAGGCGGTTTTGCCGTTTCGGGCTCTCGCCATTGAGGCGCAGCTGCGGCAGGCGCTGGTATGGGCCGCTGCCGCTCAGGGTCTGGAAGTCCTGCACCCGGGCAAGAAACCGCCAGTAGCGATCGCTGTAGCTGAGGTCGGCGCGCTGCTCGAGGTGGGTCAGGCTGGCACTCTCGCCGCTGCTCCCCAGGTCATCGATGAAGTAGTCGCTGTCGGAACTGCGGCGATAGACCAGGGCGCTGTTCCAGCCGTTGCCGATGCGGGCGTTGTGCTGCAGCGAATAGTAGCTGCGGTCATCGCCGAACAGTTCGTCATCATCCAGGTAGCTGCCGTTGAACTGCCCGTGACTGTTGCGGGTGAGAAAGCGGTACTCCCCGGAGAGCATCGGCCCGCGCTCTGAGATATTGCGTGGGGTGATGGTGGCATCCTGGTTGGGGGCGATGTTCCAGTAAAACGGCAGGCTGACGTCGGTGCCGCTCTCCTCGGAGGTGCCGAAGGTGGGGGGGAGCAGGCCGCTCTTGCGCCCCTCCAGGGGGAAATTGAGGTAGGGGCTGTAGAAAAACGGCACCCCCTTGAAGGAGAGGGTGGCGTGGCGCGCCTCACCGGTGTTGCTGGCCCGATCAAGCCGCAATTCGCTGGCCTTCAGCTCCCAGTCGACCTTGTCCGGGTTGCAGGTGGTGTAGCTGAGGTCGCTGAGGCTGACCTGCTCGGGGCCGTCGACACGGATCTGCCCGGCGCTGCCGAAGGCGTGGCTGCCCGGGATGTGGAAACGGGCCTGCCCGAAATCGCCGCGCTCTTCACCGAGCAGCAGCTGCGAGCGCTCACCGTCTATCTGGACGCCACCGCTGCGATAGCTGACGTTACCCAGCAGCAGGAGCCGGTCTTCGCTGCGGTAGTACTCCGCGGTGTCGCCGAACAGGGTGGCCTGATCCTGCTGCACCACCACGCCTCCCTGCAAACGGGTCAGCCGGTCCGCCTCGGAGAAGACCTCATCGGCGCTCAGCTGGATGGCCCCTGGCGAGGGCGGGGCAAAGGGGGGGATTTGTGAGGCGCGAGCGTCCACCACCGGTGGACAGAGGGCCCAGCGATCCTCGGGTTCCTCTGCACCATGAGCTACCGGCAGGGTCAATGCTGCGACGACAGCGAGGTTCAGGGCTGTTAGAGCAATCCTTTCCACAACTTAGTATACCGAGAAATCCGGGGGTGGTGATTCAGGGGCGGCTAAAATCGCACAGATTCCCCGCCTCATCAACGGGATTCTCCATGCCGTACTTATTTATAGCGTGTCTTGGTTCGCATTTATGCGCGGCAGGAATCTGGCATACTGTGCAGCAAAATTGCATTCAAACCAGATTAGGAAGCCACCATGCGTAAAGTTCTCTACACCCTGCCACTTCTCTCGCTCTTCGCCGCACCGCTGATGGCAGATGACCTTGATACGCTTAATGACCTCAACCAGGCGCAGTTCCGGAGCCTGTCAGAAGATCTGGCCGCTGCCGTGAGCTACAAAGCGGTCAGTCCTGCCGAGCCGCTGGGCATCACCGGCATCGATGTCGGGGTTGAGGCCACCAGCACCTCACTGGAGAATACCGAGGCCTTTGACGCCGCCTGCAGCGGCTGCGGCACGGATACCCTGGTGATCCCCAAACTGCACCTGCACAAGGGGCTGCCCGCATCGCTGGATGTGGGGCTGATGCTCGGTTCGGTCCCCGGCAGCAACATCCGGGTTAGCGGTGTGGAGCTGCGCTACGCGATTCTCGATGGCGGTGTTGCCACACCGGCGCTGGCCGTACGCGCCAGCCTCAGCCGCCTCGACGGCGTCGACCAGCTGGAGATGGAGAGCCGCGGCCTGGAGCTGACAGTCTCCAAGGGGTTCACCCTGCTCACGCCCTACGCGGGTATCGGCCGCAACTGGATCGACAGCAGCCCCACTGCGGACACCGGCCTGACGGACGAGGACTTTACCCAGGACAAGCTCTTTGCCGGCGTTAACCTGAATATGGGACTGGTCAATCTGGCGTTCGAGGGTGACCGTAGCGGCGATGCCACCAGCTATAGCGCCAAGCTCGGTTTCCGCTTCTAAGCATTGGCGAGGGGTTATGCCGCAACGACTGGAGCAGTTGCAGCGCTGGCTGAGTGATGAGCTGGGCTTGCCCGAGTATACGATCGCTCCGGCTTCGGCCGATGCCAGCTTTCGTCGCTATTTTCGTATCCGTTTTGACGGCGAAAGCCGTATCGTGATGGATGCGCCGCCGGACAAGGAGGATAGCCGTCCCTTTGTCAGCATCGGGCGCCAGTTGCGGGGGATCGGGCTGAATGTGCCGGAGATCCTGGCCGAGGATCTGCAGCAGGGCTTTTTGCTGCTCAGTGACCTTGGCGACAGGCAGTATCTCGATGTGCTCGATGCGCAGAACGCGGGGCGTCTCTATGGCGATGCCATGGGGGCGCTGGCAACACTGCAGGCCTCTGGCCCCGGTGCGCAGCAGCTGCCGCCCTATGACCGCGAGCTGCTATGGTGCGAGATGGAGTTGTTCCGGGAGTGGTATCTGGGCAAGCACCTGGGGCTTGTCCTCAACGCCGGCGAGCAGACGGTGCTGGATGAAACCTTCGAGTTGCTGGTGGTCAGCGCCCTTGAGCAGCCGGCGGTGAGCGTGCACCGGGACTACCATTCGCGCAACCTGATGGTGAGCGAACACAACCCCGGTATTCTCGATTTCCAGGATGCCGTCTACGGACCGCTCACCTACGACCTGGTCTCGCTGCTGCGGGATTGCTATATCGCCTGGCCGCGTGAGCAGGTCGAGGGATGGGTCAGTGACTACCACGACATGGCGTTCGAACAAGGCATTCTGGGCGAGCGCCAGCTGGAGCGTTTCCTCCGCTGGTTCGACCTGATGGGCGTGCAGCGCCACCTCAAGGCGACGGGGATCTTCGCCCGCCTCAACCACCGCGACGGCAAGCCGGGTTATCTCAACGATATCCCCCGTACCCTGGGTTACGTGGTGGAGGTGTGCGGGCGTTATCCGCAGCTGCGGCCGCTGCGCGCCCTGCTAGAAGAGCATGTGCTGCCACGGTTGGCCGACGCCTCGTGACAGGGGGGAGTGTTGCACACACACAAAAGGTGGCCTGGGCCACCTTTTGTGTTGCGCCAAGGTTGTACAGGGTTACATATCGAAGCCGGCCTGTTTGTAGTACTCCTTGGCCTTCTCCTCATCCTGCTCCACGCCGTTGCCCTCCTGGTACATCATCCCCAGGGTGGTCAGAGAGCCGACCAGCCCCTGTGCCGCGGCCAGCTCAAACCACTTGATCGCCTCGGCGGCGTTCTTCTCCACACCCTCGCCCTCCAGGTACATAAAGCCCATGCCGTGCTGTGCCATAGCATGGCCCTTGTTGGCGGCTGCCCGCATCAGCCTGACCGCCTCTGGCAGGTTCTGCGAGCCGAGCAGGCCGTTCTGTTGCATGATGGCGACACGGTACTGGGCCTCGACGTTGCCCTCTTCGGCCAGGGGGGAGAGCAGCTGCATCGCGGTGCCGAAGTGCTTGCCCTCGAAGGCCGTGATGCCGCTGTTCAGGTCCATATCGTCATTGCTGATGTCATTCACGCTGCTGCTCCTCAAAACTTGTGTGGGGTGTGTGCTGCCCCGCCGGGCAATGCTACCCATTCAGATGGAGGAGACGGTGCTGCTTTTCAAGGCAGAGGGGCGTTGCCGGTGAGGCGCTTGGGTCTCGCCGGCCCCGCTGCGGTTGTGGTCGGCGGGCGGATTTGCCAATAATGGCGGGGGGCGGTGCACAACCCTTGCGGCACCGGGAGTGAGCTCAATGCGACAGGACATAAGTATATGAAAGCGATGATATTGGCGGCGGGGCGGGGCGAGCGCATGCGCCCGCTGACCGATACCACCCCCAAGCCCCTGCTGCGTGCCGCGGGCAAGCCGCTAATCGTCTACCACCTGGAGGCACTGGCGGCGGCCGGGTTTGCCGAGGTGGTGATCAATCATGCCCATCTGGGGGAGCAGATCGAACAGTTTCTCGGCGACGGTAGCCGCTACGGGCTGGCGATACACTATTCTCATGAAAAGCAGGCCCTGGAGACCGGTGGCGGCATCTTTCGCGCCTTGCCCTTGCTGGGGGAGGCACCCTTTGCCGTGATCAACGGTGATGTCTGGAGCGACTATCCCTACAGCCGACTGCGTCAGCTGGCGGTTGAGCGGGCCCATCTGGTCCTGGTGGACAATCCGCCGCAACATCCGACAGGGGATTTTCTGCTGCACCAGGGGCGGGTGCTGGAGGGTGAGGGGGAGCGGCTGACCTTCTCCGGGATCGGTGTCTACCACCCGTCGCTGTTTGCCGGCTGTGCTGCCGGGGCCTTCCCGCTGGCACCGCTGCTGCGCGAGGCCATGCGCGCAGGGGCGGTCAGTGGCGAGCACTATCATGGGCGCTGGTTCGATATCGGTACCCCCGAGCGGTTGGCGCAACTCGATGCGCTGCTGCGCCGGTCACCACCACAGGATTGAGCATGGGCCAGGAGATCTCCGCCTCACGTTTCAGAAAGCAGGACTTCAGCCGTTTCGGCAGGGCGCTGGCGGATGAGACGGCGCTGCTGCAGCAGTGGCATGAGCAGGGTGGGCTGTCGAATCGGCACGGCAACATCGGCTTCGAGCTCGAGGCCTGGCTGGTCGATGCCGAGGGCAACCCCGCACCCATCAATGAGGAGTACCTGGCGCTGCTTGGCGACAGTGCGCTCTATACCCCTGAGCTGTCGCGTTTCAATGTCGAGCTCAACAGTACGCCGCTGGCGCTGGAGGGGGATGCGCTGGCGCGGATGCAGCGCGAGCTGGAGGACAACTGGGGCCGCTGCCGCAAAGTGGCGCAGCAGCTGCAGGCGGAGTTGGTGATGATCGGCATCCTGCCGACGGTACGTGACACCATGCTGAGCCTGCAGAACATGTCGCGGATGGAGCGTTACCGGGCGCTCAATGAACAGATGTTGCGCCTGCGCCAGGGGCAGCCGCTGCAGCTGGACATCGTCGGCGAGCAGCACCTGGAGGCGCTGCACGGTGATGTGATGCTGGAGGCGGCCACCACCTCGTTCCAGCTCCATCTGCAGGTGGCGCAGCACAAGGCGGTGCGTTATTACAATGCGCTGCAGATCCTCTCGGCGCCGCTGGTGGCAATCAGCGCCAACTCACCGTTGCTGTTCGGCAAGCGGCTGTGGCAGGAGACCCGTATCCCGCTGTTCGAGCAGGCGGTGGCGGTCGGCGGCATCGCCGGTGGCGCCTTTGGCCCGCTGCGGCGCGTCTCCTTCGGCAGCGGCTATGCCCGTTATAGCCTGATGGAGGTGTTCACCGAGAACGCCGAACACTTCCCCCTGTTGCTGCCTGTGGACCTGGGAGAAGAACGGACTCAACTGCACCATTTGCGCCTCCACAACGGCACCATCTGGCGCTGGAACCGGCCGCTGGTTGGATTTGATGAGGACGGTACCCCGCACCTGCGTCTTGAGCATCGGGTGATCCCGGCGGGGCCGAGCATCATCGACGCCATGGCCAATGCCGCCTTTTTCTACGGCCTGGTGCAGGCCGTGGCGGAACGGCCGGACGCGGCGGAGCAGCAACTGGAGTTCTTTCAGGCGCGCGATAATTTCTATGCCGCGGCGCGTTACGGGCTCAATGCCCAGGTCACCTGGCTGGACGGACGCCGCGGCCGCATGGGGGAGCTGCTGCTGCGACTGCTACCGCTGGCGCGGCAGGGGCTGGCAGAGTGGGGCTGTGAGCCGCAACTGAGTGACTACTACCTGTCCGTGATCGAACAGCGCCTGCGCAGCGGCCAGACCGGCAGTGCCTGGCAACTGGACTATCTCGCGCGTCACGGCGAGGACCTCGCCGCCATGCTCGCCGCCTACCGCGAAGGCCAGGAGAGCGGCGAACCGGTGCATGCCTGGCGTGTATAAGGGGCAATAGCCGGTGAATCATTAACCACAGGAGCATCCATGCTGACAGAACTGAACGCCATTCCCGAGGGGTTGCTGGAACTGCCCGCTGCCCGCCTGCATGAGCGACTCGCCGGCCCGACCTTGATCCACCTGCCGGGGCGTCAGACGCGGCCGTTGTTCGTCTCGGTACTGTTGCACGGCAATGAGGATACCGGCTGGGAGGCGGTGCGACAGCTGCTGCAAGGTTATGCGGACAGGGAGTTGCCGCGTTCGCTGTCGCTGTTCATCGGCAATGTCGAGGCCGCCCGTGACGGCGTGCGCCATATCGAGGGCAAGCCGGACTACAACCGGATCTGGAAGGGGGGCGAGAGTGAGGAGGCGCAGATGGCGCAGGCGCTCATCCAGATCATGCGTCAGCGTAACGTCTTCGCCAGCATCGACATCCACAACAATACCGGCCTCAATCCGCACTACGCCTGCATCAATGTGCTGCAACAGCCGTTCCTGCAGCTGGCCACGCTGTTCAGCCGTACCATCGTCTACTTCATCCGTCCCGACAGCGTACAGTCGATGGCCTTCAGCAAGCTCTGCCCGGCGGTGACGGTGGAGTGCGGCAAGGCGGGGCTGAGCCATAACACCGAACACGCCATGACCTTCGTCGAGGGGGCGCTGCACCTGGATCATTTTCCCGAGCATGCGGTGCCCAACAGCGACTACGAGCTCTATCACACCGTGGCGACGGTGAAGGTGCCGCAGACGGTGCGTTACAGCTTCAGTGATACGGACGCGGACCTGCTCTTTCCCCGGGACCTGGACCATATGAACTTCCGCGAATTGCCGGCGGGGACCGAATTGGCACGCATCGGCCATGGCGGTGCTCGCCTGGAGGCGTGGGATGAGCGTGGCGAGGATGTGGCCGAACGCTATTTTGATATGGAAAACGGCCGCCTCACCACCCGCCTGCCGGTGATGCCCTCGATGTTGACCCTGAACGAAGAGGTGATTCGTCAGGATTGTCTGTGCTATCTGATGGAGCGCCTACCGCCGATCAGCTAGCCGCAGCATGGCGTGTTATGCAACGGGGGTCCGTTTTCGCCCCTATCATCCGCATTCTGTTCGCGGCATACTTCAGGGAAGATCACCAACAGGGAGAGCCTCCATTGAAACTGTTTACCACTATCGCCCTGGCACTGCTGCTCGCCGCCTGCTCCAGTGAGGAGCCGAGTCGGCCAGCGGCGCTGACCACGAACACCGAGGGCAACCGCTACCACAACGCCTTTTTTGGTGTGACAGTAGAGAAGCCTGAGGGCTGGTATTCGCAGCCGCCGGAGGAGACGATCGCCCTGCAGCAGCGCGGTACGGCGATGATTGCCGGTGATCGGGAAGATATGCGGGCGATGGTTGAGGCCTCGCTTGAGGCGAGCGTGCCACTGTTCGGCTTTTTTGAGGTGCCGCCCGGCACACCGGACAAGCTCAACCCCAATGTCATGTCAGTGGCGGAGAACCTCGCCGCATTTCCCGGCCTGAAGAGCGGCTGTGACTACCTCGCCCAGGTCAGGAAACTGCTGGAGCAGAGCCAGATGCCCTATCAGCTTGGCCAGGAGTGCAGCACCCAGCGCTTTGCCGGTGTCAGCCTGGATATGATCGAAGGCACTCTGGAGGTGGGGGGCACCACGGTCAGCCAGCGCTACTATGCCACGTTGCACGATCAGCATGCGCTGGCCTTCGTGCAGACCTATTTCAGTGAAGAGGGACGGCTGAAGACCCAGCGGGTCTTGGATAGCCTGGTGCTCGAATAGCAGGGCAACACTGTTGTGTGACAAGAGTGAAACCGGGCTGAAATTGATGCAGGATATAAAGTTGGTGCTGTAGCGGTTTGTTTTTAAAGTTTTTTACTGGCACGCCGCTGTTTTCCAGCCTTAAACGAACGAGTTGTGCGCTCAGGCGTGGTGCGCAAATTTGAAAACCCCGTCACAGATAAACGGTCACAAATGCTTCATGGTTAGGCTCAACACGGACGATAATTTCCGCAGCCACACCGAACACGAGAGTGACCGCCATGAACGACAAGCGCTATCAGGTGATCTACACAGGCAGGCTCAAGCCGGGGCTTGATGCCGCTACCGTGAGGAGCAATCTGGTGCTCTCGCTGGGCATCAGCGAGGTGAAGGCGAAGCGGCTGCTGGAGAGCAGTGCACTGGTGTTAAAGCGCTGCAGCAGTTCGGTCGAGGCGCAGGTTCTGGTGGATAAGTTCGACCAGGCCGGTGTCATCTGCGCGGTGCGTAACGGTGCGGGTGGCATGGCGGCGGCCAACCCCGGTGCCGAGGCTGGCGGTGAAAGCTCCCTGGTGCGCATGCTCCGGCAGTTCTCCCCGTCAACCGAGAATCCCTCGCTGTTCAAGCGCCTCATCGGTGGCGGCCAGAAGCGCCGCCGCGCCTGAATCTCTCCCGCTGTGGCAGGCAGTACAGCCCACACTTGCCGCACCACCTCCCCTGTCTGAGCCGAATCCCTAGCCCTTCACCGGACGGACCTTGGCGGCCGCCTCGCGGGCCCGTTCCCGACACTCATCTACTTCCCCGCCATAGGCCAGCGCCACGCCCATGCGCCGGCGGCTGAAGGCCTCCGGCTTGCCGAACAGGCGCAGCTCGCTTTGTGGCACCGCCAGTGCTTCGGCGACCCCCTCGAAGGCGATCCCCTTCTCCTCCATGCCGCCGTAGATCACCGCGCTGGCGCCGGCGTTGCGCAGTTCGGTGGAGACCGGCAGGCCGAGGATGGCGCGGGCGTGCAGCTCGAACTCGTTCTGCCACTGGGTGGCCATGGTCACCATGCCGGTGTCGTGGGGCCGCGGTGAGACCTCGCTGAACCACACCTCGTCCCCCTTGATGAACAACTCCACCCCGAACAGGCCATGGCCGCCGAGGGCGGCGGTGATCTTTTCGGCGATCGCCTGGGCCTGCTCCAGTGCGGCCTCGCTCATCGGTTGCGGTTGCCAGCTCTCCACGTAGTCGCCCTTCTCCTGGCGGTGGCCGATGGGGGCGCAGAAGTGGGTCTCGACCCCGCCGTCAGCGCCCAGTGAGCGGACCGTGAGCAGGGTGATTTCGTAGTCGAAGTCGATCATCTGTTCGACGATCACCCGCCCGCGGTCCACCCGGCCGCCGGATTTGGCGTAGTCCCAGGCGGCCTCGACCTCGGCCGGGTTGTTGATGGTGGATTGCCCCTTGCCGGAGGAGGACATCACCGGTTTGACGATGCAGGGGTAGCCGATGCCGCCGTTGATCGCCGCCTGCAATTCCGCCAGCGATTCGGCGAAGGCGTAACGCGAGGTGGCCAGCCCCAGCTCTTCGGCGGCCAGGCGGCGGATCCCCTCGCGGTTCATGGTCAGCTGGGTGGCGCGGGCGGTGGGGATCACCGTTGCCAGGCCGTCGGCCTCGATGCGCGCCAGCTCATCGGTGGCGATGGCCTCGATCTCCGGCACCACGAACTGCGGCCGCTCTTGCTCCACCACACTGCGCAGCGCCCGGCCATCGGTCATGTCGATCACATGGCTGCGATGGGCCACCTGATGGCCGGGGGCGTTGGCGTAGCGGTCGACGGCGATCACCTCCACGCCGAGGCGCTGCAGGGCGATGATCACCTCCTTGCCCAGTTCGCCGCTGCCGAGCAGCATCACGCGGGTGGCGGAGGGGGAAAGCGGGGTGACTAGTTTCATGCTGGGTTTCATGGCGGGCGACTCTCGGTTCGGTTGGTGTTGGCGCATTCTACGAAATGGCGGCGGTAGCCGTCACCCGGCATGTCACCAACAGTTCATCACCGCTTCATGCTGTTGTCACACGACAGTCGCACCCTAGTGGCTCAGTAAAGGACAACCGGTGTGTGAGTGTGATGGGCGATGTGTTACGAATTACGCTGGTAACAGAGACCTGGTCTCCCGAGATCAACGGTGTGGCGATGACCCTCGGTCGGCTGGCCGCCGAGCTGGCGCGGTTCGGGCACCGCCTGCAACTGGTGCGGCCG
>OBLN01000559.1_pt1 | contig 13342 bp, 16 predicted proteins | sample 1519301 | NCBI WGS metagenome assembly OBLN01 (sample SAMEA2452533, study PRJEB22499) | sediment metagenome | reverse complement strand
AATCATGCGGTATACTGCGGCGAAAGACACTTTAAAATGGTGCGCCGGCCGCTTTTAACCCGGCCGTGAGATAACTCAAGGGAACAATATGAAGCATTTCGGTTTTGGGCGGTTTTTTCAGCGTAATTCCCAGGAGGGTGCGGCAGAGGGGGAGGAACTTTCGCAGGCAGCCGCTCCCGCAACCCGGCTTAAACCCAACCCGGGTACCACCATTATGGTGGTGGATGACTCCAAGACCATCCAGCTGGTGCTCACCCGGCTGCTTACGCGTCACGGTTACGAGACGCTCTCCGCCTACGACGGTGACAGTGCCGTGGCACTGGCGCGTGAGCACAAGCCGTCGCTGGTGCTGATGGATGTGGTGATGCCCGGTCTCAACGGTTTCCACGCCACCCGCGAAATCCGCAAGGACGCGGACCCGCAGGTGGCCAGTACACCGGTGATCATCATGAGCGGTAATGCCCAGCCGACCGAAGAGTTCTGGAGCGTGAAGATCAAGGCCAACGGTTTTATCGCCAAGCCATTCAGCGATGATGAGCTGTTTGAGCGTATCGAACGGCTGCTGTTTACCGAACGCGACTAAGCATCGCTCGCTGCACGTCTAGGCCGTGCGGCGTTCTCTCTCGTGAGTCCAAGAGGCGGCCATCCCGCTCAGGATTCAATCGCCCTCTGTGGCGCGATGGCGTTCTGGTCGTTGGCTGTTGCGAAGCTGCCGCCACCCTCAGGGCATGCCATGCCCGCCCTGCAGGGCATCAGGCATTGGCTGCTCTCCCATTCGGCCCTCTATTTCTCGGGCCGCTCCTCGTCCTCCTCAATCGGCGGGCTGACCTCGATCAGGTCCGGCTCTTCCTCATCTGCCCTCTCCGCCAGCCCGGCTTCTGGCCACTCATCAAACGGGTAGGGCATCTGTTCGCTGCGATAGGTGACGAACTGCAGTATTTGGTAGATGTAGGCGTTCAGGCCGCGGCTAAAGCCGAGCAGGCGAGCGTTGGGCCGGGTAGTGAACAGCTGGCTGCCGAACTGGAACAGCACAACGGCCCACAGCACGAACTCGGCCAGGGCATAGAAGAGGGCGAACAGCAGTATGTAGAGGCCGCGTATCCAGCTGGTCTTGCGTTTGAGGTTTTCTTTAGTTGTCATTATTGTCACCGCAGGTTTGGGAGTGATGAGCCGTCGGGTTGCCGTTCGTGCGCCAGCATGTTGCCGGCAGGGCAAACCTGTGCCCAAGGCTAGCATAGCCGATGTGCAGGAGTTGTGACTGGCGTCGGCGTTTTTTGCCGCAGCTGGGCTAGCATGGACTGTTTTGAACAGAAAGGGGAGAAACGTAGATGAGATTGTGGGCACTTTTTCTCGGCAGCTGGCTGATCCTGCACGGGCTGGGACAACTGCTGAACCTGAGTTTTCGTTACGACCACCTGGTGATGGGGGTTCTGGCACTGTTGGCAGGGGTCTTTGTGGTGATCCGCAAGTAGCGTCTCCAGCCAGCGCTGCTCCGGCGTCACCGGGGCGCTGCGCCACCCGGGCCGGGGCTGCTATACTGCGCGCCCCGTGTCCGCCGGTCTGCCGTCATGTCCCTTTCCATTGTCCATCTCGATGATAGCTTTGTGCTGGTCAACAAGCCGACCTTGTTGCTGAGCGTGCCGGGGCGTGGCGCCGACAAGCAGGATAGCGTGGTGACACGGCTGGCACGTGACTATCCCTGGGTGCGGGAGGTCCACCGCCTTGACTGGGAGACCTCCGGCCTGATGCTGCTGGCACGCAGTGCCGATGTGCATCGCGAGTTGAGTCGCCAGTTTCGTGAACGTGAGGTGGGCAAGGGCTACATCGCGTTGCTTTACGGCGAGGTGGCCGCGGAGGAGGGAGAGGTGGAGCTGCCGCTGTGCGCGGACTGGCCCAATCGCCCGCGACAGGTGGTGGATCAGCAGCGGGGTAAGCCTTCACTGACGCGCTGGCGGCTGCTGGCACTGGAGAATGGCTGCAGCCGGGTGGCGCTGAGCCCGCTAACCGGCCGCACTCACCAGTTGCGGGTGCATATGCAGGCCATCGGCCATCCCATCCTGGGGGACCGCCTCTATGCCCCTGCCCCGGCACTCTCCCTGGCATCGCGCTTGCAGCTGCACGCCACATCGCTCGCTTTCTTCCACCCGGTCACGGGCGAGCCGCTGACCTTCCACAGCACAGCACCGTTTTGACAGGGGAGGGTTACTTCTTCTTGGCTGCCCGGCCGAGGACGTAGTTACCGCCGCTGCGGCGTACCAGTTTGGTCTGCCGCACCAGGGTATCCAGCAGTTTGCCGAGGTTCTCCGGGCGGCAGTTGACCTGCGCCAGTTTCTCCTTGAGCAGGGTCTCGCTGATGTAGGAGCGGCCCTTCATGATCTTCAGGATATGCCCCATCAACTCATCCAGCTGCGCCTCGCTCGAGGGTTTGCGCTTGCCCTCCTGTGCCGGTTGGCCCTCAGGCTCCTCATCCTCCGGGCCGAGATCAATCCCGAGGTCAAGATCAGACTCATCGATATCCTCAATGCCGACCTCTTTCTCCTCCAGCGGCGGGGGAAGCTCCTCTTTCGCCGGCAGGGCCTTTGCCGCGGATCGTGCCACCGGTGCTGCGGGTTTTGGTGGGGTTTCGGCGGTGGGCGGGGGTGGGCTTGCCGCTGCGGATTTTTTGACGGCGGCCTTTTTGCTGTCGCAATCCTCGCGCAGTTGCTGCAGTTCCCTGTCGATAGAGGTCAGTGCTTTGCGGTGATCGTCCAGCAGCACCTGGCGCTGCTGGCGCAGTTCCTCAATCTTGCGATCGGCATAGGCCAGATCTTCCTGATGCTTCTTTATTAGCGTCTCGCGCTGCGCGGTGAGCTTGCCCAGCTGCTCCTGCATCTGCACCAGGCGGGCCTCTTCCTGTTCCTTTCTCTTGGCAAGTTCGTACAGTTCCTTGGCGGAGAGTTCTTCGATGTTCACCATGGTGCTCTGCCTGTTCTCCTGCTGGGCCACCCCAGTGATACGCGACAATCTGTGGTGGCAGGTTAAAACCCGAATGATATTGGTACTGACTATGGCATTTGGAAGGCGGAAATTCTACGCCAAAAAGTGTCAACGGATTGTGAAATCCCTCCGGTATTCACCCTGCGGCGGACAACACCCGGCGGCGTCCGCACACCGTTCCACGGCGGGCTTGCCGGGCCATGGGGGTGAATTGTCAATATTCCGACAACTATAGCTGATCTTGGCGATATGGGTAGCGGGCGTAAGGTGTTATGGTTAGCGGGTATGGCAATGGTGCCGGCAGTGACAGTGGATATGGGTGCAACGTGATGACCGATGAAGAATTTGATGAGCTGGACGCCTTCCTGCTCTCTGATGCTTGTGATGAGCAGACCCTCGCCATTGAGGAGCTGCACGGCTACCTCACTGCCCTGCAGTTGACCCCGGAGGGGGCTGCGCTCAGCGAGTGGCAGAGTGCCGTGTGGGGTGAGCCGGAGTTTGCAGACGAGACGCAGCGGCAACGCCTGAGCGCCATGCTTGAGGCGATGCGCAACGAAATCGCCGAGACACTGCGGCGGCGCGAGCTGTTCGAGCCCATGGTGGTGGAGATGGAGGAGGATGGGCTGCTGGTTGAGAGTTATGAGGGGTGGTGCTACGGCTTTATGCTGGGGGTGGAGCAGGATCCCCAGCAGTGGCAGGCCTTGCCCGCCTCTGCCCAGGGATTGCTGGCGCCGATGGCCAGGCTTGCCCTGCTGGCCGATGAGGAGGAGGACGAGGAGATGAGCGAGGAGGAGTATAACCAGTGGGTGGAGCTCATCCCGGGTGCGGTGCTGGGGCTGTATGACCTGTGGCACCGGGACTGATGGACGCTTGAACACGGCGGAGGGCGGCGGCATGGCCAGTGACGAGACCTTTCAAATACGACCGGCAACGGAGCGGGATCTGCCGGCGATCCACGCCATGATCGAGGCACTGGCCGACCACCTTCAGTTGGCGCACCAGTTGGTGGTGGATGAGGCCGATCTGCGCCACGCCCTGTTTGGGCCGCAGCCGCAGGCCGAGGTGCTGATCGCCCAGGCCGCCGATGAGTACGCCGGTTTCGCCCTGTTCTATGGCAACTACTCCACCTTCCGCGGCCAGTGTGGCCTGCACCTGGAGGACCTCTATGTTGCACCCGCGTGGCGCAGCCTGGGTCTGGGAAGGGTGTTGCTGGCGCATCTTGCCCGGCTCACGCTCGAGCGCGGTTGCCGACGGCTTGAGTGGTGGGTTCAGACCACCGATAGCCGTGCGGTCAGGTTTTACGATATGCTCGATGCCAAGGCGAAGGACGAGTGGACCGTCTACCGCCTTGCCGGCGAGCCGTTGCAGCGTTTGGCCGGAGAGCTTGATTGACGCGGCAGATGCCGGCCAGGCGCAGGCGCTTTTCCGCGCCAGTAAAAAACAGAATCTGCACGGGGCGTCCAGCTATCGCCCCTGATTGGGAGAGAGTAAAGGGGAGGAGGTATGGCGAGTTGCCGCTTGCGTCATCGTCGTGGATCGCTATGGCTGCTCGGGCTACTGGTGTGGCTGGTGTCGAGTGGCGTCTGCGCTGTCGAGACGGTGTCCGCTACCTTGCCCTCGGGGCTGGGCGTCTCCGCCGGATTTCAGCGTGGGGCGAACTCAAGGCATGCCGTGCTGGTGTTGCACGGTTTTCTGACCACACGCCACTTCAATACGGTGAAGAGCCTGGTCGCCGAGTTGGCCGACAGTGGCTACACCGTGTTGGCACCCACACTTTCTCTGGGTGTTCCCACCCGTCGTGCCAGCACCCCCTGCGATGCGGTTCATACCCACACCTGGGAGGATGACCTGCAGGAGGTCGATTTTTGGGTCGACTGGCTCGTCTCCCGGGGCTATGAGTCGATCGTGTTGCTGGGGCACTCCTCCGGTGCATTGCAACTGCTCTCTTATGCCGCCGACGCACCACCGCCCGAGGTGAAAGGGGTGGTGGCGACAAGCCTTGTCTATCTGCGGCGCTATACACCGGAGAGTGTGGTCGCGCGTGAGATCGCGCTTGCCGAGGAGCTGGCGCAGCAGTCTCCGCCGCCGCTGCATGGCTATCACCTTGTTTTCTGCGAGGATTTTACCGCCACCCCGGCCTCTTATCTCTCCTATATTGGCTGGACCCGGGAACGGGTCCTGGCGCTGCTGGAGCGCACAACGTTGCCACTGGAGATCATCATGGGCGGGGCTGACCAGCGCTTTGGTCCTGATTGGCGTCGCGAGCTGAGTGACAAGGGAGTCAGGGTGCGGGTGGTCGACGGGGCGAGTCACTTTTTTGATGCAACCCACGAGTTCGAGCTGCATGATGTGGTGCGACAGAGTATGGAGGCGATTCCGTGAGGGGACGCTTTCTGCCGCAGCAACTGAGTGCCAAGTCCTATCTGCTCGGCTTCAGCCTGTTCGGCCTGCTGCTGTTTGGGGTGTTCGGCAGCAACCTGCTGTTGCGCGGTTCGCAGATCCAGCAAGCCATCGTCACGGAAAAGCGCCAGGCGGCGGAGGTTGAACTGGAGCGGGCCATGGACACCGTGTTTGATGAGCTCAGCCATACCATGAGCGAGCTCGTCAGCTGGGATGAGGTGCATCAGCAACTGGGGGATGCCACCTACTACGTCTACTGGCGTGAGAACCGCCTCAAGCGCTCCTCGCGCTTCCCCCCCTTTGTCCACGGATTGGAGCTGTATGATGCCGAGCGCCAGGCACTGATAACGCTGCCCTATGCAAACTTCCCTGCCACGCTGCCGTCAGATGAATGGTTTATCGAACGGGTGGAGGGGCGACAGTATCTGTTTAGCTCCAGCCCCATTCCCGCGCGTGATGGCAGTAATGCGTTGCACGGTTATCTGGCGTTGCGGGTTGACCTTGTCGAGGCGGTGAAGACGCTGAACCGCTTCGTCAATATCCGCCCCGACAGCCTGAAACTTGTCGCCGATGCCGAAGGGCTCCTGGACAGCTCCTCCGCCGCAGCGCTGTTTAGCTACGACATCGTTGCGGCGTCGACCTCCAGCCGTCTGGGTCAGATACTGGAGAGCTCGCTGCGTGACTTCTTCCTGCTGTTTGTCTCGATGCTGGTCGTATTCTATTTGGTGGTTTCGTTTTTATTTGTCCGTCCCCTGGGGGAGCTCGGACGCTACATCATGCGCCTGCGCCGGGGTGACGGGGAGGGCAGCCGGCGGGTCTTTGTCGGGCCGCTGCCCACGGTGGCCGAGCTGATCACCGTGCGTGATTCCCTGAGTGAGTATCAGGGCGAGCTTGACCGTGCGCGCAGCCGGCTTGACCAGCAGAATGCCGAGTTGTGGCAGCTGGCACATCAGGATGCGCTGACCGGGGCAAAGAACCGCCTGGCCTTTGATGAGGACTGGCGCGAGCTGGTGCAGCTGGCCCAGCATCGCCGTCTCGATGTCTCACTGATCCTGCTCGATTGCGACTTTTTCAAAGCGATCAACGATACCTATGGCCATGAGGTGGGTGACCGGGTGATCCAGAGCATTGCCGAGAGCCTGCAGGGCGTGCTGCGGGAGGGGGAGCGGCTCTACCGCCTGGGCGGGGATGAGTTTGTCACGGTGCTGCTCAATGCGGGAGGGGACGAGGCGTACCGGGTGGCGCAGCGCTGTGTCGAGTCGGTGCAACAGCATGCGTTCAAGCAGCTCGGTATTCGGGAGGAGGTGAAGCTGAGCGTCGGCCTGGCCCATGCCCGCGGTACCGATATCGCCAACCTTTCCGAGTTGCCGCGCCAGGCGGATGTGGCCATGTACCACGCCAAGGGGGCGACCCGAGACAAGATCGTGCACTACACGCCGAGCCTCGAACGCAGTGCCGCGGCGCTGGTTTCCAATCGCATTGTCGGGGCGGTGTTGCAGGCGCTGGAGAGCGGCGAAGGCATCGACATGCACTACCAGCCGCTGGTGTCGGCTGCCGATAGACAAGTGGTGTTCTATGAGGCGCTGGTGCGCATCCGTGACAAGGATGAGCCGATCAGCCCGGCGGACATCTTTCCCATCATCGCCCGAAGACGCCTGGATGTGGAGCTGGACAAGGCGGTGCTGCTGGCGGTGGAGCGTGATCTGCGCAGCGGCCTGCTGCCCCCGGGAGTGGGGGTTTCGATTAATGTCTCAGGGGCGCTCATCGCACTGAATGACTTTTGTCACTACTTCACGGCCCTGAGTGCCTTTCTTGAGCAGCACCCGATCATTGTCGAGATCACCGAAACCACCTTCATCAGTCATCTGCAACACGCCTCGTCTTGTCTGCAGAAACTGCGCAACAAGGGTTTTCGTGTCGCACTGGATGATTTTGGCAGCGGTTACTCCTCGATCCGCTACCTTGCCAATATGCCGGTGGATATCGTCAAATTCGATATCGCCATGGTGCATGACCTGAACAAGGACCAGCGTACCCGGATCATCATCGAACATACCGCGCGTCTGATCACCGAGGCCGGTTACGAGCTGGTGGCCGAGGGGATCGAGGATGAGGCAATACTGGAGCGTGTCGGGGTGCTGCGCCCCACCTATCTGCAGGGCTATCTGTTTGGCATTCCACTGCCGTTGCGGCGGCTTTTCCCCTGAGGCTGGTCTACACTTTGCGGGGTGATGCAACGGTGTGCCAGTGCGATGCGAACCCCCTTCAGACTCCCACTCGCGGTTCTGCTGCTCGTGACGCTGCTGGCGGGCTGCTCCTTCGGTTTTGTCTACCGCCAGCTCGACTGGCTTGTCCCCTGGTATGTCAGCGATTATATCGCGCTTGATGACAGTCAACGCAGTGAGCTGGAACGGCGCGTGTTGCACCAGCTCGAATGGCACTGCAGTACCCAGCTGCCGCGCTATGCCGCATGGTTAAGACAACTGCAGGCCGACCCCGATACCCTCAGTCGCGAGCAGCTCGAGCAGCACTACCTGCAGAGCCGGAGTTTCTGGCATGAGCTGATGGGGCGTGTGGCCGACAATGGCGCACAAATCCTCGTTACCACCAGTGATGCCCAGATCGAGGAGCTGCGGCGGAGCCTGGAGCGCCGCAATCGTGAGGTGGAACGGGAGTTTGCCGACCTATCCGAGGCGCAGCGCCTGGAGCGCAGAAAGGAGCGACTGCTGCGTCTTTTGAAGCGCTGGCTGGGCGAGGTTAACCCACAGCAGCAACGGCATGTGGATGAGTGGTCAGAGGCGCTTGGCAAGGTCGATCTCAGCGGCTGGATGCATAACCGCCGGCAGTGGCAACAACAGCTGCTTGATGCGATACGTCAACGCGATGATATTCATCACCTGAATGAGCAGCTGCAGCGGCTTCTGATTGAGCCGGAGCGCCTCTGGAGCGAGCGGGACCAGGCTGAGTATCTGCGCAGAAAGACGCTGACCCTGGATATGCTCGCCGCGGTGGCACAAGCCATGACGGCGCGGCAACACCGCCACCTCAATGACAGGTTGCTCTCCTGGGCAGAGGATTTTGAAACGCTGGCTTGTGCCGGGGAGGCAAAAGCCTCTTCTTCCGCCCGCATGGAGCACTAGCCGCCGGGAGGTCGTGGGATATGCCAGATGTATATGTCTATCGCCCGGACTTCGCTTTGATTATTCCCTGCAGCGCGACAGCCTGGTTGTGTGCCTCATCGCGTGCGGCGTAGAGCAGGATAAGCTTGCCCTTTGCGGCAATCGTACGAAGCTGTTGCAGCTCCTTCTCGCAACAGTGCAGCTCCTCACGGTAGCGCGCCTTGAACGGCTCCCAGCGCGATGGGCGGTGGGCAAACCACTGGCGCAATTCAGTGGAGGGGGCCAGCTGGCGCAGCCACTCCACCCCTTGTAACTGCTGTTTACTCAGGCCGCGGGGCCAGAGACCGTCCACCAGTACGACATGCGCATCCTCAGTCGGCGGCTGCTTGACATAGTCGTAGACGCGCTGCAACTCCACGGACATCGTCTGTTCCCACCCTCAGCGCTCGAACACCACCGTCTCGGGTGTCGCTCCAAGCTCCACCAGTGCCTGGTTGATCGCCTCGACAAAGGGGGGCGGTCCACAGACATAGAAGCGCTGTGAGAAGTCTTCAATCGTATTCTGCAGCAGCTGCTTGTCCACCCGCCCCGGCTGGCAATGGCAGTCCTCGTGCTGGCTGCAGAGAAAGTGCGCCTGCTCACCGAGCAGATGGCGCAGCTCCTGTTCGGCGATAATGTCCCCGGGTCCCTTGTTACTGAAGATCAGGCTGTTGCCTTCGAGTTCGCCACGTTCGTGCAGCATGCGCAGGATCGACAAAAAGGGTGTAATGCCGGCGCCGCCGGCGATAAAGGTTCCCGCACCGCGGTAGCTGATGGTGCCGAACGGTTCGGACATCAGCAGGCTGTCGCCGGCCTGCAGTCGATGCAATTCGCGGGTCACGCCCTGGTGCTCCGGGTAGCCCTTGATGGTGAACTCCAGCACCACATCGTCGGGCAGGGAGGTCGGGGTGAATGGGCGAGGCTGTTCGCGCCAGTCGCCGTTGTCGATGGCCAGTTCCACGCCCTGTCCGGGCTCGAAGCGGAAACCGGCGGGGCGCTCCACGACGAAGCGCTTGACGTCGTGGGTGATGAACTGGCTCATCAGGATAGTTGTGCGGTGTTCCATGGTGTGACCTCCAGCAACGGTGTGAACGTGGAGAGCTGATTGGGTGCGGGGCCGTGGCTGCCCCGTGAACGATGTGGTTAAGGAACCTCTGAGCAAAAGCCTAGCAATCGACATCGAAATTGCCAGCGGCTGCCGTCAGCCGCGGCATGGGGGGCGCATGTCAGGAGGGGGGGGATCGGGCTGACGGGAGAGAAAATCGTCGACACATGGATCATGTGGCGTTACGTTGAGCATTTTCCCCTGCCAGGGTTGCATCTGGGTTGATATGAAGCGTCGTGATTTTCTCAAACTGTTGCTGAGCACCTCACTGCTGGCCTCCTGTGGTGCCGGGAAAGCACTGCCGCGCATCGGCATCGCCCTGGGCGGTGGCGGTGCCAAGGGGCTGGCGCACATTCCCATGCTGGAGGTGCTGGATGAGCTGGGGCTGCGTCCGCATCGCATCGCCGGCTGCAGCGTGGGCTCCGTGATCGGCGTGCTGTATGCCTCGGGCATGAGCGGGCGGGCGATCCGCGAGCTGGTTGGCGGCCTCACCATCTCCGAGGATGAAAACTGGCTTGAGTCGCTGTTTTCCGAGAATCTCGGGCGCTGGTTTGACTTTGCCGAACTCAAGCTGGGCAACGGCGGTGTGATCGACTCGGCGGGCTTGATCACTTTTTTGCGAGAGCGCATCGAAGCGGAACAGTTCGGGCAGCTGGCGATACCGCTGAGTGTGGTCGCAACGGATTTCTGGAGCCGGGAGCAGGTGGTGTTCGATGACGGTGAGCTGTGGGGGGCCATCAAGGCCAGTATTGCCATCCCGGGGTTGCTGGAGCCGGTAGAGCGCGACGGGCGAGTGCTGGTTGATGGCGGACTGGTGAACCCGGTCCCCTACGACCTGCTGTTTGAAGAGTGTGATGTGGTGATCGCGGTGGATGTGCTGGGGGAGCGCAGCGCTGACAGCGGAGAGGGGCCGAGTTATTTTGAGACCACCTTTAATACCTTCCAGATCATGCAAAACTCCATCATGCGTGAAAAACGCCGTCAGCGTGAACCGGACATCTATCTCAAACCGGCGCTTCAGAATGTGCGTGTACTGGAGTTCTACAAGGCTGACGCGATCTATGCCCAGGCGCAGGGGGAGAGGGAGCGCTTGCAGCGCCTGCTGCGTCAGCGTCTCGATGTGCCGGGTTAGCCCGGCTATGCCGGGGCAGCGGCAGAGGCTAAAATAGCCGACAGTGATAAGAAACTGCAGGGGTAAACGATGAAGAAGGTTCTGGTTGTGGTGGCGTTGCTGGTGATCGTCGTGGCGAGCGTGCCGCTATGGGGAGGGTGTGATGTGAAGGCGAAGGTGTGTGCCGGCTGGTGTGAGGTGCGTCACTTCAACAAGGAGGTTAAAGCGGCCGGTTGCCGTGCGCGATGCTCGACTGACCGTCTGCAATGCCTGGCGCAAGAGGGGCAGGACGGGATTGATGATTTTATCGAGGGATTCAAGCGCTAACCGAAAAACCAACCCCGGCATCCGCCGGGGTTGGTTTGATGAAAAGCTATTCCCAGAAGCGCCACCATTTGCGGCTTTGCTCGCGGGACTCCTGACCCTCCTCGGAGCCTTTGCCGAGCTCCTTCTGCTCCTGCTCCATCACCCGTTCACGCTGTTTTACCAGGCCCTTGTTCTCTTTCATGGTCTTCTGGCCCTCCTGTTGCCCCTTTTTCATCGCCTTATCGCCCTGCTCCTGACCCTCCTTCATGGCGCGATTGGCGCCGCGGTCGGCGTTCCCCGAACCCCTGGTCATCGCCTCGTCACGGGTCTCTTCGGCGCGTTCCTCGGTCATCTGTTGGCTGTTCTCCCCTTCATGCTCATCGGCCAGAACCGGGCTCATGCCGCTTCCGGCCAGAAGCATAAGGGCTGCGGTGGTGGGTAGTATTTTTTTCATGGTGAATCCTCCTGCTCGTTGTTGGATAGCGAAAGTATAGACACTCCTGTTTAATTTTCTGCCACCGAAGGGTGCTTAAGGACCGCTGCAGGGGAATTGAGCATAACGCGGTTTCTGCCCGCACTCTTTGCCTCATAGACTGCCTTGTCGGCGCTAGCGAGGAGGGCATCCGCCTGTGTCTCGTGGCTCTCTCCATGCACAGCCTGCAGGGCGGCGATGCCGATGGACACTGAGAGCCTGAGGGCGGGGGTGGTCTGGCGGCGGAAGTGGTGGCGTTCGACCCCCTGGCGCAGGCGTTCGGCGATCTCCTGACACTCCTTCAGCGTGGTGCCGGGCAGCAGCACCACAAACTCCTCGCCGCCATAACGACAAAGGATGTCAGACTGGCGAAGTTCGGTGCTGAACAGCAGTGCCAGCTCCTGCAGCACGCGGTCCCCGGTCTGGTGGCCATGGCGGTCATTGATCTGCTTGAAGTGATCCAGGTCGAGAAACATGCACGCCAGGGGTGTCTGCGCTCTTTGTGCGCGGGCGACCTCCTCCAGCATGCGCTGATCGAAATAGCGCCGGTTGTTGATGCCGGTGAGCGGGTCGGTAAGGCCGATGCGTTTCAGTCGCTGATGGTTGGTGCAGTTCTCCAGACTGATCGCCAGAACCGCCGCCAGGCGTTCGAGAAAATCGGTGCCGCTGCCACTGATAAAACGTGCCGGGTCGGCACTGCCCATATTGAGGCTGCCAATCAGTTCACCGTGGCGCAGTAGCGGCAGCAGTGCACAGGAGTGCAGCGGCACCGAGCGCGAGGGAAACAGCCGCCGGTGCAGCTCCCGCTGGTAGGTGCCCAGGCGGGGCGCTGGCGGGGTTGGGAACAGGCTGCGCAGGGACGAGGCATCCGGCTCCAGCAGCAGTCCGCTGGTTTGCTCTGCCGGTACACCTTCACTTTGCAGCAGGCGCTGCAATTCGTATTCAGGGTCGAGCAGCAACAGGCTGATGCTGTCGAGCTGAAAGGTCCGCGGGTAACCCTGCAACACCAGTGAGATCAGTTCGGGAATGGAGGTGGCGTTCGACCCCCTGGCGCAGGCGTTCGGCGATCTCCTGACACTCCTTCAGCGTGGTGCCGGGCAGCAGCACCACAAACTCCTCGCCGCCATAACGACAAAGGATGTCAGACTGGCGAAGTTCGGTGCTGAACAGCAGTGCCAGCTCCTGCAGCACGCGGTCCCCGGTCTGGTGGCCATGGCGGTCATTGATCTGCTTGAAGTGATCCAGGTCGAGAAACATGCACGCCAGGGGTGTCTGCGCTCTTTGTGCGCGGGCGACCTCCTCCAGCATGCGCTGATCGAAATAGCGCCGGTTGTTGATGCCGGTGAGCGGGTCGGTAAGGCCGATGCGTTTCAGTCGCTGATGGTTGGTGCAGTTCTCCAGACTGATCGCCAGAACCGCCGCCAGGCGTTCGAGAAAATCGGTGCCGCTGCCACTGATAAAACGTGCCGGGTCGGCACTGCCCATATTGAGGCTGCCAATCAGTTCACCGTGGCGCAGTAGCGGCAGCAGTGCACAGGAGTGCAGCGGCACCGAGCGCGAGGGAAACAGCCGCCGGTGCAGCTCCCGCTGGTAGGTGCCCAGGCGGGGCGCTGGCGGGGTTGGGAACAGGCTGCGCAGGGACGAGGCATCCGGCTCCAGCAGCAGTCCGCTGGTTTGCTCTGCCGGTACACCTTCACTTTGCAGCAGGCGCTGCAATTCGTATTCAGGGTCGAGCAGCAACAGGCTGATGCTGTCGAGCTGAAAGGTCCGCGGGTAACCCTGCAACACCAGTGAGATCAGTTCGGGAATGGAGG
>OBLN01000558.1_pt1 | contig 13347 bp, 9 predicted proteins | sample 1519301 | NCBI WGS metagenome assembly OBLN01 (sample SAMEA2452533, study PRJEB22499) | sediment metagenome | reverse complement strand
TTATGGGTGAACATTGAGGTCCTGTTCAAACTGTCCTTCATCAGCTCAACCCTAAGGTCACGGATGGCAAGCCAGTTTGATATGTCCAGATCCGAAGCATTGGCCGGATCATGGAGAAGCTTGTAACCCCTTATCTCCCTCATAAGGTCAGGTATTATCCTGTGCTGGATCTCTGTGAACCATTTGTTCAGGACCGCAGACTGGTAGCTGTCGATTATGCTGTTTCTGAAGACATCACCCTTCTTAAGGATTGACAGCTTTTCAGGATAGATGCTGAATGCCTTTATGTTCTCATATACTGTTGCTGGAACCTTTCCAAATATCCTATCCCTCTCGTCGTCAGTGAAATCCTCAAATACATTCACTTCACTCCTGTAGGCCCTGCCTTTTTGCAAATAGATTCCATCATCCTCGGGAGTTTTTGACAGCTCCTCAAGGAGACTGTCCTCATCCCTGTTTTCCTTCAGCACATGGTCTATACCATCATCCATGGCCATAAGCATGGAGCTCATGCAAAGGAAGGAGTTGGTGTGCGGGTTTGGACTCCTAAGCTCAAATCTTGTTGCAAGTGGGTTGTTCTCATCCCGGATAAGACCTATGAGGATGGTCCTGTTTCTGGATGGGATGTCCACGCTTCTCCCCAGAGATGTAACTATACAAACCGGTGCCTCAAATCCAGGCTTGAGCCTCTTAAAGGATTCATTTGAGGATGTTATGAAGGGATTCATGATTTCATAGTTTTTCAGAATGCCCATCAGTGCCCCATAGCCAATCGGGCTCATGAAATGCTTCCTGTAGGGATGGAAGAGGTTTATCCTCTTTCCTGATTTCAGCTCCACTGCAACTCCCATATGGGTATGCTCGCCACTTCCCGCAACTCCAGGTATGGGCTTGGCAAGGAAGGTTACATCCATTCCGTTTGCCCTGAAGGTTTCCTTTATGATGTGCTTTATGAATATTTCATTGTCTCCTGTCTGCATGGTGGTGGAAAATCTCCAGTCAATCTCAAGCTGCTCCATGATCCCTGAAAAGCTTCCGTCATGCTGCAATCTGGCCTTGACTCCACCAACCTCCTTGTGTCCCATTTCAGGCTCCATTCCATAAAGCTCCATATATTGGAGGGAGTTTTCAAGGGCTGTCCTTACTGCACCCCTGGTTTTTGCCCAATATTGCTCATTAAGCTCCTGGGAGGTTGTTAGCTCCTGAAGCTCCCTGTTTGAATCAGGGGTTCTCACCCAGAATTCCAGCTCTGTTGCAGCGGTTACATGGACCTTCTTTATGTCATCAGGACTGAAGCCATAGGCCTTGGTCTGGTCTGGATTTTCCCTAAGCAGCTGCTCAATGTGGCTTTCAAAGTATCTTGTGGCATCCTTAAGTATGTGCCTTGAATCCACTGGAATTCCGTCATGGTACAAAAAGCATGGGATCTTGAGGGTTCCAACAGGCTTTCCAGTCTCCTGGTGGATATTCTCATAGTTGTAGTCCACAAACCAGTTGGCTTCAATATCTGATTTCATGTCTATCTTTGCATTGTCAAGGGTTGCAATCTCAGGAAGATACACAGAGGACCCGTCAGTCTGAACTGCTATTCCATGAAGAAAAAGCTCAATATCGTCCTTGAATACCTTAACTGGTATCTTCTCTTCCGTTTCATGACCTATCAGGTCTACGCCACCAAGGGAGACGAACCTGATCTGGGGATTTTCTTCAAGAATTCTGAACAAATCCTCCTTGTTGTGATTTTCCTTCCTTATTACATAGCACAAATCTTCTCTCATATTATCATCTCCGGTAGACATATTTTAAATACTTCATTATTTTATTACTACACAGTGCAGTTGTCAAGAATTTTGCTTTATTACGCAAAAGGACCCCGGGTCGGGGTCCGTCTTATCTTATTCAAGATTTATGACACTGGTGGTGTTTGCAAGGGTATCGATGTAAAGGATCTTCTTCCTAAGATTTTCACCCTTTCCCAGAAGCAGCTTCAGGGCCTCTGCCACCTGGTAGGATGCAATCAGTGCAGGTGTGAAGGATGGGTTGCCCAGGTCTTTCTCGACCCCCTCCATATCAGGGTCGGAATATATTGTGGACAGGGTGTCATCACCTGGCATGACAAGGGACACCTGACCGTACCAGCCTCCGATTGCCCCGTGGACCAGTGGTATATTCAGCTGGTGACATACATCCTGAAGGATGAGTCTGGTTCTTGCATTGTCCACACCGTCCAACACCAAGTCTGCACCGTCCAGAAGATCCCTTCCGTTTTCTGTAGAAATCCTATCGTATACCGCTAGCACCTCCACCTGGGAGTTGATCCTTTCCAGCTCTTTCTTGGCTTCATAGGCCTTTGGTTTTCCCAGGTTATTTTCATTTGAAAACCTCTGCCTGTTGAGGTTGCTCTCTTCAAACACATCTCCATCCACAAGTATCAACCTACCTATTCCAAGCCTGGCAGTAAGCTCTGCAAGATATCCGCCAAGGCCTCCCGCTCCTATTACAGCAACTGTCTTGCCGGAAAGAAGGACCTGGTCTTCCTGTGAGATCAAAGATTTGTTCCTGTCATATCTATGTTCAAGGTTCAAGATGGCAACCTCCTTTACTCCTTCCCATGGAGATCATCCACAAGATACTCCAAAGCGCCCATTTTCTCAAGGAACTCAAGGGAAGGTAGTCCGCTTTCATAATCCCATCCCAGCTCCTGGAAGAAGTTCTTGCCCAGAAGCTGATTGTCAATTTCAACGCCTTTAAGTGGTCCTGCCTCCAAAGGAGGTTTTCCAACGGCCCTCTGGGTTATCTCCATATCCTTGGGAGTGATTCCTTCCCTCAGGTTAAAGGCATGTCGCATAGCATATATCCTAAGTCCTGTCCTGAAGCTCTCCTCCTGGTCGAAGGGGAAGCCTCCGATCGCCTCCACATAGCTGTCAACAATTCCCTCCGGCGGTGTTCCGAATCTTGAGAACATGCATATCCCTGCAACATTCATTACCTCTCTCTTGGATGTAAGGTCAACATCCTGGTCACCGGTTCCTGTGTAGTCGTACTTTGGTCTTGTTTCCTTTCCACCCATCTGGATGTTGCCAAGTCCACCCTTTACGTGTCTGCCTGGTGTTGGGTCAAACTGGTAGGTTCTGGCCAGTCCAGGGGCAAATCTCGGATCGTGCATTGGAAGCTCAATCCCTGATGCTGTCTGAAGGTACTCATGTCCCTTCTTGTAATGGTCTGCTGCATAGGCAGAGCCATTGGCAAGTACCTCTCCGCAGCCCTCTCCATCTGCTATCTTCTGGGTAAGGGCAACAATCGCCTCGCCGTTCCCCCACCTAAGGTCAATTCCATCAAGCTCCTCAAGGGACAGCACCCCTTCGTCATAGCATTCCATTGCCCAGGCTATGGTCATTCCAGTTGAGATGGTGTCTATTCCATATCTGTTGCATATGTCATTTGCCTTGATCAAGGCATCGGCTTCATCACAAAGCATGGTTGAACCAAATACCGAGGCTGTTTCATACTCCGGTCTGTCAGTTGTTCCAACAGGCCATCTGCCGTCATTCACCTCATATTCGGCTCCGCAGCCCAAAGGACAGCTTGAGCAAGCGTACTTCTTGGTCTTGTACTTGTCCATGGTCTGGGCTCCAAGGGCCTTTGCAGCCTCCTCGCCGTAGTCAATTATCCCTACGCCCTTCCAGTTCTTCACAGGACTGTCTCCGCTCAGGGCGGCAGCAGGTGTTCCCCCTCCTGTTCCCATGTCGCTGAACCTCTTTGTTCCCTTGTTTTCCTTCATGGTCTTAAGGACAAGTCTGTTGACCTCCTTAAGCTTATCCTGATTTGCCACAGGTACATCTCCGGTACCCCTTACAAGGATGGCCTTAAGATTCTTTGAACCCATTACGGCTCCACCGCCACCTCTTCCAGGTGCCCGGTGCCCATCGTTTATGGGGCAGGCGAGAAGGGATTGTCTCTCTCCGGAAGGGCCGATTGCAACAATCTTTGCAGCTGGCTCTTCATGGTCCTCCTTAAGTGCATCCCAAACCTCCTTTGTGTCCATTCCCCAAAGGTGATTTGCATCCCTGATTTCAACCTCTCCATCCTTGATCCATATGTAGACCGGCCCATCTGCCTTGCCGCTGATGAAAAGGGCGTCGAATCCAGCCTTTTTAAGTTCAGGGCCAAAGAAGCCTCCAGAGTTTGAATCGTTCCAGCCTCCGGTAACCGGGGACTTGTGAACCATGGTGAACCTTCCACCATACATTGCACCTGTTCCGTTGGTCATGCCTGTGATAAATCCAAGGATATTATCCTCTCCAAGGGGATCTGCGCCTGCTGGCATCCTGTCATAGAGTATCTTAGCTCCAAATCCATAGCCGCCTATGTAGTCCTTGACGAACTGGTCATCAAAGTTTTCAGTGGTAATTTCTTTTTTTGTCAGGTCCACAAATAAAAATTTTCCATTGTATCCATTCATTTTCATCACTCTCCATAATGATATTATACAAAATTTGTCCGTTTGTTGCAATTTTCAGTAAGTTTTAAGATGGTGGAAAGTTGAAAGTGGAAAGGAAAACAAAAATTAACAATGAACAGTGACTATTGAACAATTGCTTTTGGTCCAGCTTTGGGGTCTAAGATCCTTCACATTCGTTCAGGATGACAATAAAGATTTGTTCAGGAACACAATTAGTTGAGAAATCCGCTGGGAACATTTTTTGAGGACATTACTTGGCCAAGCGGCCTGGAGCGGTCCGAATAAAAATCGTTCCCGAGGATTTCAAGGATACTAAAGTAGATCTCTCGAGAAGACTCAGTATGATAAATTCTTATGTCACCGTGGATTAGCAAGGAAAGTATAATGCAAAGCGAACATATGGAGAGGTCAGAAAGATTTTTCACTCGAAGTGAGAAAATCTCTATGGTTTGCGTGATTACTCTTATAGTTCGTGGTTTAATTACTTTTTAAGAACTTGTTATCTAAATTACCAGCTATAGTCATGATCGATAGCAAACCAATTTTCGAAACGAGTGTGATAAATCTCTGAACTTGAATCCGAGAGCGGTGCATAATACTTTCCGAGCGAAATCAAAAAAGACAGGCGAAACGTCCCCCCGTCTTTCCCGTCTTTAATCATTTGCTTTCATTGACTCTACCATTTCAATGTTCCTTATCTTTCTACCCATAAATAGGTTGACAACAAGGGAGAAGATCAGGGTGATCACAGCTGAAAGCACATAGCTCATCCATCTTATGTCCCTGCCAAACATTGTATCAGGATCCTCAATTGTCCTGATGATAAACTGGTGCATGTACATTCCAAGGAACAAACCAGCAAGGATTCCCACCAGGGTGAGAATGGTTATCTCCCTGAATATGTGGGAGGTTACCTCCTCGTTGTGGAAGCCGAGAACCTTAAGGGTTGCCAGTTCCTTCTTCCTTTCATTGATATTGATGTTGGTTAGGTTGTAAAGCACTATGAATGCCAGCAATCCGGATGCAACTATTATGACAAGGACAATGTAGTCCATGCTCCTGATAAGATTATCAAAGCTCCTTCTTGTCTGACTAACCATTTCAGCATTAAGAACCGCTTCCTCAAGTAGTAGCCTCTCAACAAGGTCCTCCTCTTCCTCATCTGTAATATCTCCTGTTTTTATAAGGGCACTGTTGACCGGTGAGTCCCCAAAAACTTTCCCATACTGGACTGAATCCACATATATATAGTTTCCCAGATAGTTTTCGGTAATATTTGTGACCACAAACTCTCCCCGGTTTTCATCAGCATCCTGGTACACTATTGCATCTCCGATGGATACACCAAGAACCTCAGCAAGCTTTTCCGTAACAATAACATATTCCCCTCCAGGTAGGATAAGCTCCCCGGATTCCCTATCCTTAGTCAGTATGAAATCTGAAATCTGTTGCGGGTTCTCAAAAGCGACAGCATTTACATCCAGGGACTCTTCCCCATGCCATACAGTTCCCTTGTCGGTATATATGCCTGCATAGGACTCAACACTCTCCAAACTATTGACCAGCTGATCAAGGGATGTGTCGTGGAACTTCTCTTCATCCAGCTCCAGATTTATCTGGTACCTGAATATATCGTCAAACTGAGCCCCAGCAAAATCACGAATTGAATCCCTCATGCCAAATCCCATAAGCAAAAGGGCTGTACAGCCTGATATTCCCACAACCGTCATGTAAAAATGCTTCTTGTACCTGAAAATATTCCTGGCGGTGGACTTCATGTTGAAGCTCATCTTGCGCCATACAGGTCCAACCCTTTCAAGGAGTATCCTCTTGCCTGCCTTGGGAGCCCTTGGAAGCATAAGTGTTGCAGGCTTTTCCCCCAGAGCTTCATTTGCTGCATAGACAGTGACTGCAACTGTGCTTAAGACAGCTATGCCCGAGGCCATAAAGGCTATCCTGGCATTGTATTCCGAAACAAATGGTGGCAGATGAAACATTACCCCATAGGCATTCCAGATGACCCTTGGGAGCAGCCTGAATCCGACCAGCTGCCCTGCAGCACTGCCAAGTATGCTGGCAAGTCCGCAGTAGACCACATATTTTCCTATTATTGATATCTTCCTGAAGCCCAAAGCCTTGAGTATACCTATTTGAGTACGTTCCTCCTCCACCATCCTGGTCATTGTCGTCAGTGACACAAGTGCAGCCACAAGATAGAAAAATATTGGAAAGAACTTGGCAATGGCCGCTACCTTTTCTGCGTTCAATTGGAAATTGACAAAGCTCATATTGGATTCCCTGTCCAACACATACCATTCAGGCATCTCCAGGTCGGCTATCTCCCTTTCAGCGTCCACAAGCTCGGTATAGGCCTCTGCCAGTTCTTCCTCCGCCTTGTTCTTCTCGTAGAAATACTCCTCTTCCCCATCCTTCAGTTCCACCAGGCCTTCCTTGTATTCCTTCCATCCATCAGCAAGTTCAACTTCTGCATCGGCTATTTCAGCTTCAGCATCCCTTACCTCCTGTGCAAGGGTTACCTTTGCATCCTCAAGCTCCACAAGGCCTTCATTGTATTCCTTCCATCCATCCTCAAGCTCAACCAATCCTTCATTGTATTCCCTCCAGCCGTCATCAAGCTCTTTCCTGCCCTCGGCCAGCTCCTCTTCCCCATCCTCTATTTCCTTTCTTGCATCCTCTATTTCAGCCTTAGCATCATCAAGCTCATCTCTTCCGTCAGCCAGCTCTCTCTCGCCTTCCTCGATTTCATCTTCCGCATCCCTTAACTGGTCCCGGCCCTCATAGTATTCCTCCCAGCCTTGATCCAGCTGTATTCTGGCATACTCCAATTCCCTTTCCCCTGAAAGGATCTGGTTCCAGCCCCCGATAAGCTCCTCAGGGTCAGGTAGTTGGGCGATTTGGGTGAGTTGGGTTTTAAGACCCTGAAGCTCATTTTCAAGTGCCTCCAGTTCGTCTTCCATAGCTACGATTTGTGCATCCAAGGCCTGAATTTTAAGCTCAAGAGCATCTATTTCATCCTGAGTGCTTTCAGGGTTCTCAATTAGTGCTTTTAGCTGCAGCTCTAGACCATCCCTGCCTGCAATTGCATTCTCAAGGTTGTCCTCAAACAGTAAAATTCCATCTTCCAACTGATTTATTCCTGCCTCAAGTTCATTTTTTACACCATCGACAGTTGCCCCAAGTACAGCTTGTCCCTCAGCAGTTCCCACAAGCTCCTGGGCCGTGTAGCCCTCTATACCGAAATTATCTGCAATCTGTGAAACTCCCGCAAGGAGTTGTTCCTTCCCTTCCTGAAGCTCAGCCACTCCTGCTGAGTACTCATCCTCTCCAGCTTCCAGCTCTCGCCTTCCCCGCTCAAGCTCACGTTCACCCCTTGCAAGCTCTCTTTTTCCATCCTGGAGTTTTTCAAGACCCTTTCTGTACTCCTCTTCTCCGTCCAGGTATTCCTCCAGTCCATCCTCAAATTCCCTTTTACCATCCAGGAATTCCAGATAGCCTTCATAGTATTCCTTTTCCCCGTCCTGAAGTTCAATTTGTGCATCGGCAAGCTCCTTTTCGCCGTCCTCCAGCTCAATTAGGGCATCGGCCAGCTCCTTCCCTCCATCTGCAATTTCCCTTTCTGCATCTTCAACCTCATCCCTGAGGGTTATCCTGGCATCAGCCAGTTCCTTCTCCCCGTCCTCCAGCTCAATTAGGCCATCGGATAGCTCCTTTCTACCATCAAGGATCTCCTGCCATGCTTCACCAAGCTCCTGGTCGGCTTCCTCCTTGCCGTCATAATATTCCTCCCAGCCATCATCAATTTCCTCCTGGGCTTTTGCAAGGATTTCCTCATATCTAACCTGCGACCTTTCCTCAGATATGTCCTCAAGCCTGGTGACCAGACGCTCAATCTTAGCTTCATATTCGTTGGAGAAGGGATCCATTGGAAGGGCACCCTCTGCCGTGATGTAAAGGTCTGTCCATTCTTCCAGGGCATAGGTTGACAGGTCAGAGTATATGATTGCCCCCAGCTTTCCACTTCCAACATTGGTCACTTCCCGTTCCGTGGAGAAGTGAAAGGTGTTGCCAACCACTCCCACAACCTCATAGGATAGGACCTCATAATAATCCCCTATCTCATCGTAGTCCTCATTTTCAGGAGAGATGGTTATTGTTGATCCCAAGGGGATGTCAGCCAGATAGGTTCCACTCCTTTCAACCAGGACTTCATCCGCCTTATTTGGCATCCTTCCTTCAAGCAGCTGTAATCTGTTGATGTCCGCTTCCCCGTCTATCAAGGGCAGACCATATATTCTGGTAACCAGGGTTCCATTCTGTGATGTATCAACAATCATGTCCATTACATAAGCGGGCATGACCTGATTGACCTCCTCCAGCTCTGATACTGTTTGAAGGTCATCATCCGTGATACCCATGGTAGCTTTTATGAAAATGTCAGCCATATTGTTGCTATCATAATATTCATCAACTGAGTTGTGCATATCAGGTGTTGTTACCAGGAGCCCCGACAGAAATCCCACACCCAGGGCAACAATTCCGAAAATGGCTGCAAAACGTCCAAAGCTCTGGATAAACTCTCTGGATACGATCTTTCCGTAAGCGTTTTTCACTACCATTCAATCCTTTCAATGGGCAAGGGAGAGGGATTGGTGCTCATTTCCGATACTTGTCCATTCTTGAGATGTATGACCCTGTCAGCCATCTGGGATATGGCCTGATTGTGAGTTATAAGGATAACGGTCTTTCCAAACTGTCTGCAGCTGTCCTGAAGCAGCTTCAGTATATTCTTCCCGGTTTCATAATCAAGAGCTCCGGTGGGTTCATCGCACAGAAGAATCTTGGGATTTTTTGCAAGTGCCCTGGCTATTGAAACCCTTTGCTGCTCGCCACCAGATAGCTGTGCGGGAAAGTTGTCCATTCTCTCGCTTAGACCCACTTGGGACAAGACAGTTGCAGGGTCCAGGGGATCCTTGCAAATCTGGGATGCAAGCTCCACATTTTCAAGGGCCGTCAGATTCTGGACCAGGTTGTAGAACTGAAAAACAAAACCCACGTCATACCTTCTGTAATCAGTTAGCTGGCGTTCATTCAAGCTGCTTACCACAAGGCCATCCAGCATTATGGTTCCTTCATCACATGAATCCATCCCGCCCAGTATATTAAGTACCGTGGTTTTGCCGGCACCAGAAGGGCCTACTATTACACACAGCTCCCCCTTGTCTATTGTGAAGCTTATTTTGTTGGCAGCTTCTATTTTATGGTTTCCCATATAATAATATTTGGATACATTCTCGAGCACTACAAAATTCTTCATCAATTACCCCTCTCAATCTCCATGAGCCCTGCTGCCTTGTCTATTATCCTTATCAAATGGAGGGCTTCCTCTTCTCCGATTTCCCTTATGAAAAGGTCCAGATTTTCATTCACCGCATCCTTCTTCATTTCAAGGTGGTCTTTTCCCTTTTCTGTTATCATCACATCCACCCTCCGTCTGTCCACTTCGTTGGCCCTTGTGACCACGAAACCCTTCTTTCTAAGGGCTGAAAGTGTTGCTGTAGTCCTTGGCCTTGACATATGTAGCTTTTCACTTATCTCTGAAGGACTTGTCACATTCCCGTCCCCAGTTGCAAGAAAGTAAAGGACATAAAGCTCACCCTGCAGAAATTCAACCAGCTGGGAAAAAGCCTCCAAATAGTAGACCTTCCCAAGTGCCTCTATAAGCTGGTTCTTTAGTTTATATTCATCCATCCTGATCCCTCCATAGTTAATGCCATTAACTGTTAACACTATTAATTATATCATCCCGAGACCCTCTCCGTGTTAAATATTATGTATTCTTAACAAAAAAATTCACACCCTTCACTTATGCTGTATAATGGACTTATACATTAATAGGAGGTGCCGTCTTGAAGCTAAACAACAAACGTACTATTTTCATAGGTCTCGCATTCATGTCCATCGCATCATTCTGGCAGCTTTACGATAATATCATCCCCCTGATCCTCCAAAACACCTTTGGAGTGGGTGAAACCTTCACAGGAACCATAATGGCCATGGACAACCTCTTGGCCCTTTTCCTGCTGCCCTTTTTCGGCGCCCTGTCTGACAGGGTTGATACAAGGTTTGGAAAGAGAACCCCCTTCATTGTACTGGGCACACTGGGAGCTGTGTCATTTATGCTCCTGATTCCAATTTCAGATAATCTCGGGAATTTCCCGCTCTTTTTCATATCCCTTGGGGCGGTTCTTCTGGCAATGAGCACCTATAGGTCTCCTGCTGTAGCCCTTATGCCTGATTTGACTCCAAAGCCCCTTAGGAGCAAGGCAAACTCAATAATAAACCTCATGGGAGCAGTTGGAGCAATCTTTGCCCTTGCAGTGATTTCCATTCTGGTTCCAGATAGCCCCAATCCAAGCTATTTCAGTGTTTTTCTTGTGATAGCACTCCTGATGGTCATCTCCGTCATTGTCCTTGTAAATACCATCAAGGAAAAGAGGCTTTCTGAAGAAATGAAGGAATTCAACCATTCACAGGATCTTGAGGATGAGGAGACCAATGGAGGTGGTGGAGATATGCCTCCTGACGTGAAAAGAAGCCTATATTTCATTCTCGCTTCAATATTCCTGTGGTTCACGGCATACAATGCTGTAACCACTGCATTCTCAAGATATGCAGGCCGTGTTTGGGGACTTCAGGGAGGAAGCTTTGCAAATGCACTCCTTGTTGCGACAGGAGCTGCCATTCTAAGCTATATTCCCATTGGTATAATAGCCAGCAAAGCCGGCAGGAAGAAGACTATCATTGCTGGCATACTCCTGATGAGCACCTCATACTTTCTAGGATTCCTCTTTGTGGAATACTCCCCGGCAATAAATGCAGTCTTTGCACTTACGGGGATCGGATGGGCAGCCATAAGCGTCAACTCATACCCCATGGTTGTGGAGATGAGCAAAAGCTCGGATGTTGGAAAATATACAGGTCTTTACTATACGTTTTCCATGTCGGCCCAAATCTTCACTCCCATACTTTCAGGCTTCTTCCTTGAAAATGTAGGGTACAGGACCCTTTTTCCCTATTCGGTCCTCTTCTCCCTGGCATCCCTTGCAACCATGCTCATGGTGAAACATGGGGATTCCAAGCCACCTAAAAAGGGAAGTACGCTGGACCATTTCGATGTTGATGATTAAAGGAGGATTTCATGTTTATAGCACTGATTGGAGGTTTGCTTGCCCTATACCTTTACGCCATAAAGCCGAATCCTCCCGGCAGGAAAAATCTGGAGCCCTTCCTTGGACGGTACTACGCCCACAGGGGTCTTTTCGACAATGAATCAGATGCACCTGAAAACTCAAGGAAGGCAATCTCACTGGCAGTTGAAAGGTCATATGGGGTTGAATTTGATGTAAGACTTACAAGGGACCATGTCCCTGTTGTGATTCATGACAATAGCCTTATTAGGGTGGGAGGAGTGGACATCATGGTCTCTGATCTTACCTTTGAGGAACTTGCTGATATAAAGCTGTTTGATTCAAATGAGGGAATCCCAACACTCCATGATGTCCTTTCAGAAATCGACGGAAGGGTCCCGATCATTGTGGAACTGAAGCAGGATACTGGAGGCGACACCACCATATGTGATGTGGTCGCCCCAATACTTGATAGCTACAAGGGTGACTACATGGTGGAGTCCTTCAATCCAGTCCTTATGATCTGGTACAAAAAAAATAGACCCTCAGTCATAAGGGGGCAGCTGTCCACAAATCATATGAAGGAGGGCAAAAAGGGTCTGCTTCTTAACCTGTCCCTTCAATATCTTCTCTTCAATTTTATGGTTAAGCCAGATTTCATAGCCTACAATCATATTTATGGAAATAACCTGTCTCTTATCCTAAACAGGAGTCTATTTGGCATAACAACCGTAGCCTATACCTTGAAGTCCCAGAGAGACCTGGAAAGGAACAGGACTCGCTTTGATATCCTAATATTTGACAGCTTCACTCCAGAATAGACAGATTCCGCAAATAGGAAAAGGATTTCTCCACTGAGAAATCCTTAATGTTTATTCCTTTTCAATCAGACCAAGTTTTTCAAACACAACCTTGTATCCGTCAGCCCCATAATTCAGTGACCTGTTTATTCGGCTGATTGTAGCAGTTGAAGCGCCTGTTTCCTCTTCAATCTCATTATAGGTCTTGTTGGCCTTCAAGAGTTTTGCAACTTCAAGTCTCTGTGCAATTGCCTGAACTTCCTTTATTGTACAGATATCTTCGAAAAAGCGGTAACATTCGTCCATGTTCTCCAGCTGCAATATAGCCTCAAACAAACTGTCTGCCTGCTTACTCTTGATTTTTGAGTTATAGACCATTTTATCCTCTCCTATCTTTGATTTAATATACTTATATATTACTGTATAAAAGTGAAATTGTAAACAAAAAGCTGGGATTTTCACCCAGCTAATTTTTCATCTAGAATAATCCTACTATCTCGCCTGACTCCAGGATGTCTATGTTGTCTGCTGCAGGAACCTTTGGAAGTCCTGGCATGGTCATGATATCTCCAGTCAAGGCAACCAGGAAGCCTGCCCCCTTGGAAACCTTGATGTCCCTTACAGTGATCCTGAATCCTTTAGGTCTACCCAACAGGGTTGGGTCATCTGCCATGGAGTATTGTGTTTTTGCCATGCATATTGGCATCTTGTCAAAGCCCATCTTCTCGATGTTTGCAATCTGCTTCTGGCATCCCTTTGTAAAGTCAACACCGTCAGCTCCATATATTTCCTTGGCAATTGTTTCGATTTTCTCCACGATTGATGAGTTTACGTCATAAAGTGGCTTGAAGGTAGCTTCGCCCCTCTCTACAACCTC